>Ga0214472_10004974_pt1 | contig 13984 bp, 11 predicted proteins | sample RVTome_6_FD_207662 | JGI IMG/M metagenome (GOLD analysis project Ga0214472, IMG submission 207662) | Soil microbial communities from uranium-contaminated site in the Upper Colorado River Basin, Wyoming, United States - RVT140D175 | ecosystem: Environmental > Terrestrial > Soil > Contaminated >... | reverse complement strand
CCCCGCTGAAGATGCGGCCGACGGAAGCGTACTAAAGGTACGCTGGAGGAGGGCGAACGAGCCCAACGCCGCAGCCGGCGCCAGATCCGCCGCCTGGTCAGCGGTAGTGTTTGAAGAGGCGCAGGAGTGCGACGTCCAGGATCTCGTTGCGGAAGCGGACGTCGTTGATGAAATCGAGCTCCAGCCAGGTCGACTCGTCCAACTCGTAGGTCTCGTCGGACTGCGGAATGGTGCCGCCGAAACGCAGGATCGAAATGATGCGGCGCACCTTTTCGAGCGCGAACTCACGCTCCAAGAGAAACTCGTTGAACAGGTGCTTCTTGAAGTTGAGCAGCCCGAGAAAAACATGCTCGACCCGCAAAAAATTGTGGCCGAAGCGTTTGGCCTCCAGTTCCGAAAGCGCGAGCACCTCCCGAGACTCCGGCCCCAGCTCGACGTGAGCCTCGTCGATGACGTTTTCGAACTCAGGGTTTTGGCGCAGAACCTTGTCCAAGACCATGAACGAATTGACCTGAAACTGCTCGGTTACCGAATCGACGAGGGGAAAATCCTCCCGAAACAAGCCCAGCAGCAGGTGGTCGGCCGTAAGGACGCCCTTGCCGCGCTGGGCTGCGTCGTAGATCGCATAGGAAATCAAGCGTTTAGTCGCTTTGTGGATCTTCATTCACCGGTCACCTTTCCAAAAAGCCGCCGAAATTCACCCTTTTCCACCCGCTCAAGGTGGTCAAATTATAGCCGGGGGTGGGGTCGGTTTCAACCAAAATATTGACTTGGGACTTGCTTTGACCTTCTGCTTTCCTGTAGCATCGGGCTTTCGCCCTGCAGCGGGGGGGGAGGTCTATTTTCCCGATGAAGAGCCTTCAGCTTCTAGCCGAGTTTTGGCGCTTCCTAATAGTCCGAAAGCGCTGGTGGCTAGCCCCTATTATCCTCGTTCTGGTCCTGCTTTCGGCGTTTATCGTCCTCACCGAAAGCTCGGCGGTTCTGCCGTTTATCTACACGATCTTCTGAGCCGGCTGGCCGGTTCGCGTCACCGCAACCCGAACCGATGCTGCCTGGAGCCGGCCTTTCGCCCTGGGCCGGCCGTCCAGCGGGCCATCTTCAGCCGAGCCTCCGCTTGAATTCTTCAATCCAGTCGACCGGCGAGGGGTCGATGCCGCTCTGGAGCGCCAAGTGGTAGCTGGTCCAGTCGCCGAGCAGAACCCCCCATAGCGCGGTCTCGAGATAGTCCGAGCCCTCCAGGGTTCGCCTTTCGACCGTCACCGGAATCGACGCCAGCATCCGGGCCAACACCGAGAAGCGCCGCGCCATTCTCGGGTCCTGATCCTTCTCTTCCAGCAGCAGCACCACGAACCCCTCGGCTCCGCGGCTCAGCCCGATCATCTCGTTGTGGTTGAGCTCCGGGAGCACCGACCAAAACGCCGGGATCTTTGCATTCTCATTGAGCTTGATCTTGAAGGTCCGAGCGACGGAGACGCCGAACCGGTCGCTGGCATACACCAGCACGATGCGATCGCGCAGGCGGGCAGCCAGCCGCTCGCCGGCGAGCTCCAAGTCGGCCTGCGCCGCGCGCAGGAATGCGCCGGCGCGATCGAGGATCTTGGGCTCGCTGCGCTCCAGCCCCGCGTTGTCCAGCACCCGGAGCAGAGCGCCGAACACATAACCCAGCGAACAGCGGGGCTGAAAGCCGGCCCAAGGCACTTCCAGCTTAACCGACGCGCGGCCGGCCTCCCGCGCCCGCGCCAGCAAGGCGCCGCCCGAGGCCAGGGCGATGGTGCTCGCCCCTTGCGCCAGGCCGGCCTCATAGGCCGACAAGGTCTCCTCCGTATTGCCCGAAAACGAGCAGGCAATCAGCAAGGTTCGCCGGTCGATTCCAGGAGGCAGCCGATAATCGCGGCTCACTTCGAGAGGCAGCGTACTGCCGCGCTGGTACCTCAAGTAGCTCTGCACCAGATCCGCCGGCAGGGCGCTTCCCCCCATACCGGCGATCACGACCCGCTTGCAGCCGCCCGCTTCTTGACCCGCCGCCGCGGCCAAATCCCAGCCCTTCAGCAGCTGATCGGGAAAGGCCCGCAGCACTCGATCCATGCGCATGGAGTCGGTCACGGATTTCGCCCTCGAACGGCGTGATCTTAGAAGAAGCGGGGCGGCCAATCCATTCTGGTTTTCTCTGCCGGCCTTGTTGACACGGATCGGGCGCTGCTTATGTTTTCAGCAGAAAGACTTGTATGGGCCCTCAGGGAGGACCGCCAAGAGCCTAGCGAAAGCCCTTCCCCCTTCTTTCGCCTGAAAAATGCATCTGGCACCCTGAGGGCCCTTTTCATTTGGGATCGGCTCCGCAGCATCGCGTTGCCCGAAGGCCCGGCCTTGGATAACATCGGCTGTCCGCTTTTCCAGAAGTATTTGAGAAATCCCCTCCGAAGGAGCCCGCATGAAACGCAGTCCACGCCATCTCTTGAGCCGCAGCGCGCTCATGCTTCTGGCCCTCGCGGCTGGACTCAGCGGCTGCGGGCGACGGCTGGAACACCCCAACCTGCTGCTGATCAGCGTCGACACGCTGCGCGCGGACCGGCTCAGCAGCTACGGCTATCAAGGTCTCCAGACCGACAACCTCGACCGGCTGGCCAGCGGAGGGGTGCGCTTCGAACAAGCGTTTTCACCGGTCCCGGTCACTTTGCCGGCGCATGTCTCGATGTTGAGCGGCCTCTATCCGTTCCAGCACGGCGTGCAGGACAACGGGCGCTTCCAGGTCCCGGAAGGACAGGTGCTGCTGGCCGAGCGGCTCAAGGCCGCCGGCTATCGCACCGCCGCGTTCGTCAGCTCGATCGTGCTGGACCGGGTCTATGGACTCGATCAGGGCTTTGATCTCTACGACATCTCGATCGATCCCGCGCTCAGCCTCCTTGGCCAGCCGTTCGAACGTCCCGCCAATGCGACGGTTTCGGCTGCCTTGGACTGGCTGCGGCGCGATTCGAGCGGCCCGTTCTTCCTGTTCGTGCATCTGTTTGATCCGCATGCTCCCTATCGGCCGCCGGCGCCGTTTTCCCAGCGCTACCAGGACCGGCCCTACGACGGCGAGCTGGCTTTCGTCGATGCCGAGATCGGCAACCTGCTCAACTACCTCGAGGACCAGGGACTCGATGACGAGACCTTGGTCGTGTTCACCGCCGACCATGGAGAAAGTCTGGGCGAGCACGGCGAGCCGACCCACGGCGTGTTTCTGTATGACAGCACGGTGCGCGTGCCGTTGATCTTGCGCCTGCCCGGCACGCTGCCCCAAGGCCAGGTCGTGCAGCAGCCATGCAGCTTGGTCGACCTGGTGCCGACGGTTCTGGCGGCGCTCGAGCTGCCGAGCGCGCCGGGACTGCCCGGCCGCGATCTGATGCCGGGCACGGCCGCGCCCGGCGGCGGAGCGGCCGCAACTGCGGCCGGGGACGATGAGGCCGCGGTGCTGCTGGAATCCGATTTCCAACGCTACAACTTTCTGTGGAGCGCGCTGGCCGCGCTTCGGCTCCAGGATTGGAAGTACGTCCGCGCCCCGCGGCCCGAGCTCTATAACCTCAAGCGCGATCCTGGCGAGCTCCAGAACCTGATCGATCGGCAACCCGATCGCGCGCGCCAGATGGCGGCCCAACTGGATCGCCTGCGCAGCCAGCTCACGCCGCAGGGCGGAGCGCAGGCGCCGCAGGCGACGCTCGACACCGAGCAGCGCCGCCAGCTCCAGAGCCTCGGCTATCTGGGCCTGACCACCGCGGCCGCCGACCAAGCCGGCGCCGACTCGCTGCCGGATCCCAAGGACAAGATCACTCTTTTCGCGCGCGTCGAGCAGGCGCTGCGTTTGGCGGGCGCCGGACAGGCCGATTCCGCGATCGCCACCTTTCGCGAGGTGCTGGCCGAGAATCCCGAGTCCGAGGCGGTCAAATCGCTGCTCGGCTTCACCTACCTGACCGCCGGCCGTTTCCAGGAGGCGGTGCAGCTCTACTCCGAGCTGCTGCAGGCCTTCCCGGAAAACGGCGACTACCATTACAACCTGGCCTACGCGTTCTTGCGCCTCGAACGGCGCGACGAAGGCCTGCGCGAGCTGGATGCGGCGCTCGCCGTCGAACCGCAGCACTCCGGAGCGATCAGCCAAAAAGCGGCCATGCTGCTGCGCGAAAGCCGCCCGGCCGAGGCGGTGGCGCTGTTGGAGCCATTGGTCGAGCGCGCGCCCTACGATCAGGCGGCGCGCTTCAATCTGGCCCAAGCCTATGGACAGCTCAAGCGCTTCCCCGAGGCGGCGCAGCAGCTCGAATCGCTGCTGAAGGCCAACCCACGGCATCCGAAGGCCGCGTTCTGGCTCGGAATCGCCTACGGCCAAATGGGCCGCCGCCAGGATGCAGCGCGCGCGCTGCAGGCCTACTTGCGAATGAACCCCAACGCGCCCGACGCGCCGGAGGTTCAAAAGCTGCTGGCCCAGCTGCTTTCAGGAAAGTAGCTGCCTGCGCAGCACCCAGTCGGCCGCACCCAGCGTCGCCCCGATCAGGCCGCACAAGAAGTAGAACCAGTGAAGCGGCACGGCGGCGGCCGCGAACAGCGGTCCACGGCACCGCGCCAGAAACCGATAGAAACCGAAGTGGGTCGCGGTCAGTGCGCCCAGCAGGCTTGCGCCCCACCAGGCCAGTCGAGGTTGAAACGGGGCGGCGGCGCCGGCCGCCATCGCGCCCGCCAGCAACACCAAGCTGAAGCGTTCGCTCCAGCGCAGATTAAGATCGGCGGCGCCGGAGCCACGCTCCAGGGCCAGCCGGGTCCAAGGTCGGGCGCGGCGCTGAATGTCGGTATAGGCCATGGACCGAAAGCTCCAGCGCTTGAGATGCCGCACCTGGAGCTCGCGTCGCAGGTGGACGGCATGTCCGGCGCGCTTCAAGCGATAACCCAGCTCGATGTCCTCGATCGAAGCGCGGCGAAAGCGCGGATCGAAGCCTCCCAGCGCAGCGAAGACCGAGCGGCGGATGGCGCCGCAGCCGGCCCAGAAAGTGAACGCTTCGCGCCGGCCCCGCTGATGAGTGTAGTGGTGCAGGAGGTTGCGGTAGTCCGAGACCCACCCGCCGGGCGCCGGCCCGGCGTCGTACGATCCGAACAGCGCGGCGGGAGCCCCGGGTCCGGTCATGGCCATGCGAACCTGCTGGACCAGATCGCTCGGCATCGCGATGTCTGCATCCAGAAACAGCAGCAGCTCGGTGGTGGCAGCGGCCGCCCCAAGATTCCTGGCGGCCGCCGGGCCGCACCCACCCGACGTGCCGAGCTTCAAGCAGGACAATTCCGGCGCGACTTGGGCAAGGGCCGAGAGGACCCCCGACCCAGAACCGCCGTCATCGACCACGATGACTTGATCAGGCACCGGATCGAGCCGGGCCAATGAGCGCAGGCACTCCCGCCATTCGGGACCGTCGGCCCGCACCGGAATCACGACCGCCACGCTCGCGCCTGGGCCTGGGACCGCTTTCATCCTTCAGTTTCCCCGCTGTTCGAAGATTATGACGCAGCGGAATCGGGAAGCGGAGCCTTTCTGAACTCCGGCTTGCGCCGGAATGACGGCAGGATGGAGACCAGCGAAGCGATGCCGGCGAACGAGCGCCAAGGCCCGCCCGAGCACCAGAGCACGGCGCAGTGGGCGGTGGAGATGGGGCCGGATGCAAGGCGGGCGAAGAGAGGCCGACGGAAGCGTACTAAAGGTACGCTGGAGGAGGCCGAACGAGCCCAACGCCGCAGCCGGCGCCAGATCCGCCGCCGCGGCACTAAAAGATGCGTTTGGGTTGGGGGCGTTTCTTCCCCGGCGCCGGACCACATGGAGTGGGGCCGCCAGGCGGCACCCAGGGGCGGCCTTCCAAGCTCTGGTTGAGCCGCGCCAATGCCGGTTGCGCCCGCTCGGAGTCGCCCCCGAGGCTGTTGGCGCGGACCAACAGCTCGCGCGCCACCAGCGGGTCGCCGATCCGCTCGTAGAGATCGGCGAGCTGCACCAACAGACCGCTGCGATCCGGTTCCATCACCGCCGCGTCGAGCAAGCAATCGGCCGCCGAGCGCAGATCGTCCTTGGCCAAGTAAAGACCGGCGACCTGTTCGAAATCGGATACGTTGCTGGTGTCCAGCTTGAACACTTCGCGGAACGACTCGATCGCAGCGTCGACCGAACCTTGGGCCGCGTATTGATAGGCCCGGCTCTGCAGCTCGCCCATGTCGACCCGAGCGCGGGCCACCATCAGGATCGCGGTGACTTTCTTGAGCGAATCCTGATAGGAGGTCGCCAGCGGATGATTCGGGTTGAGCTCCAACATTCGGCGGATGTGGAATTGAGAGCGCGACGGCGATCGCACCTTGGCCATCGAGCCGAAGGCGATCGCGAGATTCTCGTGCACGCGCGGATCATTGGGGCTCAGAATCGCCGCAATCTGGAACTCGCGAACCAAGTCCAGCGGCAGTTGCTCGAACTTGCGCAGCAACGCCGAGCCCATCCACTGCTCGATGTCGCCGGGAACCAACCATAGAATGCCGTCCACATCGGCGCGCGCCGCGCTCAACCGCCCCTGATCCTGATGGATGGCGTTGAGCCGGCTCAGCGCCGCCACCATCACCGCCCGGATCCGCTCGGGCTGCATCCGTTCGGGCCGGCCGCAGGGCGGGACCAGCCGGAGCGCGAGGTTGCGCGACTGCCGCAGGTCGGTTTCGAGCTGATTCAGCCGCCGCTCGCGCTCGTCCCCGATCGGCAGCTCCAAGACCTGGCTCACATCGTCGCGATCGAGGTAGTAAATGGCGGCGTTGAAGTAATCCACTCCGCGCACCCGTTGATCGGGAGCGGCCAGCAGGGATCCGATCAGCGCCGCGGCTCCCGCCAGCGCGGCCCAGCGCAAGACTCGATCCGAACCGGCCGACCTCAGCCCCCCGGCGAGGGCCGCCACGCCGCCCCCGGCCAGCAGCGCCAGGATCGGGATCCACGGCAATCGCGATCGCGAATCCGGCAGCAGGAGAAAGGTCCCCAGCGCCGCCGCCAGCAGCCACAAGATCGGAAGCCGGGCGCGCTGCCGCCAGGCTGCGGCCATGCCGAGCACGCCGAGCCCCAGCAGCAGCGCGAAATGGCTCCAAGGCATCCGCAGCAAAAGCGAACGCTCGGCCGACAATGCGTAGGCGGTGTTGGACGGGATTTCGTAGTCGCCGAAGGTCTCGGCGACCTTGCGGCCCCACAGCGCGGCGTAATCCGCCGGCGCCCGCAGGATTCTATCGCCGAGCTCGGAGGCCACAGAAGGCAATGTCATCGGACGGCTACGGCTGAATTCGGTGAAAGAAGCGGATCCGGCCCAGCCGGGGTCGGCCTTGTCCAGCAGATTCCCGAGCAACAGCTCGCGCACCTCGCGCTTCGACGGCACCAGCGATCCGTCGAGCGCATGGGCCCGCAGCAAAGCCGGTGCGACCAGCAGCAGCAGGGCGATGCAGTAGCTCGCCAAAGCGGCGCTGCGCTCGGAACCGCTCCGGGAGCGAGTCTGCCGCCACAGGCTCCAGACCGACGGCACCACCAGCACGACCCCGCGGGGCCATCCGGCGATCACCAAGCCGAGGCTCAGGCCGGCCAGGCCGGCCCAGACCGCCGCAGGGGCGCCCCAGGCCAGGCGCTGGTGAGCGTAAAGGCCCAGCGCGACGGCGAACGCCGCCAGCGAGGCCTCGAGAATCTGAAACTCGTAGAACAGCACCGGGCCGAACAGCCCATAGAGCAGACCGGCGGCCACTGCGCCGAGGTTGCCGAACCAGCGCCGGCCCATGCCGTAAACCAGGCCGGTGGTGATCAGTCCCAGCAGGATCTGAAGGGCATAGATCGGCCAGACGCGCTCGCCTCCCAAAAGACGGAGCAATGCCACCCAATAGGCATAGGCAGGCGCGAAGGTGGTCCCGAGCTTGCGCCCAATCAGATCGCCGTCCGCGATCGCCGCACCGCTCTCCAGATACGTCGCCTGATCCATGCCGCCCATCGGACGATCGAAGAACGGCGCGTCGCCGAGCTGCCAAAAACACAGAATCCTGGCACCCAAGGCAACAAGCAGCACAAAGCCAAGCCAAACTCGGGAGGAGGGGGACATAACGGTGTCGGCGAAACCTGGTTACTATGCAGACCCCATGCCGAGCTGTCAAGCAGTGCCCGGCGGCGGATCTGCCGCCATCTGCAAGGGGGTCTGGGGGACTTCCCCCAGTTTCCACGCCGCGCTCGGTCGGGCTCCTCCAGCGACCTGTAGGGGAGGGGCTTGTCCCCTCCCGAGGGGCGGGCGCAAGGCCCGCCCCTACAATTTTTGGACCGCGTCAGCCTGGCCGGTCTTGGATGGTTCAGCCGCCGAAATGGCCTGCCGGCCGGGGTGATAAGATCAATCGGATGGAGCCTGGACCTTCGCGACGAATCGCCGGTTTCTTGGGGGCGATCTGCTTCGCTTGGTTCGGTTGTGGTCGAGCCGGCCCTCCGAATCTCCTGCTGATCACTCTGGATACCGTGAGGGCCGATCATCTCGGCGCGTATGGGTACGCGCAGGCCCGAACCCCCACGCTCGACGCTCTGGCGCAGCGCGGCGTGCTATTCGAGCGGGCGTTTTGCCAGGCCCCCATGACCTTGCCCTCGCACACCTCGATTCTCTCCGGCACCTATCCCGCCGCTCACGGCGTTCGGGACAACTTCTTCGTGGTTCCGCATCGGGTCACCACTTTGGCCGATTTGCTTTCGATTCATGCCGGATACAAAACCGCGGCCTTCGTCAGCGGTTATCCACTGGTCGCCAGTTTCGGGCTCAACCAAGGTTTCGCGCTCTACGACGACGCGCTGCCATCCGGAGTCGTGGACAACGTCAGCGGCATGAACGTCTCCGAGCGCAGCGCCGGGGCAACCACCGACCGCGCCCTGGCGTGGCTCGGGAGCGCGAGCCGCGGACCGTTCTTTCTCTGGGTCCACTACTTCGATCCGCACACCGATTACGAGCCCCCGGCGCCCTATTCCGAGCAGTTCGCGGATCGGCCCTATGACGGCGAGATCGCCTATGTCGACGCCGAGCTGGGCCGGCTGCTCGCGGCCCTGCGGCGGCTCGAGCTTGACCGCAACACGATCATCGCAGTGATAGGCGATCACGGAGAGGCGCTCGGCGAGCACGGCGAGCTGGAGCACGGGATGACGCTGTACGACGCGGCCACCCAAATCCCGCTGATCTTGGTGGCGCCGGATCGGCGCTGGGCGGGGCGCCGAATCGAGACCGTGGTCGAATCGGTGGATCTGATGCCCACGCTGCTCGAGCTGCTCGACCAGCCGATCCCGAGCAAAGTCCAAGGACGCAGTCTGCTGCCTCTGATCGAAGGCCAGCTCGACCGGCTGCGAGCCGCAAGCTACAGCGAGACTTTCATGCCCCGGCTGGCATGGGGTTATTGCGAGCTCCTCAGCCTGCGCTCGGACGATTGGCGCTTGGTTCTGGCTCCGCGGCCCGAGCTCTATGACTTGGGCAGCGATCCTGGGGCGCTCGAGAACCTCCACGATCGGAGGCCCGAAGAGGCGAACCGGCTGAGGAGCGAGCTGGCACGGCGGCTCGAGCGCATGGACCCAACCGGCAGCGCGGAAGCTCCAACCATTTTGGATCCCGAAGCTCGCGCCAAGCTCGAAAGCCTGGGCTACTTCGGGGGCGCCGGTTCGGGCTCATCGTCGGATTCAACGCGGTCAGATCAAGCGTGCCTGGGAGACCCCAAGGACATCGTGGGTTTGCCGGCGGAAATCCGCCAAGCCCAAGAACTGTTTGCCGGCAGCCGCTTTCAGGAAGCGCTCGCGAAGATCGATGCGATCCTGCCGCGGGTACCGCCCCATACCAAGCAATGGGACAATCTCCGCTCGGCCCGCCACATGATCGCGCAGCACTTGGGCCGGACCGCCACGGTGAGCGGGTCCGAGCCCCCCTGAAGCCGCGCGACAGTCGGCCGATCCTGATGCTCCGGCGCGCCAGAATGGCGGGTGCGCGTCATTCTGGTCCCGGAGCCCCTGCACAGCGCCCGTTGGAATCTGGCATCGGGACCCGATCTTGAACCAGGCCGGGGCCGGACCGGCGGCACGGAAGCTGCATCGGATGTTCCCGCTTCTTTTACTGCTCGAAAGCTCGTGCTCGAGACCAATTGAAATGCTGGGGACCAAGAACCTATACTGGACCGGTAGCTATCTCCGGCGTTCCGGCCCTCCATCAAGCGATTTCGATCGGATCCCCTTTGTGAGCTGTCGTTTACAAGGATCGGCCAGCCGGAGCTCAAGCTCAAAAAGGAGGACATCCCCAAGCATGTTGTCACGCGCAGTCGCATGGTCCCTTGGATTGGCCCTACTTCTCGGCGGGTGCCAGGGCAGCCGAGAATCCCAGCTCCGAAAGCGGGCGAAAGAGTTCTACGACCTCAAGGTCGAGGGCAATTGGAAAGATATGTATGCCTATCTGGACGCCAACACCCGGCGCCGCATGCCCCGCTTCAACTACGTCATGATGCAAACCGTTGCCGACTATCTCTCCTACGAGATCAGCGCGGTTCAGATCGAAGAGGACGTCGCCAAGGTTAAGCTCGGCTGGAAGTACAAGCTGATTCATCCCGCCGCCCTCCAGGTCGACGAAGGCAAGTTCGCCGAGGAGGTGCGCGGTTACGATCAGGAGGACGAGTGGGTGCTGGAGGACGGAGTTTGGAACTACGTCCTCAAGCCGGCGCTTTCACCCGCACAGCGGGCCAAGCAAGGCGAGCAGGTGCCGGTCGCAAGCCGCGATTTCTTCGAGTTCCTCCAGTCGATTCAGGATCTGCCGCCGGATGAGCGCAAGCGCAAGGTGGAAGAGTGGCGCAGCCAGCACCCCAACCTGATGACCTCGGCCCCGCCGGCCGGCGCCCCGCCGACCCAGCCATGAGGCGCACCGCGCTGCCGGCGCTGCTCGCCTTGGCCGCGCTGGCCGGACCGACGCGGGCCGCCGACATCTTGGTGGAGGCCCGCTCCAAGATCATGATGCCCTCGCCGCGCATTCCGGACACGATCGAGGACCTGCGCATTTTCCTGGGCCCTGAGGCCGCCTTGGTCGAAGGCGGGCTGCTGGGAACGACCCTGCTGCGCTACGACATAGAGCAGGCCCAGCTCCTGACCCGATCGCCGGCTCGGCTCCGCCATGCCCGCCGCAGCCAGCGTGGCGCTGCCTCGGATTCCCCCTTGCGGCTGCAACCGATGGGTGAAACCCAAGACATCGCGGGAATCCCCTGCTCCCGTTTCATGGCTCGCGGCGTGCTCGAACATTCGGTGCGCCCGCAAGGCGGTCGAAGCGGCACCGCCTTGCCCCAGCTCGAGCTCGAAATCGAGCTGTGGATCGGCGCACTGCCGCTGGTCGATCCCGAGCGGCTGGCGCACGTTTTGGTTCACGATCCGCATTTCCAGAGCCTGTTTCCCTTTTCGGTCGAGCAATTGGCGGCGCTGCCGGGCGTGCCGATTCGCAGCGAGAGCCGCCAGCTTCAGCTCGGACGGGAAACCCGAGCTCAACTCGAATTGCTTTCCGCCGCGCCGGCGCCCGAAGATCCGGCGCGCTTCGACGCCAACACCCCGGAGGATTGAACCGCCATGATTCCACGCTGTCACGATCAACTAGGTTGGCCAGCCGGCCTCGTGTTTGGGTTGGCAGCCCTTATGACTGTGAACGCCGCCACCACCCTTGCGGCGCCGGCCGAGCAGGACCGCTATCTGGAGTTTCAACTGCTTAGCAGCCGCAGCGGCGCGGTGGCGACCGAGACGATCTTTCGGGTTTATTGGAGCCAGATCGGCATGCGGGTGGAGACCAAGGCCGATTCCGCGTCCATCCTGCTGCCCGGCAAGAAAGAACGCTATTCGGTGGATTTGGACCGAAAGCTGGCCCGCAAGCTCCCTTACGAAGGCCGGCCGCAACCCCAGCAGATGATCACCTCCGAATGGAAAGTCACTGGATCCAAAAAAAACCAAGAGCTGGGCGCCTGGCAGTGCACCGCTTTCGACCTGCACAACGAAGTCCCGGAGCAATTCAAGCGCCACCTGCCTAGCGACGCGAAGGCCTGGAGCGCTCACAATCTCGAGCTCGATACTCAACGGCTCTACGATCAGCTCGGCCGCAGCCAGCCCAACCTCAGGCTGCTGGGCGATCTATTCAAGGCCTTGCCTGAAGGCAGCGGTCCGATCGTCCGCGCCCAGCTGATCCGCGATCGCCAGCAGGCGATCTGGACCACGATAAACCTGGTCTCGAGCCGGACCGTGCCCCACGATCCGATCCGTTACGAGGTGCCCAAGGACTTCGAGATCCTCGACGTTTCGGAGCCCAAGCTCAAGGCCACGCCGCCCAAGCTCCCCAGCCCACCCGGCAGGTAATTCCGATCGAGCGAATGAGGCGCTTAAGCGCCGCGTTCGCAGCGATCCGGCTCTGAAACGAAACCCTGGCCCCACCGCAGCGATCTGCTGAAAACCCCGGGCGACCTGGTGGGGGCCGTCCCGAGCGGAGGTCCACGATGCTTCTGGATTTGATTTTGAACCGCCGACTGGCGCGGCTGGCGTGCGCGCCCATCGCGCTCGCGCTCGCGGCGGCCGGCTGCGCCACGCTCAACGACCAACCGGCGCCGGCCGGCGCTTCGGTGGAGCTCGAGCCGATTATCACCCTGAGCCCGGAGGCCCGTTCGATTTCCTTTCTCGACCAAGTCCAACTCTGGGCCGGCCCCGACGCGCGCGCGGTCTACGCCTTCTCGGAGATGGATGCGGATTTCGAATACCTGGTGACCCGCAGCTCGACCGACGGGGGGCGCTCCTGGACCGAACCGGTCCGCTTGAGCCCGAGCGGCACGCAAGAGACCCGTCACCACGCATTTTGGATCGACCGCCTGCCGGATGGCGCGCTCGGTTTGCTTTTTTGGCAGCGCAACATGGTGACCGGCAAGAAATCCATTTTCCTTTCCCGCAGCACCGATGACGGCCGCTCTTGGTCGGAACGTCCGCCGCAGGTGGACGGCGCGAGCGAGTCCTTTCTGCCTTCCATCGCTGCCGCAGCCGACGGCCGAGTGTTGATCTCTTGGTTGGATGAACGATCCGCGCCGGACCAGGGACGGACGGCCAATCGCGTCTACAAGCACTATTTCAGCCTGTCGAGCGACAGCGGCGAATCCTGGTCGATTCACGACCGGCGGCTGCCGATGGAGCACCAGAGCCGTCTGGTGCTTTCGCCCGAATCGATGATCTCCGGGCCGACCCTGCTGACGATGCACTTCGTGGCCGATTCGGCCGGCTACGGCCTCGAAGCGTATCGCAGCGCAGATGCCGGGGCCAACTGGAGCGGAGTCGCCATCGCTTCGGATCCGTACCGCTCGATTTTTGCTGAGTTCGCTTTCCTGCGCCGTTCAGGCCCTCCGGCGTTCGTTTTCTGCCAAGGCAAGAATCGCGATGCGAACCTGGTGCTGGCCAGCAGCAACGACCAGGGCCAGACCTGGCAGACTCAGGTGCTAACTACGAACACCGATATCGCGTATCACGTCCCGGTCCTGGCCCGATCGCAGCAGGGCACCCTGGCGCTGAGCTGGGAGCAGAACGTGCGCGAGGCCTGGGTTCCGATGCTCAGCTTCTCGACCGACGAGGGTGCCAGCTGGAGCAAACCGATCCCGGTTCCAGCGCCGGCGCGGCGCGAGACCGGGTTCCGGACCTATCCTGAGTTGGCCTTTGACCGCAGCGGCGCGCTTCTGGTGGTCTGGATGGATCGAGTCGAGCGCCGTAAGGACATCTATCTCAACCGCACCGCCGATCTCGGCCAGACTTGGCTCGATGAACCGACCAAGATCAATACCGGCACTGCCGCTACACCGGATGCTTGGCTACCCAAGCTCTTGGCGCTGGCCGATGGCTCCGCGTTGGCACTCTGGCAGGAACGCGATGCAACCGGCAGCGGGCCGCTCCTGCTGCGCCGCTTTCGGGTCCAGCCGTAGGCGCCGGGCG
>Ga0214472_10004972_pt1 | contig 13984 bp, 9 predicted proteins | sample RVTome_6_FD_207662 | JGI IMG/M metagenome (GOLD analysis project Ga0214472, IMG submission 207662) | Soil microbial communities from uranium-contaminated site in the Upper Colorado River Basin, Wyoming, United States - RVT140D175 | ecosystem: Environmental > Terrestrial > Soil > Contaminated >... | reverse complement strand
GCCTGGTCCCCGTGGAGGTGAGCCGCGACGACCTCCACGACCGTGCCGACTTCCGGCGCTGGCCCACCGTGACCGTGGACCCGGAGACCGCGCGCGACCACGACGACGCCATCAGCCTCGACCGGCTGCCGAACGGCCACTGGCGGCTGGGCGTGCACATCGCCGACGTGGCGCACTACGTGCGCGAGGGATCGCAACTCGACCAGGAGGCGTACCTGCGCGGGACCTCCGTCTACTTTCCCGACCGCGTGGTGCCGATGCTGCCCCACGCGCTGTCGAGCTCGATCTGCAGCCTGGTGGAGGGCGAGGACCGCCTGACCCAGTCGGTGGTGCTGGAGCTGGACGCCCGCGGCAAGGTCAAGAAGGCCGAGTTCCACGACGGCGTGATCCGCAGCGCGGCCCGGCTCACCTACCAGCAGGCCCAGGGCATCGTGGACGGCGACGCGGTTCTGCGCGCCCGCTTCGCCGCCCTCGTCCCGCTCCTCGAGGGGATGGACGAGCTGGCCAAGGTCATGCGGAAGCGCCGGTACGAGCGCGGCTCGCTGGACTTCGACCTGCCGGAGCCGAAGCTGCTCCTGGGCCAGGCCGGGGAGATCACGGGCATCGTGGCCACCCCGCGGCTGGACAGCATGCGGGTGATCGAGGAGTTCATGCTGGCCGCCAACGAGGCGGTGGCGGAGCGGCTGGCGCGCGCGGGCATCCCCGCGCTCTTCCGTGTCCACGAGACGCCCGACCCCGAGCGGGTCGAGGAGTTCGCCGACCTCGTGGCCTCCTTCGGCTACCGCGTCCCCGTGAACCTGGAGGCCATCCGGCCCGAGGACTTCCAGCTCGTGCTGCGCCAGATCGAAGGCAAGCCCGAGGAGAAGCTGATCTCGTACCTGCTGCTGCGCACGATGAAGCTGGCCCGCTACCACGAGGAGAACCTCGGCCACTTCGGCCTGGCCACCGAGATGTACGCGCACTTCACGAGCCCCATCCGGCGCTACCCCGACCTCGTCGTGCACCGGGCGCTGCGCGCGCTGCGCCAGGGCGGGGACCACGGCCACGTCCGCGAGGCCCTGCCGGAGATGGGCCGGCACCTCTCGGAGATGGAGCGGCGCGCGGACGAGGCGGAGCGCGAGCTCACGGAGTGGAAGAAGGTCCGCTTCATGGCGGACAAGCTGGGGGAGGTCTTCGCCGGGTACATCACGGGCGTGCAGGCCTTCGGCCTGTTCGTGGAGCTGGACGACATCTACGTCCAGGGCCTGGTCCACGTCTCGTCCATGACGGACGACTACTACGTCTTCAACGAGAAGGCCCACGCCCTGAAGGGCGAGAACACCCGCAAGGTCTACCGGCTGGGGGACAGGGTCGAGGTCCAGGTCGTCCGGGTGGACCTGGAGCGGCGGCAGCTGGACTTCGCCCTCGTAGACGTCCTGGAGCGCGCCGCGGCGGGGGCGCGCAAGGGCCGGCCCCCTTCCGCGGGACGGGGCCGGGAGCGGCCGGGACGGCAAGGGGGGAGCGCCCGGCCCCGGAGGGGCCGGCGCGGGGGCTAGGCCCGGCCCGCCCTGCCCCGGGCCGTGCCCCGGGTGCTACGATCAACCCGCCGTGCGCGCGCCGATGTCGCCCGCGTGGGCCCGATCCGTCGGTCCCCTGGTCCTGGCGGACCTGCGCCATCGGTACGCCGGATCGGTCCTGGGCGGCCTCTGGGCGGCCCTGGGCCCGCTGGTCGAGGTGGCCGCCTACGCGCTGGTGTTCGGCCTGGTGATGCGGCCGAGCACCACGCAGGACGGCCTGACCTACGCGCTGTTCATCGCCTGCGGCATCCTGCCCTGGTCGTCCCTGCGCGAGGGTCTCGAGTCCTCGGCCGCGACACTGCCCGACAACCGCTGGATCCGCCGCTCACGGGTGCCCATGGAGCTGCTGGTGGCCCGGCAGGTCCTGGTCTCGGCGCTCCGGGGCGCTTGCGGCCTGCTTCTGGTGCTGGCCGCCGCGTTCGCCGCGGGCCACGCAACGGGCGCGCTGGGAATCCTCTGGCCGATGGTCGGCCTGCTCCTGCAGACCGCCGCCGTCTTCGGCCTGGGCCTGGTCCTCGCCCCGCTCGCGACCCTGTACCCCGACCTCCGGCCGGCCCTGGCCACCGGCCTCACCGCGCTGACCTTCGCCAGCCCCATCGTGTATCCCGAGTCCCTGCTGTCCGGGCCCGTCCGCGCGGCCCTGGAATGGAACCCCTTCACCCACTTCCTCCGGCTCTACCGGTTCCCGCTGACGTCCGCCCCGGAGGGCGGGGCGGTGGACGTCGCGGTGGCCGCGGCCACGACGTTGGCGCTTCTCGCCGTGGGCTGGGGGACGAGGGGCCGGCTGTGGTGGGCGGCGCGGGACCGCTTGTGAGCCCCGGCGGCGCCGTGACCGTACAGGGGCTCGGGAAGCGCTACGCGTCGCCGGGCCGCGACCCGGACGTCTGGGCGCTGCGGGACGTGACCTTCGACGTGGCGCGCGGGGGCGCGCTCGCCGTCGTGGGCGCGAACGGGTCGGGCAAGAGCACGCTGCTCGACCTCTTGATGGGGGCCACCCGGCCCTCGGAGGGCACGCTGGCCGTCGCGGGGCCCGCGGCCTCGCTCCTGGAGCTGGGCGCGGGCTTCTTCGTCGAGCTGACGGGGCGCGAGAACGCGGTCCAGATGGGCCTGCTCTCCGGCCTCACGCGCCCGCAGGCGCGGGCCCTGGCCGCGGCGGTGGAGGAGTTCGCCGAGCTGGGCGCGTTCTTCGGCCGCCCGGTACGCACCTACAGCGCGGGCATGGTGATGCGCCTGGGCTTCGCGATCGCGGCCTCGCTCGAGGCCCCGGTGGTGCTGGTGGACGAGGTCCTGGCCGTGGGCGACGGCTACTTCCAACGCAAGTGCGTCGACCGCCTCCGGCAGATGCGGGCGGGCGGCTCGACGCTGGTGGTGGCCGCGCACGACCTGCACGCGCTCAAGGGGCTGTGCGACCGCGCGCTGTGGCTGGCGCAGGGCCGGACCGTGGCCCTGGGCCCCGCGGCAGAGGTCATCGGCCGCTACGAAGAGCACCTGCGGCTGAAGGCGGCCGAGGCGCCGGGGCTCCCGCCGGGCCGCCGCGGCACCGGCGAGGTGGCCATCCGCGCCGTGCGCCTCAAGGGCGCGGAGGGCCGCGAGCGCGCGGAGTTCCGATCGGGCGAGACCCTGCGGGTCGAGGTGGACTTCGACGCCCAGCGGCCCCTGGACTCGCCGGTCATGGGCGTGGCGATCTTCCGCGAGGACGGGGTCTACTGCTGCGGGCCGAACACGCGGCAGGACGCGTCGCTGCGGGGGACGTACGACGGGCGGTACCGGCTCACCGCGGAGTTCCTCGACCTGCCGCTGCTCGGGGGCGGCTACGAGGTCTCCGTCTCCTTCTACGACAAGGACCACGTCTACGCCTACGCCTGGGACCACCGGCTCTACCCGTTCCGCGTGGTGATGGACCCGCCGCAGCACGGCCTGGTCTCGCTGCGCCACCGCTTCCACGTCAGCCGCATCGGCGACGCGGGGGCGGCATGAGGGTGCTGCTCGTCTCCAACCTCTACCCGCCGTACTGGATCGGCGGGTACGAGCAGATCGCTGGCTGGGTATCTCATGGTTTGCGGGAACACGGCCATGAGGTCGAGGTCCTCACGGGCCGTGGGCAGGCCTTTGCCACGGAACCGTGGATCCGTCCCGGTCTGGACCTCGACCAGGCCGCCGTCCGCGAGATGCACGTCGCGGGCGGCATATCTTTTCCCGACGGCTTCGTGGAGGGCGTGAAAAGACACGTCTTCAGCCGCCACAATTTCGACGCCTGCCGGGCCGCCATCGCGTCGTTCCGTCCCGACCTCGTGTCCTTCTGGAACCCGTCCTTCGTGACCTTCTCCCCCTTGCTGGCGGCGCGGCTGTCCGGCGTCCCCGCGGTCGTCCACCTCTCCGACGTCGCCGCCAATCCCTTCCGGAACCCCCGCCCGCCCGCCTTTCCGGCGGCGTTCCGCTCCGCCGCCCGATGGGGCGTGGACCGGATCGTCGGGTTGGCGCGTCCGGCCCGCTTCGTCGTGCCCAGCCGCTTCCTGCGCGACCGCCTCGTGGAGGCGGAAGGCCTGCCCGCCGGCCGCGTTCACGTCCTCCACTGGCCGGTGGAGCCGTCGATCAGCCGGTCGGCGCCGGAGGCGGCGCGCGCCGCCGCCGCGCGCCGGTTCCTGTTCGTGGGCTCGCTCGTCCCGGAGAAGGGGCCGCAGGTCCTGCTCGCCGCCTTCCGCGAGGCGGTGCGCGAGAAGCCCGAGCTCTCGCTTTCTTTCGCGGGCGAGGGGCCGCGGGCGTACGTCGCGGAGCTGCGCGCCTCCGCCGCGGGCCTGCCCGTCCGGTTCCTGGGCCGGCTCGAGCGGGCGGCCGTCACCGAGGCCTACCGCGGCCACGATGCCCTCGTCCTGCCCTCGATCTGGGACGAGCCGTTCGCGGTGGTGCCGCTCGAGGCCATGGCCCTCGGCCTACCCGTGATCGCGACCGCGGCGGGCGGCACCTCGGAAGCGGTCCTGGACGGGCGCACGGGCGTCCTCGTGCCTCCGCGCGACCCGGTCGCGCTCCGGGACGCCATCCTGCGCCTGGCTGCCGACGGGCGATTCACGGCCTCCCTCGCCCGGAGCGGACAGGCCTGGGCCCGCGGAAACCTGGCCTTCCCCCTGTTCATGGACCGGCTCGAGCGCCTTTACCAGGGCGCGGCCCAGCCCGCGTAGGAGGTTCATTGCCCCGAGATGTGCTGGAGGAGATCCTGTCCGCGGCGCTCCACGAGAAGGCGATCGCCCCGGACAGCGTCGCCGACTTCGCGGCGGGGCTGCGGGACCGGGCGCGGCTCATCCTCGAAGAGCGGCTCCGTCCCCTGCAGGACCGGGTGGACACCCTGGAGAAGGAGAACGCCTGGCGGGCCGCGTCCATCGAGAGCCTCACCGACGAGAACGCGCGCGTCCTCGACGAGAACCGGCGCGTGAAGGACGAGAACGAGCGGGTGAAGGACGAGAACGCCCGGGTGAGGGAGGAGCACGCCCGCTTGATGGACGAGGCGCGGCGGCTGAAGGACGAGAGCCGGGCGCTCCAGGACGAGTGCCGGCGCCTGAAGGAGGAGATGGAAGGCGTCCGTGCCGAGTGGCGCACGTCGGTGGCGGCCCACGATCGGCTGCTCGCCCATCACCGCTCGGTGGTGCGCGGCGCGGCGGACTCGCTCCTGGACGCCTCCGCGCTGCCGTTCTGGAAGCGCGGCCAGGCCCGCGCGCGCCTGGCCGACCTCGCGGCCGCGCTGCGCAGGGACACCGCGTGATCTCGGCCGTCGTCCCGACCTGGGGCGGGCGGGCCCGCCTCGAGCGCAACCTGGGCGGCGTGGCCGCTTCGCTCGAGGCCGCGGGCGAGGGCTGGGAGATCGTGGTCGTGGACGACGGCGGCGGCGCGCTCGGCGATCTCCCCGGACCCGCGCGCGTGGTGGCCCTGCCGGAGAACCGGGGTTACGGCCCGGCGGTCAACGCGGGGGCGGCCGCGGCCCAGGGCGAATACCTGCTGGTCCTGAATGACGACGTCCGCCTCGAGACGGAAACCGTGGCCGCCCTGCGCGCCCGCTTCCCGGACCCCACGCTGTTCGCGGCAGTGCCTTCCATCCGCTCGCCGCTGGCCGTCTGTGGCGACGAGGGAGGGAAGGCGGGGAGCTTCGAGGCGGGGCTGATGGAGATCCGCGAGGTGACGGCCGAGGCCGCCCACCCCACGCTCTATCCCGTGGGCTGCTGCTTCCTCTGCCCGCGCGCGGCGTTCCTCGATCTCGGGGGGTACGACGACGCCTTCGCCCCGTTCTTCTTCGAGGACGTGGACCTGGGGTACCGGGCCTGGGCCCGCGGCCTGCGCACCCTCCACGTCCCCGAGGCCGCGTGCGATCACGAGGGCTCGGCCACATTGACGGAGCGCCGCACCCTCGACGAGCGCGAGCGCGTCTCGTTCCGCAACCGCGTGCTGTTCCACCTCCGCAACCTCCGGGACCCGGAGCGGCGCGCCGCGAGCCTGGGCGCCTGGGCGGCCTTCGCGCTGTTCGAGGCCCGCCCCGAGCGGCTGGAAGGCCTGGCCCAGGCCTTCGCACGGGATGCGGCGGCCCCGCACCGCCGCGGCCGCGGGCCCTCCGACGCGGCGATCCTGGACCGCGTCGCGTCCCGGTGAGGGTCCTCTTCCTTTCGCCCTACGCGCCCTGGCCCGTCCGCCACGGCGGGCACAACCGCGCCTGGTCGCTTCTCCGCGCGCTCTCGGGTTTCGCGACCGTCCACGTGCTCGCGGTGGGGGACCCCGAGGAGCCGCGTTCGTCGGCGTCCCTCGAGGCGCTGCGGGGCCTCGGCGTCACGCTCGAGGTCCATCAGCCCACGGGCCCCGGAGCCGAAGAGTCCGACCCGGCGGACGTCGCACGCCTTCCCGATGCGGTGTCCCATTTCCGCAGCCCCGGCCTCGCCGCGGCTCTCGACGACCAGGTGCGCACGACTCCGCCCGACGTGGTCTTCGCGGAGGAGCTGGTGATGGCGCAATACGCGGGCGCGGTCCCCGCTCCCCTGATCCTCGACCGGCAGAAGGTGGAGTGGAGCTACCTCGAGGCCCTGGCCGCCGTGAGCGAAGAGGGCGACGCGCTCCGGGCCGAGGCGGTCCGGTTGCGCCGCTGGGAGGAGTCCCTCTCCGGCCGCTTCGCGGCGGTACTGGCGACGGGCCGGGGCGACGCCCTGCTCCTGGAGCCGCTACACGGGCGGAACCGGGTTCACGTGGTGCCGATCGGCGTCGACGATCCCTTCACGCGGCCACGGGACCGGACGACGGCGGTCGAGCACGTCCTGCTCTACGGCGCCCTGGACTACCCGCCGAACGCGCTGGCCAACGCGGCGTATTTCTCCGAGGTCTGGCCGCGGCTCCGCGACGCCGTGCCCTCGCTGCGCACGGTCGTGGTGGGCTCCGGCGCGGCGCCTTTCTCCCTTCCGCCGGACGATCCCCGCGTGGAGATCCACGGCTACGTCGAGCACGTCGCGGCCGTCCTCCAGGGACCGGGCGCCCTCCTGGTGCCGCTGCGGGTCGGGGGCGGCAGCCGGACGAAGGTGCTCGAGGCCCTGGCCTGCGGGATGCCGGTGGTGTCCACGGAGGTCGGGATGGAGAACCTCGGCCTCGATCCCGGCCGGCACTACCTGAGGGCAGACACCCCGCGCGACATGGTGGAGGCGGTGCTGCGCCTGGCGCGTGACCCGCAGCTCGCGTCCTCGCTGGGCCAGGAGGGCGCGCGGCGGATCGACGAGGCGTTCCGCCAGGATTCGGTGGCCCGGGTCGTGGAGCCGGTCTGCCGACGCCTGGCGGGGGCCGGCCGCACGGGGAAGCGAGGGGCCGCCCGGCGGGCGCTGCTCGTGGGCGTGCATCCGCTGCCCGGAGACGAGGGCGCGCGCGGCCTCGGTTTCCCGGGACACCGCACGGCGCAGTTCCGCGACGCCCTGCGGGACGCCGGCTGCGTCGTCGAGACCGTCCTCCTGGACGAGGAAGGCGGCGGCGCGGGCGCGGGTGGCGTCCACGTGCTGCGGCCCGACGACTTCCGCGCGGGGCGGGAGCTGCAGCGCCTGCACGACGGCTTCGGGCCGGAGGTGGTGGTGGCCGCGGGCGGGTATCACGCGGCGCGGGTCGTCTCGGGCCTCGCCAGCGGCGCGGCGCGATGGATCGACCTCCCGGGAGACCTGGCGGCGGAGGGCCAGCTGCGGGCCGCGGCGAGCGGGGACGAGGGCCTGCTGGCCGATTACCTCGCGGTCCTGGACCGCGCGTTGGCCGCGGGGGACAGGTTCTCCGCGGTCGGGCCCAGCCAGCGGCTGGCGCTGCTCGGACAGCTCGGGGCCCGCGGCCGCCTGACCGCGGGGACGGCGGGGCGCGACCCGGTGTCGGTCGTGCCCGTGGCCAGCGAGGGGCCCGCCGAGGTCCCCGCCTTCCCCCCCGGCCCCCTCCGCGTGGTCTCGTGCGGCGGCTACAACACCTGGCTGGACCCGGACACCCTCTTCGCCGGGCTCGAGGAGGCCATGGCCCGATGCGAGGGCATCGTGTTCGTCTCCACCGGCGCGGCGGTGTTCGACGGCGCCGCCTCGCCCCATCGCGTCTTCTGGGACCGGGTCCGCGGTTCGCGCTTCGCGGCCCGCTTCGAGGATCGCGGCCGGCTGACGCGGGCCGACGCCCTCGCGGTGCTCGCGGGGAGCCACGTGGCGCTGGCCATCGCGCGGCCGTCGCTCGAAGCGGAGCTGGGCTCCCGCCAGCGCGCGGTCGAGGCGATGGCGTACGGCAGGCCCGTGGTGATCACCGCCCTGGGGGACCTGGCGCAGGCGATCGGAAAGGCGGAGGCGGGCCTCGCCGTCCCGCCCGGCGACGCCGGGGCCCTGGCCTCGGCGCTGCTCCGGCTCGCCGCCGATCGAGGCGCGCTGGCCGTCCACGCGCGCAATGCCCGCGCCTGGTGGGAATCCAGCGCCACGCCGCGCGTCGCCACCGCGCCGCTCCGGGAATGGGTGGCCGCGCCTTCGCGTTGGCCGGCGCCCGCCGCGGCGGCGGCGCGCGACCGCGAGGACCGTCTGCTGCGGCTCCAGACCGAGCTGGATCACATACGCGGGAGCCTGACCTTCCGCGGGCTGCGCCTCCTGGATCGCCTGTTGGGGCGCCGGCGATGAGCGGGCCCGCCGCGACCCTGCGGCGGCCCGCGGGAGAGTGGTGGCCGTGGGCCCTGGGCGGCCTCGCGGCCTTGTACCTGGTCACCCGGCTCCTCTACCTGATGCGCCTGCCCGTCTTCCTCGACGAGGCCATGCACCTCGACTGGGCGTTCCGGACCGCGGCCACCGGCCAGCTCGTCGGCCACACGGACGGTGGACGTTACCTGCCCATCTGGGCCTACGCGGTGGTCGCGGCGGGGGCGGCCGACCCGCTGCGCGCGGCCCGCCTGTGCTCGGTGGCCTCGGGTCTGCTGTCGGCGCTGGGGCTGGCCTGGCTGGGCCGCCTCCTCGACTCGTGGCGCGCGGGGATACTGGCGGCCTTCCTCTATGTCGCCGCTCCCTTCACGCTCTTCTACGACCGCATCGCGCTCGTGGACTCGTTGCTCTCGGCGCTCGTCGTGTACGTCCTCGTCTTCGCGGTGCTCTGGGCGCGGAGCGCGCGGAGGCTCTGGGCGATCGCCCTGGGCGTGGCCCTCGCCGCGGCCGGCCTCACCAAGCTCCCGGGCCTGCTCGTGTGGCCGATCCCCCTGGTGGTCGCGCTGGCCTCGCGAGGCGGCCAACGGACCTCGTTGCGGGCGCAGCTGGCCCTGGTGTACGGGATCGGCGCGGCGCTTCTGCTCCCTCTCTTCCTGGACGTCGCGGGCACGGGACGCTTCTTCGAGGAGAACCTCTGGGTGCTGCGCTCGGGTACGGACGGGTCGTCCTTCCTGGCCCGCAACGCCCAGCTCGCGGGGGCCTGGCTCCTGGCGTATCTCACCCCGATCGGCGCGGTCATGGTCGCGCTGGCCGCCGCCTGGTCGCTGCGCCGGCACGAGCGCGCGGACCTCCTGCTGTTGTCGTTCGCCGCCGGCTGGTGCCTCTTCTTCGTCCTCGTCGGCGGCCGCTACTGGTTCCCCCGGTACATGCTCCCGGCCGTGCCGCCGCTCCTCCTGCTGCTGGCCCGGCGCGCATCGCGGGCCGGACGCCCCGTGGCGTGGCTGGTGGCGGGCTTGGCCACCGTGGCGTGGCTGCGCTTCGACGCCGCCCTCATCGCCGACCCGGCCCATGCCCCGCTGCCGCCCGTCGAGCGCTCGCAATACGTGTACGACTGGCCCTCGGGCTACGGCCTCGCCGAGGCCGCGGCGCGGTTGCGCTCGGCGGCGGAGACGGGGCCGGTCATCGTCCTGCGCGACCGGTCTTCCGGCCCGTTGAAGGAGGGCCTCGACCTGCTCGAGCGGGGCCGGGCTTCCCGCCTCGAGACCGTCGACGCGCCGGTGAAGGCCGGCGACTTCACGGACACGGTCGAGCGGCTGATCCTCGCGGGCCGGCCCGTCCTCTTCGCGATCGAGGAGGGGGCGGACCGGCAGCTCGTCCTGAGCCTCGACGGCCGCCGCGCGGTCGGCCCGTGGGCGGAGATCCCGAAGCCCGACGGCCGGCGGCGGATCGCTCTCTACGCGGTCGCCGGCCACCTCGCCGACCCGGGGACGTCGCCGGACGAAGAGACCCTGCGCGCGCTTCAGGAGAGTGCCCGCCGCGAGGGCCCGTCCGCCTCGCTCGAGTCGCGGATGGGCTGGAGCCTGGCGCTCCTGGAGCGATGGGAGGCGGCGGAGGCGGCCTTCCGCAGGAGCGTCGCCCTGGACGGCGCCGTGGCGGGCGCGCACAGCGGCCTGGGAATCTGCCTGTGGCAGCGGGGACGGCGCGAGGAGGCGGTCCGGTCCCTGGCCGAGGCGCTCCGGCTCGACCGCGAAGAGCTGCGGGCCGGATTCAACCTCAACGTCGCGCGCAACGCGATCGCCCGGGGCCGGTGAGCCGCCCCGCGCTGAAGCTGGCGGTCATCGTCAACCTCTACCCGCCGTACGTGGTGGGAGGCAACGAGGTGCTGGCCCGCGACGTGGTCGACGCCCTGCGCGGTCGCGGCCATGCGGTGCACGTCCTGACCGGCCACGGCCGCGACCTTCCGCGGGACGGCGGCATCCACCCGGTGCTGGACCTGGACCTCGACCGCAAGGACGAGTTCTTCCTGGGGGCGCGGCCCCTGACCGCGGCGGACGCGATCCGGCGTCACGTGTACGACCACCGGAGCTACCGCGGCGTCCGCCGCGCGCTGGAGAGCCTCCGGCCCGACCTGGCCGTGGCGTGGAACCTGTACGGCGCCTCGATGGCTCCGCTCCTGGCCGCCCGGCGCTGGGGAGGCCCGGTGGTGGCGCAGCCCGCGGACAAGTGGCTGCTGCACGGCCTGTACGACGGGTCCGCGGGGCCCGCGAACGGCGCGCGCTCCCTGCGTGTGGTGGCCGCCCTGTCGCGGCGGGCGATGCGGCTCCTGGCGCGGCCGGACTACATCCTGGCCGTCTCGGAGTTCATCCGCGCCCTCCACGTCCGCGCGGGTTATCCGCAGGAGAGGGCCGCCGCCACGCACCTGGGCGTGCCCATCGAGATGTTCCCGCGGCGGTCCGCTCCATCCCCGCGGCCGGGCCCGTTGCGGCTCATGTTCGCGGGGCAGCTCTGGGAAGGGAAGGGCCCGCAGGTGGCGGTGCAGGCGATGCGCCTGTTGAAGGGGCGCGCCGACGCGCCCGTGCTCCACCTCGACGTCTTCGGGGCGGGCACGGACGGCTTCCTGGCGCACCTGCGGCGGGTCATCGCGGACGCGGGCGTGGAAGACCGGGTGACGCTGCGGGGCCTGGTGCCCCGGGCCCGGCTGGCCGAGGAGCTCCGCGCCCACGACGTCTATCTCTTCTGCTCGACGTGGGACGAGCCTTTTTCCGCGGGACTGCTCGAGGCCATGTGCGCCGGCCTGCCCTGCATCGCCACCTCGACGGGAGGCACGCCGGAGGCGATGGTCGACGGCGAGAACGGCCTGCTCGTCCCGCCCGGGCGTCCACAGGAGCTGGCCGAGGCGATCCTGCGCCTCGCTCGCGCCCCCGAGCTCCGCCGCGGCCTGGGGGAGAGGGCGGCTTCCGACGTGAGGCGCCGCTGGAGCTTCGAGGGCTACGTGGGCCGCCTCGAGGACGCGTACCGCCGCATCGTGGAGGCGCACCGCTCGGGAGGGGTCGCGCAGCTCCCGGGTGCCGGAGGTTGACCGCGGTCACGCGCGGCCGCGCGCTCGGGTGGTCGTTGCTCGTCGGCGCGAGCCTCCTCTACCTGCGATTCCATTTCGGGATGCTCCTCTCGCCTCCCGATGGCGAGTTCAGGCTGCCGCAGCCGGTTCTCGGCGCTCCCCGCAACGCCTCCGCGCTGGGCCTGGTCCTCCTGGCGGGGCTCGCGGGAGGGGCGCTCCTGGCCGCGCGTCTCCGGGGCGCCGCGCCCCGGGCGGTGACCTTCGCGCTCGGGGTGTACCTCACCCTGGTCGTCCCGGCGCACGTCCTGGACGCCCTGGGCTGGATGCTGCGGCGTCCGTCCCTCCGGCCCTGGCCCTGGGCGGCGGCCGCGTGGGCGGGCGTGGGCGCGCTGGCCTTGTGGCGATGGCTCCGGCCGCCCGCGGCCGCCGCGGATGGTGGGCGCCCCGCCCCGCGGCGCGCCACGGCCGATCCCCTGATGCGGTGGCTGGCGGTGGCCGCCCTGATCGTGGCCGCGCTCTACGCGGAGGCCGTGGGGCGGACGATCCGTCACGGGGCCCGGGCGTGGGACGCGCACTCCTATCAGCTGCTCGTGCCCATCCAATGGATCCGGCTCGAGAGCCTCAGCGATCCGCTGGCGCGCCAGGTCGTGTTCGGCCGCCTCGGCCTCGAGAAGTTCGCGAACCCCGGCAACGCCAACATGCTGATGGCGCTTCCGCTCCTGGCGGGATGGGACCTGTTCGCCTGCCTCGTCCAGCTGCCCTTCGCCGCTCTCGGGGCGTGGGCCGCCGCCTCCCTGGCGCGGGGCGCGGGGGGCTCGGCCGCCGCCGCCGGCCTGTCGGGGCTGGCGTTCGCATCGGCCCCCCTGATCGTGAACCAATCCACGGTGCCCTTGACGGACCTCGCCTCGGGCGCGCTGTCGCTGGTGGCGGTGGCGATCGTGCTGGAGACCGCCGCGACCGCGCGTGCGCCCCTCTCGTCGGTCGCCGCCGCGGGGCTGGCCTTCGGGCTCGCCCTCGGCACCAAGTACACGGCCTGGTCGCACATCCCCCTCGTGCTGCTCGCCCTTTCGTGCTGCCGCTGGGCGCGGGGGCCGGTCCGCTCCCTGGCGCGGCCGCTGCTCCTCTTCGCCGGCGCGGCCGCGCTGCCCTCGGTCTTCTGGTATGCGCGCAACGCGGTCCTCTTCGCCGGCAACCCGGTCTACCCGCTGCGCGTGCGGCTGCTCGGCGTCACCCTGATGCCGGGCACGGCGGCCGAGGCCATGTCCGGATACTGGGAGCAGAGCATGGGGATGCGGTCGCGTTGGGAGTGGCTCACGTTCCCGTTCCGCGACGCCGCCTATTTCGAGGAGAGCGGCTTCGGGGCCCTCTTCGTCCCCCTGGGGCTGCTGGGGCTGGCTGCCGGCCTCGCGCACGCCGCCTCGGGCCGCGCGGACCGGACCCTCGGACCGCGCCGCCGCCTCGTGCTTCTGACCCTCGCCGCGCTCGCCGTCTTCTGGTTCGCCGCCGCCCGGACGCCACGCTTCAACCTGCCCCTCCTGGGCCTGGTGGCCGCCCTGGGCGCGCCCGCGGTGGACGCGCTGGGGCAGGGGCTCCGCCGGCATGCCGTCGGCCTTCTCGCCACCGGTCTCGCCGCGCTGACCCTGCTCATCTCCGTGCGGTACCACGGCTGGGACATCGGGGCCCCGGAGGACCGCGGCGAGGAGCTGCTCAAGGACTTTCCGGGGTCCGCCGGCTTCGCGATCCCGCCCGCCATCGACACCCTGCCGCCCTCGGTCATCTTCAACGACACGGAGCTGGAGACGACGTCGCAGATCGCCAACTACAACCTGACGGGCGCGGACCACCGGCACCTGGTGTACGACCATCGGGACTTCGCGCCCGAGAAGCCCGAGGCCTTCGTGGCCTGCCTCCGGGCGCTCGGCGCGGGCTACGTCTTCCTGCGCCTCCCGAAGGCCGAAGCGGTCCCGGCCCGGTACGCGACGCCCCTGCTGCAGCCCTTCCTGACCGCCGAGGTAGAGCGGTACCGCAGCACGCTCTACCGGATCCGCTGAGGGGAGGGCACGAGCCCCGCCTGCAGCATGGCCTCGGCGATGACCTCGGCCTTGAAGCGGTTCCCTTCCGGCGTCATGTGGACGAGGTCGAGGAAGAAGGGGTGCAGGCCACCGGGCCGGTCTCGGCCGCGGGCCACGACGTCGGCGAGCGTGAAGCCCTCCCCCCCGGAC
>Ga0214472_10004970_pt1 | contig 13986 bp, 10 predicted proteins | sample RVTome_6_FD_207662 | JGI IMG/M metagenome (GOLD analysis project Ga0214472, IMG submission 207662) | Soil microbial communities from uranium-contaminated site in the Upper Colorado River Basin, Wyoming, United States - RVT140D175 | ecosystem: Environmental > Terrestrial > Soil > Contaminated >... | reverse complement strand
AAATCATTATAATTCATTTTACTGGCCGGTTCCCCAGGGGTATTGAACATATTCACCAGCACCAGGAGCACCAGACCCACCACCAGCCAGAGAGATAAATTTTTGTAAAGCTTGTTCAAGAGCGGCCTCCCCGATTTTCATTGTTCAACGACATATTATCCCAAATTCCCAATTGCGCCGGGCAAACTAGGCCGGCAGCACATTTCTTTTCGTTTGCTGCTCAAAGCGATGCAGGTCGATTTTTTTCGGGACCAACCCGCACGACATAAAGGCCGTACACAGCTTTCTTTTTTCAAAGGGGCAATCGGCAATGTTCCAACACGGGGTATAGGCCAGGAGTTTCTGAATGGCAACGATACTGATTCCGTGGTCATGGATCATCTTTCGCAGGCAGCCGATCCACTTGAGATTATCCATGCTGTAATAACGCCATTTTCCCTGACGGGCCGGCTTGACGAGTCCCTCTTTCTCATAAATGCGCAGCGTTCTCGGATGAAGGTCAAGCATGGTTGCGGCTGATCCGATGGTAAAGACGGCCTTATCCGCAGAAAATAGCTGTTCCTGTTCCTTGATGGTCTGCATGGCGAACTCCTTTTTTTCATCTTTCCACTGAAGGGGCTGCACCGTTTCCCCCGGGATACCGTCAGATCCTGCCTTTCCTCGCGGTTCTGATGGTGCCGATGGCCGGGTGGGCAGAATGATGTGGGCGCAAAATACTTACCCAATGCTTTCTGATCAGAGGAAAGCGCAAAGGTTGTGCCAGATTATGGGGGTACGGCTGGAGGAAGGGGCGGGAAGTAAAAATATTTTCTTTTAATTCAGCCAGATAGACCTAGCAAAAAATATTTTACAATGGCTTATACAAAAGCGGCGTGGTAATTATTCTTAGCAAAACGGGCGCAATTATCGCCCGAAATGAATCTATGTGGGCTATTTCTGCTCAGCAACCGGCTCATTTTATGCCGGTGGTCCGGTTTTTCTCTTCAGACCAGTCATTATTTTCGAATTCCTTATGGTCAGGTTTCGGGGGTTTTGCCTCGAAAAGCCGATGCTCAAGCCACTTAAGGACCTTGTCAAACTCCCCGGCAACCAATGCCATGGCCTTCCCGCGATGGCTGATCCGATTTTTATCCTTCAGCGGCAGCTCGGCAAAGGTTTTCCCAAGGGGGGGGTAGAAGAAAACCGGATCATAGCCAAATCCTCCTTCTCCCCGGGGTTCAAGGGTGATTTCGCCCTCGCATCGTCCCTCATAGGTGAGGGCCGGACCACTGGGCACGGCGATGGAAATCACGCATTCAAAGGCGGCCTCGCGATTTTCAACCCCTTCCATTTCCTTGAGAAGTTTGCGGGTATTCTCCTCATCTCCGGCTTTTTCTCCGACATAACGGGCTGAACGCACCCCTGGGGCGCCGGAAAGTGCTTCCACCACCAGCCCGGAGTCATCGGCTATGGCGGGCAACCCCAACACCTTTGCCGTAAAATGGGCCTTCTTGTAGGCATTGTCATCAAAGGTGGCGCCATCTTCTTCGACCTCGGGGATCGGGCCGAAATCATTGAGGGTCATCAATTCAATGGGAAAATCCTTCAGCAGTTCCTGAAATTCTTTCAACTTTCCCTGGTTACGGGTCGCCAGAACAATAACGTGCTTCATCATAGGATACCATTCTCCATAGCCGCTGGATTTTTTAGGTGAACAGGCCGACCAGGCAGATGCCAGCCTGTGACCGCTTACCCAGGGAGCCTCCATCCGTCCGGACTTTGACTAATAATCGCAAGATATCAGGAAGTCAAGACGCCCTCCCAAAAGAATCCCTCTTTCCCCCGGAAAAGGGGGACTAAGGGACACGGAAAATCTAAAAGTACCGGTAATCCAGAAGCCGTCACCCCGGCATGCTGTTAGCCGGGGTCCAGGGCGGGCTGGATTGTCAGCTTACGAAACAGCTGACGATTGACACCGGCTTACAGCCTGCCGGAATGACGAGAATTGATAAACGGTATATTGGCAATTTCCAAGTCCCTAAGCTCCCCCGCAGCACAGGCAGATATCGTGTTCAAACCTGAGCCAAGCCGATCGATTATTTCTCCAGGACCTCATAGACCCTGCCAACCAGCTCAGGCCCCGGGGTCAGGGTCCTGCTTCCCTGTTCCCAGCGGGCAGGACATGCCTCCTCCGGATGTTCGGCAACATACACGTTTGCCCTGACTCTTCTCAACAGTTCCAGGGCGTTCCGGCCGACATTATAATAATTGACCTCCGAGGCGACCAGCTTCCCCTGGGGACTGATGATGAAAGTACCCCGCAAAGCCAGGCCGGTGCAGGCGTCATATACCCCAAACAGACGGGAGACATTCCCGGTCGGGTCAGCGGCCATGAGAAATTTAGCCTCCTGCAAAAATTTTTCTTCCCTTTTCCACGCCAGGTGGGTGTAGACCGTGTCCGTACTCACGGTAACGATTACGGCCCCGGCATCCAGAAAGCTCTGGTGTTCGGCCGCAAGGTCACCCAGTTCCGTGGAACAGACAAAGGTGAAATCCGCGGGATAAAAGAAGAGCACCGTCCATTTAGCTTGCTGTTTCAGTTCTTCCAACGAGATTTTACCAAAACCGTAATTGGTCGTCTCATAGGTTTCCATGCTAAATGAAGGCACATCCTGACCGACCTGCAGACCGTGGCAACCTGTAATTTCCATAACTTTTCTCCTTCTTTTTTTATAAGCGATCTTGGCAAAACATATTCATGATAATGATTATCATTACGGGAAGAAAAAATCAAACCTTTTTTATCTTAATAAATTTCCTTGCGCGGGGAGCTTCAATCTTCCCCTTGCCCGACAAAAAAAGAGTTTGGTGTGCACTTTGGATGAAAAGGGTTTAAACTAAATTCCAGACAATGGTTCCAGGCTTGACATCGTCTTTATTGTTCACGTACATTTCCTAATATGCCGAATCGAAAAAAAAAAATAATTCTTATCGGTTACCGGGCCTGCGGTAAGAGTTCCATCGGCCGTCTCCTGGCCAAAAGGCTGGGGTGGAATTTTCTCGATATGGACCAGGTCATTGAAGAACGGGAATCCTGCTCCATTAAAGAGCTGGTCGAAAAACACGGCTGGGATTATTTCCGCCGGCAAGAAAAAAATCTGCTCCAGGAAATTATCGACCGGGAGGATATTGTGGTGGCGACGGGCGGAGGGGCGGTTATGCATCATGACCTCTGGCCCCGGATCCTGCACTCCTTTTTTTCGGTGTGGCTGGTCGCCGACCATGATACCATCTGTCAAAGACTGGCAGATGACTCCCGAACCGAGGGGCAGCGCCCCTCCATCACCGGCAGTAATGTGCTTGCTGAAGTAAAAAAAATAATGGCCGAAAGAGAACCGCTCTACAAAAAATATTCGCACCTTGCCGTCAACAGCGCCCTCCTTTCACCAGCTGAGGTGGCGCGCGTCATTGAAAGAGCCCTTGATCCGTAATTGGGCACAAGAAATAAGGAAGGAGATCATGGCTGGGAATACATTTGGGAAAATATTCTGCGTCACCACCTGGGGTGAGTCGCACGGTCCCGCGGTGGGCGCAACCATCGACGGATGTCCTCCGGGGATACCCCTGGAAGAAGAGGACATTCAAAGGGATATGGATCGCCGACGGCCGGGGAAGGGCGGGCCGGCCGCCAGTCCTCGGAAGGAGCCGGACCTGGTGCAAATTCTCTCCGGCACCTTCAATGGCCTGACCACCGGCACCCCCATCACCCTGATCATTTATAATCAAGACGCCCACAGCAAATCTTATGACCATCTAAAAAACATTTTTCGGCCCGGCCACGGCGATATTACCTATTTCAAAAAATACGGTATTCGTGATCATCGGGGAGGAGGCAGGGCTTCGGCGCGGGAAACCGCCGCCAGGGTGGCCGCAGGCGCGGTTGCCAAGAAAATTCTGGCAGCGGAGGGCGTCGCCGTTACCGCCTATACCGTGGCGCTGGGCGGCATCCCGGCGGAAAAACGAGACCTGTCCGAAATAAACCGGAACAGTTTATCCTGTCCGGACAAAGATGCCGCCGAACGCATGATTGACAAGATTGAGACAACCCGAAAAATGGGCGACACCCTGGGCGGGGTGGTGGAAATCCTGGCAAGGGGTTGTCCCGCCGGTTGGGGTGAGCCGGTATTTGACAAACTGGACGGCGACCTGGCCAGGGCCCTCATGTCAATCGGGGCCGTCAAGGGCGTGGAGATCGGCTCCGGATTCAGGGCGGCCGCCTCCACCGGTTCACAGAATAACGACCGGCTGACCCCGGACGGCTTTGCCACCAACCATGCCGGCGGAATTCTTGCCGGCATCTCCAATGGCGATGACCTGGTCCTGCGGGTGGCGGTGAAGCCGATTCCCTCCATCGCCCAGGACCAGCAGACCGTGGATCTGGCCAATGAGCCGGTCACCATAAAAATTGGCGGCCGGCACGATATTTCGGCAATCCCGAGAATCATCCCGGTCTGCGAAGCCATGGTTGCCCTTACCCTGGTTGACCATTTTCTCCGCCAACAGACCTATGCCGGCAGCTTAAAAAAAGAATGAAAATATGACTACTCCCGGGAAAATAGACACCATCTGGATGCTGACCAGAGAATATGAGGGCCTGGCCGGAGCGGGCGGGGTGAAGGATGTGGTCCGGCAACTTGCGGAAGCCCTGGCCAGATCCGGGCGCAAGGTGAGCGTTGTTCTCCCCCTTTACGGCTTCATGGATGTCAAGAAACTGGGATTTGAACTTCTTAATCCCGCCTTTGAGATAGACATGCCCTATGTGGGTCTGGCCCGGCGGGAACAGGTGCGAGTATTCCGCCAGGCAGTCCCAGCCGCCACCCAAGGAGGACAGCTGTTCATCTACCTTCTCGACGCCCAGCGGTTTGCGGAAAAAAAAGGCGTTTACACCTATACCACTGAGGAGGAGGCGAAAAACCCTTATCACCATCAAGGTTCAGGGCACTATGATTATTTTGCCATGAATATCCTGCTCCAGAAATCCTCTTTGGCACTGATGATGTGGCTTGGCGAAAAACCCGATATCATCCATTGCCATGACGGGCATACCGCGGTGCTCCCGGCAATGGTCCGAGAAATCGAGGGGTACCGGCAATATTTCGGAAATACCGGGCTGGTGGTGACCATCCACAATGCCGGGCTGGGATATCATCAGGAGGTGGGCGATCTGCCTTTTGCCGAGAAAATAACCGGCCTGCCCGGCAAGATAATCCAGCAGAATCTGCTCGACGGCAAATTCGACCCCTTCCTGGCGGCATCACCCTATGCCGTCATCAATACGGTCAGTGAAAATTATGCCCGGGAACTCAGAGAAACCAGTGACGATGCCCTGACCGGCTTGTTGGGCCACCGGCTGCTGGCCCGCGGGGTGATATTGAAGGGGGTTACCAACGGCATTAATCCCGAAGCCTTTGATCCCTCAAAGCCTAAGGCACTGGGCCTGGCCGCCGGCTTTTCTCCCAGGGACGGCAAACTGACGGGGAAAAGAAAATGCCGCACCGCCTTTCTGAAGATGCTTGAAAAAGGAGAAATTTCCTCGGCCAGGCAGGTGGGCTGGTTGGAGAATAAACCCTCCACTCCTCTCTTCACCTTTGTCGGGCGGCTTTCCGCCCAGAAGGGAGTGGACAAGCTTCTGGGCGCCTTGGAGTCCCTCCTGTCTCTGGACCGGAACTTCCAGGTTCTCATCATGGGAAGCGGCGGCAAGGAGATTGAAACGGCCTTGATCAGGCTGGCAACTTCCGAAAACCATCAGGGCAGGGTCTGTTTGATCCTCGCCTATGACCCGCATCTGGCAGTCAAGGTGTATGTCGCGGGTGATTTTTTTCTGATCCCGTCGCAATATGAACCCTGCGGGCTCACTGACTATATTGCCCAGCTCTTTGGCAATCTGCCCATTGTTCATCATATCGGCGGCCTCATCAAGGTAGAGGACGGGGTTACCGGTTTTGCCTACCGGGAACACAGCAGTGCTGCCTTGATGGCTGCCATGCAGAAGGCCCTCCACACCTTCCGCCACACCCCGGACAAGATAAGGGAAATGCAGCGGGAGGCGGCTGAGAATATTTACCGGAACTATACCTGGGATATGGTATTACAGCGCTATTTAGCTCTGTACCATGAGGCACTCAAACAGCTAAGCCGTTCTTAAAATGAAAATGTGATGATCAAGCCCACCCCCGTTTCGCGCAGGAATACCTGGTTTGAAGAACGGCGCCGCCTGTTTGTCAAAAACATGTTCAAGGAATTTTACGAGACCATCAGCCGCTTTCGGGAAATTTATGAGGGCTACACCAGAAGTCAGGAGATCTCTTTTGAAGAGATCGATCGCCTGGTGGGAAAAGAAAGCCGCAAGGGTCTGCTCTGGATCCTTAAGGACCGATGTCATCAACTGTGGAGAGGTGCGGATCCGGAAAACGAAATGAACGGCTGTCTCCTTGACTGGCTTCTGGGCTCAATTTTTCATGAGGCCATGAAGCTGAAGGAAAATATCTACATGCTTGAGTATTACGGACCACTGGCGGAAAAAATGAAGAAAAAAAATTCTGCTCAAACCATCAAGTTTTGTGGCATGGAATGTCAGCAGTTTCTGGAAAGAACCCGCTCGGAAATAACCCAGGAAATGGAAAACCTCGGTTTTCTGTTCGGCAGGGCAAACTATCTCATGCGCAATCTGATCATCGATCAGGCGGAAAATTTTCTTCTCGTTCGCTTCCTCATTGAACAGAGCGACGTAACCGAAAATCTCTGGTCGGAATCCCTGGAACATCTCTTCACCGATATGTACCCGCAGGGTCCCGCGGCAGGCTTCTGTCTGGCGGCCAGAAGTTATCTGGAGGGCGATTGGGTTGATCTGGCAAACAACGCTTACCAGAAGGCCCTGGAGATTGACCCGGAATGTCGGGAAGCCCGGGAGGGCCTGCCCCGGTTGAAACGCCCCTGAGTCAACCGGTGCGACGAATTTTTATGCTGTAACTATTCAGCAGTGCCGCAGATGCGCGAAAGAGGTCTGTCCGCTATACTAAGGTATGCGGGCAGGCCGATGACAAAGCAGATGCGGTGCTGCTGGATAGTTACATTTTTTCCACTCAACAGGTAAACAAGGAGGTTGTCATGGCAATAAAAGTCGGGATCAACGGTTTTGGGCGGATCGGCAGAAATATTTTCCGGGCTGTTGCCATGGATGATGCCTTTGCCGACCTGGAAATCGTCGCCATCAACGATCTGACCAATCCGGCAACCTTGGCACACCTGCTGAAATATGATTCGGTGATGGGGGTGTTTCACAAGGAGATTACCGCCGATGAAAACAGTATTACCGTGGATGGGCGGAAAATTATCATCTTCAGCCATCGCAACCCTGCCGATATTCCCTGGGGGGAGAATGGTGTGGATTATGTCATTGAATCAACAGGAATTTTTACCGACAGCGACCGGGCACAGGGCCACATTGAGGCCGGCGCCAAGAAAGTTGTCATCACTGCGCCGGCCAAAGGGAAGGTAAAAACCATCGTCATGGGAGTCAATGAAGACGAATATGATCCCCTGGAGAATCACATCGTCTCAAACGCCTCGTGTACGACAAATTGCCTCGCCCCGGTGGTCAAGGTGATTCTGGATAAATTCGGGATTAAAAGCGGCCTGATGACCACGGTGCATTCATATACCAATGATCAGCGGATCCTGGATTTTCCCCACAGCGACCTGCGCCGCGCCCGGGCCGCGGCCCTTTCGATGATTCCGACCAAAACCGGGGCTGCCGCGGCGGTATCCTTGGTTATTCCGGAATTGAAAGGTAAATTTGATGGCCTGGCAGTCCGGGTGCCAACCCCAAATGTCTCTCTGGTTGATGTGGTTATGGAAGTGGAAAAGGAGACCACGGTGCCCGAGGTAAACAACGCCCTCAAAGAGGCCGCCAACCGTTATCTCGCTTATTCGGAAGAACCCCTGGTCTCCATTGATTATCAAGGCAATCCCCATTCCTCGATTGTTGATGCCCTCTCGACCAAGGTTTTGGGGACTTCGGTCAAGATCCTGAGCTGGTATGACAACGAGTGGGGCTACTCCAACCGGGTGCTTGATCTTATTCTCCATATGGAAGAAAAAAAGCCCCTCTGAACCCGAGATTGACAAACAGAGTTCCAGCCAAAAATGACCGAATTACAAAATATTATCGAATCTGATGCCCTGAAGGCAAACCTGCTTGAAACCGCGGTTGGCGAGATCACCATTGACCCGGTGAATCTGGTTCTCCTCGACGCGGTGAAAGAGTTCCGGGGCGTGCATAACAGCATTGAAGAGCTGCTCCTGGAGATAAGCCATCCCTTTCGAAACTGGCGGCTTATCCTGCCGAAAATCCGGTCATTTTCCTTAAAAAACCTTGATCGCTACCATAAAGATGCACGGGGTCCGGAGGCATTCACCCGGTTCTGCGATCTTTATTTCCAATCCCTTGAAGAAACGGCCAGGAACGACGCACTGCAATCATTTGCCATGGAGTCGTTACTGGCATACGTGGAAAGACAGGTTGCGCTTTTCTCGCCGGCGGACCTCGAGCGGTATCAGGCCGGCTTGAACAGCTGCTTTCAACGGCTTGAAACCCTGGAGGACCACGTTCTCCTCCTGCTTGTTCAGGGCCATCATCCGTTGAAAAAAATAGTCAGCCGGCTGGAGGATCTTTTTCAGGAGAGCCAAAAGAGCTTTGACCGCCGCGGGGTTGGTCTGCTGCTGCAACGGGTCCTTCAGCTTAATTACCAGTATTGGTTGGGAGAGAATGATCCGCGGGAATGGTTTTTGGAGCAGTGCGGGGAGATTTGCCAGGGCTGGAGGGCAGGGTCTTTGTTTCAGGCGATATCCCATCAGAAATTAAGGGAACTGCTGAAAACTCTCTCGGACATCGATTTGGACCGCCGGCCCGAGGAGTTGACGGGATTGTTGGCCCTGCCGAATCATATGGACATCGTTCGGCTTTACAAACAGGTTCCCGAGCAGCTCATCGAGGAGTCCACCGAAAAGAACCTGCCGCCGGATCGCTTTGCCGAGAATCGAAAGCTGCTCTTTTTGTTTCGGATCATGGAAACTGCCGGACTTTCCCTGATTCACGAGGAAAGCCTGCGGGAAATAAACCGCAGCCTGGTGCAACTGGTTCGCCAGCAGTCTTTTGAGGAGATTGAGCGCTTTCTGCTGACCACCTTTCAACTGCTCAAGGCAAACGTCAGAAAGTACCCCCACACCTCCCTGCAATGCATCCAGGTTCTCGGCTCGGAGGTTTTCAAAAGGGGAAACAGCCGGCTGGTTGAAGCATTTCTCTGGGAAACCGTGCGCTTCGGTTTTCAATATTCCAATGTCAGCGGCGTGGACGAAGACTGGCAGCCCATCGCCAACCCGGCGCACCTGGCCAATATCCGGGTCTGGCTGAGCCTGATCATGCAGGAACCCAAATGGTGTTCCACCCTCTTTTCGGCCCTGATCATCAATCTGAAACTTTCCGGCACCTGTGTCAAAGACACGGATCTTTTCCAGAGAGACATTACCCAGCTTCTCAACCATCCCATCGAGCCGGTTTACAATCTGGTAAAGCAGTTTGCCAAACTCATGCCGGTATTTTTCAACGAAATCGGGGCCGAGGGGTTGCTGCGGGACGTCTCCACCGAGATTGATGAAATTCACCACCGCAAAGACGTGCTTATTCACTTTCTGCGAAAACAGAGCCATGTGGAAAGCAGCAATCTCATTGTGGGATTCATTGAGGCTATTTTCACCTTCTGGCAGACCCGGGACAAATCCGTCCTGGTTCCCCATCTTCCGGAAGAAATACTTCGTCAGATCAACCCCACCGGCTCATACCTTGACGACCTTTCCCTGTTGATTAAACGGGTTTTCGCCCTTCCGGGGCTGAACGGCATCTCCGATCTCCTGGGATGGGACGACGGCCGGCGCCAGGATTTTCTTGCCGGGCAGCAGGACCTGCAGGAGAATGAAAGACGCAGATTTTCCCGGTTGGTCGAGATGTACAAGCTCCTGCACCAGAAATACAATCTGGGGGTGCAGGAAATCCGCCACCAGCTCCAGATCGCGACCAACAGCGGCTTTCCCGAAATGGAACAGCTTCTGGCCGACCTGGAGATCTGTGATACCTTCCAGTGTCTTTCCTCGCTGCTCCTTCACCTGGAACGTTTGAAAGAGGTGATCCTGTCGGAGGAAAAATTTACCGCCAAAGAGAGCATTTACCACAAACGCCACATTGCCGTGGACATCCCCTCGGTTTACGGCCGGTATCAGGAAAAGAAGTTTGACGCCCTCAGTCTCTCCTTCAGGCTGGAAAATCTGGCCAACATCTATCTGGAAAAGCTGCCCGAGACGGTCAACCTCACCTTTATCACCCGGGCCACCTTCATCCGTATTATCAAGTGCCTGCGCATCTACCTCAAGGCGCTGAAGATCGACGGCATTACCAGCCGCCGCCTCGACACCTATATGTCTCTCCTGGACAACTCTCTGGGGATCAAGCGTTTTTCCTATACCCAGTACATCGATATCTTCCGCGGCCTGTCCGAAGGGGTGAAGGATGTCATCTACACCTACTATACCAATATCCACCAGAACAACCTCTCCATCATTATCCCCCAGATAGGGAAGGAGAATCTGCTTCCCAGGTATGGTCCGCTCTGGGAAAGGGATGACCTTTCCGAGAACATCAACCGGATCTCGGAAACCTTCATGAGAGATCTGATTTCAGGTACCTTCGGCCTGCAGCATCTGGACAACTTCATCACCCGGATTTATCAGACCCTGGAAAACCAGAAAGAACTGCTGGACGAAGAACATCTTGACCTGTTGATGACCTATAATCCGGACCGGGCCATATGTTTTTTGAACCAAAAAAATCAGCAGTCCAGCAATCTCATTCTCCTGGGAAACAAGGGATATAACCTGGCTTTTCTGGCCGCGGACGGGATGCCGGTTCCCCATGGTTTCATCATCACCACAGAAGTATTCCGCTGCTGGCCGATTATCAAAGAATTTTCCCTGGCCCGCAATGAACTGATGAGCCAGATCAGAACCAGTCTGAATGAACTGGAAATTAAGACCGGACTCCGTTTTGGTGATCCGGAAAGCCCCTTGCTCTTCTCGGTGCGCAGCGGCGCGGCCATCTCCATGCCCGGGATGATGGCCACCATCCATAACGTCGGCCTGAATGAAGATATTGTCGAAGGCTTTGCGTCCCGCTCGGCAGATAAAAAATTTCTCGCCTGGGACAACTACCGCCGCTTCCTGCAGTCATGGGCCATGGCCGAGGGCATGGAGCGGGAGCCCTTCCAGACCCTGATGAATGAAGCGAAAACCCGGCACCAGGTCGAGGTGAAAAGGCAATTCACCTCGACCCAGATGAAAGAGCTGGCGCTTGAGTATCAGAAAAAGATTCGTAGCGTGGGAATCGGGATCCCGGATGATCCCTGGCTCCAGCTCACCGGGGCGGTTGAACTGGTTTTTCAGTCCTGGTTCACCAAAAAAACCAGGGAATATCGCAGACTTATGGATGTGTCGGATGCCTGGGGAACCGCGGTGATCGTGCAGGCCATGGTTTACGGAAACCTGGGCCCTGAATCGGGCAGTGGCGTCCTCTTTACCGCTCACCCATACCGGAAAGTAAGCCGGGTAGCCCTTTGGGGAGACTATGCCCCCAGCGACCAGGGAGAGGATATCGTCAGCGGCCTGGTAACCACCTATCCCATCTCCGTCGAGCAGGCTGAAATCGACGGGCGCTCCAAGGATTTCACCCTGGAAGTCCGGTTTCCGAAGATATACAACCGGCTGCTGGGTATCTCTCGCGAGCTGGTCTATGAAAAACGCTGGAATCCCCAGGAAATAGAATTTACCTTCGAGGGTCCGGAGGAAAATAATCTCTACATCCTGCAGACCCGGGATATGATTACCATCAAGAAAAAAGAAAGTTTCTCGGTCTTTAAGGAAACCAAAGATCTTGAAAAAAGCATGCTCGGCTTCGGGATCGGGGTGAGCGGCAGCGCCCTCTCCGGCCGGGCGGTGTTCAATGAGGAAAATATCCGGCAGCTGAAAGAGAAGGACCCTGCGGCCGTGGTAATTCTGATCCGCCAGGACACGGTTCCGGAAGACATCAAGGAGATTGCCATGGCCGATGGCTTACTCACCGCCCGCGGCGGCCAGACCTCACATGCGTCGGTGGTTGCCACCCGCCTGGAAAAAACCTGTGTCGTCGGATGCAACAAACTCAAGGTTTTCGAAAACGAAGAGCGTTGTGAAATCAACGGGACCGTCATTCATTATGGTGACGAAGTCTCCCTTGACGGCCGCAAGGGGCTGTTTTTGAAGGGGGCACATCCGGTCAGCCGGGAGGTGCACATCCTGCCCCTGTGATCGCTTGCAATAAGGGATTAGGTCAGATAGTCAACCCCTTAAAGATTGCAATGCATCGATGAGGAGGGTAGGGTCGATTTTCATCATACCATGATTGATTGTCAGGCAAAAAAATACTCCACAAGGGCATAGAAAAACTGCCGGAATCAAAAAGGAAAGAAGAACTGCATAATTGGGTCGAAAATGACCTGAAAGAACGGTTTTGGAATAGAATCATCGAGATAGACTTACACGTAGCAATGGAGTGGGGGAAAAATCAGGGAATCACAGAAAAAGCCGGTAAGCCAATGCCAGCAATCGATTCACTTATTGCTGCTACTGGGATTGCCCATCATTTAACTGTAGTTACCAGAAACACCACAGACATGAAAGAAAGTGGTGTGGCACTCCTCAACCCCTGGAAATAAAAGACAAAAAAAAACAGGTTAATCGGCTAGCCGGGGGTTTTCTCCCCCGGCCCCCACACTACCCAGCATGCGGGTCCGGTGAGCCGGAACGTTCTGTGTCTAAAGCATTTCCCCTTGCCTTACTCCCCAGTCGAGTATACAATTGAACATACAATTGAAACTCAAAAGGAGACAATGTCATGAAATTTCTGAGTGTTCGTGATTTAAAAGGGAAATCCGCCCAAATATGGAAGGAGTTGCCAGAAGAGAAAGAAATGGTTCTAACCAGCAATGGGAGACCAATTGCGCTTCTCAGCTCCATAAACGAACAAAATCTTGAACAAATCTTGTCGGCGTTTCGCCGAGCCCGTGCTATTGAAGCCGTAACCGCATTGCAATACGAATCAACGATAAAGGGCACAAACACTCTCACACGAAATGAGATTGAAGAAGAAATCAAGGAAATCCGGAAAAAAAGAAAATGAGAATTGTATTAGATACGAATGTTTTAGTTTCGGGTCTATTAACTCCCTTCGGGTCAAGTGGTGAGATAGTAAGAATGGTTTCATCGGGCCATCTTGCAATATGTTACGATGCAAGAATATTAGCAGAATATAGGGATGTCCTTCTCCGACCTCGTTTTCAATTCAATAAAGAACATGTTGCATCACTACTTGAATACATACAGCATTTTGGTCAGGCACATTCTAGCCGTCCATTGCCAAATCCCTTACCAGACCAAGACGACGAACCTTTTTTAGAAGTAGCTATCGGTGGGAAAGTTGATTGCTTAATCACGGGGAATCATGCTCATTTTCCTCCCCATTGTTTAGAGGGGGTGAAAGTTTTTTCACCAACCAACTTCCTCAAATACTATCGAAATAGTAAAAACGACACAGAATAAGGCAATTAAGCTCTGTTGAAGGCAATCACGAGTCTGACGTTTTTGGGCCGCGATAAGGAGAAAAGCGTTGGCTTCGGGTCGGACAAAGGCGAGCGCGGCGGATCTGGGCTTCGATAAAAAATCAGGCCACACTGGAAATCGAAGAAGCTTATCGACTGAGTCAAAGATTTGGGTGTTGCAGGTCTTCCGGCCACTTCTAATCAGGGATCGATGAAGATTGTTCCGGCCGGGCCTTCAACCACCTCGCCAATCACGCCGTAATCCAAG
>Ga0214472_10004969_pt1 | contig 13986 bp, 17 predicted proteins | sample RVTome_6_FD_207662 | JGI IMG/M metagenome (GOLD analysis project Ga0214472, IMG submission 207662) | Soil microbial communities from uranium-contaminated site in the Upper Colorado River Basin, Wyoming, United States - RVT140D175 | ecosystem: Environmental > Terrestrial > Soil > Contaminated >... | reverse complement strand
ACCAGATCAGCAGGAAACAGTTCGAAGACGCAAAACTGAAAATACTGGTCGAGAGTGAAACAGCAGGTGTGCATCTTGCTACCAGCGAAGATGGTTTTCGCATTGTCTTTTTCCAGGGCCATCCGGAATATGATGCCATCAGTCTGTTGAAAGAATACAAGCGCGAAGTCGGACGCTATATTCGTGGTGAAATTAATGAATATCCGCCCGTGCCGGAAAATTATCTTTCAGTGCAATCGATTGCAATCCTGGAGGAATATCAGGAATGGGTCATTGCCACGCGTAAATCAGGCAAGAATGCACCTGAATTCCCGGAAGATATTATCGTGCCGGCATTGGACAACACCTGGCATGACAGCGCCGAAGCCGTGATCAATAACTGGATCGGCAAGGTCTATCAGATCACCCATATCGACCGACGCAAATCGTTCCGGGAAGGGATAGATCCGAAAAATCCATTGGGACTGGAATAAATTGCCTATCGATTTCTGTTTGCCGTCATACTGGTGAAAACCAGTATCCAGTCAAAATAATTGTTTACTTATCAATACTCTTGGAACCATGTCCCGCTGGCGGCCACCATCTCCAACTTCTTCACCTTACATCACTCCTGAAGGCTATCAACGGCTGGAAAGTGAGCTGAGTAGTTTGTGGATTCGCCGCAGGGAGGTGACGAAAGCACTGGCCGCTGCCGCAGCTGAAGGTGACCGCTCTGAAAATGCCGAATATATCTACCGCAAGAAAGAACTGCGCGAAATAGACCGGCGTATCCGTTACCTGCAAACAAGAATGCCGAAACTGAAAATTGTTTCCGAAGTGGGAGACAAAAAGAGGATATTCTTCGGCGCGATTGTCACTCTCGAAAATGAAGAAGGAGAAGAAATATCCTATCGAATTGTAGGTGCAGATGAAATTGATCCTGACAAGAATTACATCAGCATCGACTCATCGATGGGTAAGGCGCTACTTGGGAAATCACTGGATGATGAGGTTATGGTAAAAACTGAAGGAACGGTAATGCGCTATGCCATTATGACGATTAAATATAAAGATTAATTAACACAAATCCTGTGATGTTTCCTGAATAAATTATTCCGGTGTGAAGATATCCACAACTAACGCTTTCACTGGTTCATCGAAAGTATTTTCCCACCAGTGGGTGACACCGGCTTTTTCAATAGCGATGTCGCCTGCATTGCGAATCAGTGGTTCGGGATGATCATTACGATGCTCGACAATCTTACCGCTGATGATGAAGGCATAACCGGGGCGTTGTTCGTGGGTATGTATCCCGATAACACCGCCAGGTTCAATGGTAAATATTCTTGCCCGCATCTGGCGGCCACTCATCGCCGGAAATTCTTCACCCAGGTCAATAATACCCATTGGGTCGATCGAGGCGATCCCTTTGGTTTCCTTGGGCCCCTTTAATCCACCCAGGGTTACCATGTCGTCATCTTTGGGAGGTGTGAGGGTAATGTCCGTCAGCATGATAATCTCGACCTTGTCCGGTTGTCTGTGGTCATCGACCGGATGAGCAATGGTATTACTCGATAAAATGAGTACTGTCAGACTAAACAATAGTGATGATATTCGAATTGAATGACGCATAATAAATGTCCTCATTCCGGTTGCAGATAAAAAATCAGTGGAGTAATTCTGGCTGAAGTTGAATCAGGCTACAAATATTATTCATTGGGGTAGTAAAAAACCGTGGCCTGTCTCCGATTATTTCTCACCCGTTGTCAGGTATATCTGGCTCAACCAGTCGGGCTAGTTGCTCAAGTGACTCTTGCCACCCCAGGTAGCACATTTCCTCCGGAATAACCGAAGGGATGCCTTCCTGCACAATACTAAGGTTCGTTCCACAAGACACAGATTTGAAATCGATTGATACAACCATTTCACCGGGGAGGTTTTCATCATCAAAGCGGTCGGTGTGCCGAATGCGCTCACAAGGCACGAGTTCGACATACTTGACTGTGAACGAGTGACTGTTTCCCGTCCCGAAATTTGTGAAAGACATCCGATAGCCACCACCAACGCGAACATCGATTTCATGAATCGTCCCTGTAAAACCGTATGGTGGAAGCCAACGCTCCAGAGCATTTTTGTCTGTAAACGCCTTGTAGACTCGTTCGGCAGGCGCTCGTAGCACACGGTGTAGTCGAACCGTACCTGTTTTACCGGACATCACAATCTCCTAAGTTGAAATAATTTGCCTTGAAAAGAGGAGGGATATAACTGAGAAAGATTTGCATTTGTCTCCGACCCCTTTAGTTATTAAATATTTTAGAAGTTACTAAAAAGAAGCGCTCCATCACGGCTACGCGTAGCTCTGTAAATTGAAATTTTACTATTCAGTTTGCGAGCCTTGTCAACAATATCCTCAATATCAGACTCCTCCATCTCGAGCCCTAGATAAAGCTCAGTTACCTCTTCCGGATGGAAAGGGAGTGTAACCCATGACTCCTCATATTTTTTGATCGGAATAGCTAGGCGATATTCTCCTTCATGCAGCCAACGCAACGTTTTAGTATAGATGATTCGATCCACAATCTCTGCGATTCGAGCTTCACGGTCACCAAACAAAGAACCAGCAACAAATTCGAGCGTATCTTCGTAGATCGGAGGACGTTTTTCTCGGTAAGTAACGGGGCGAAAGAGCCTAAATTTTGAATCCTTAGCAAGACTCGGTTCGATTCGCAGAGAAACACCCTTGTGCTTTTCTGCATACTCTTCCCACATGCGTTCGGAATCTTTGTGGGTAGAGACGCAAAGCACACGAAAACCTTGCATAAATTCGTTTATCTCTGCAATAAACGCTTGAGCTCTGTTTCGGTGGTACTCAACGTCATATATCGCTTTGTCGGGATTCGCCAATTTGGCTCGAACCAGTTCAGCGGCACCAGGGTTCAATCGGTAAACTTGCTGTATAACCTTGATTTGTTCTTTCATCGGGGAGCCGCAGGTAGGCTCATCCTCGATGTGCCGCAGAATCACATCAGTGAATCCATCGGCTAGCTTTATCAGTGCTTCCTCGGTCTCCTCCGCAAAGATGCTTTGGACCGTTAGGTCTTCAACATCATTGAAGTCAGACGGTTTTGCGTGTTTGAACGTTCCATTGCCAAGCGTCAATTTGGCACCTGACACGTCGAGGTACTTATAAAGCGGCGGAAGTGTCATCAATAAAAAAGGGGGCGGAGACTACTGAGAACAATTTGCATTTGTCTCCGCCCTCTTTAGTTTTTTGTTGGTAATAGATAAATTAATCTTGTCTACTTTCATTATTAATTTTTCTGGGCTTACGAGCTCAAAAGCTTGACAATTATGCTGACCACCACCATCAAGTTCGACATACCTAAATTGCCAATAAGGAGGAGTATCCATTTTGGAAAGATCTAGTAATACCATGATATCTTCACCACGATGGATAATTCTAGTTTCGCCTAAATTATATTTCTGTATATATACTTCACGATCTACGCCAATCTCTGAAGATTCACCGTAGGCCAAGCACTGGGGTATAGTAAGTGTGATTTCTTCTAAATGGGCAGTTCCTTCAGTTGTTATAGATTGAATCTTCCTGCCATCTAAGAAAAAATCATCAATTCTAAAATGGAACGAAAAATCTATTGGCTTTCGTTGCTTTTTTATCTCCGCTAATGAGAATTTTTCTTCTATTGCGTTTAGATGAGCTGTAAACAGCGTTCGAAGGCCAATATAACTTTGTAAGTCATTATGTAGATTGGTTATGCTTAGCCCATCAAAATCATCATCATTGAATACTAATTCAACCCGAAAGTCGGAATATCTGAAAAATAGAAGTCGTATATTTATCCCTTTAGTCCATTCCAATATGTCCTTATCATTTAGTTCAACTAAATCCTTTAAGATGACACCATATTTCTTGGCCTTTTTAATAGCACCAGCAGTAAATCCGCTCGAAGATACCGCGATGACAGCGTCAGCGCCTAAACTTAGGCGCCTGCCTATAAGTTCTTCGATCCATTTAACATCTTGTTTGGTATTATGCAAGCGACATTCAACTATGTTAAAAATTTCACCTTTCCTTATACTGACATCAATTTGTCTAGGTTGCGTAGGGTTGTCAGGATCAGGGATTTTGTCATTCCATTCAACAATTGCATCTTCACCTTCGAGAATTTCGTGTATTCTCGAAACCATAATTTCAAATTCATCAGATTGTTTATTCATGCTTCAAGTAAAGCGCAAACACGTCAAATGAAAAAGACTCGGAGACAACTGAAAATGATTTGCATTTGTCTCTGACTCCTTTAGTTTTTTCTAAGTAAATTGTATTTGACATACATTGCCATTTTTCTCCTTACTGATTTTTACACGTTCATGCCCAAGTGCATGAATAATTCCTTTCTGTGCTAATTCCAGTAGGGGATAAGGTGTATTAGATATGCTACCACTAGGTAAAATATTAATCATAGTACCCATTAAAGGCCATAATAATGTTGCATAAGATACGTGTTCTTCAAAATCTTCGGTTGGTGGCATCGATGAGCAGATTAATCCGCATAGGTGCCCCAATTTATTAAAAATCGGTCCTCCACTCATCCCCCCCTCAAAACGTGCATTGATACGGAAGCATGGAAACGGCAAACGAACCGTGTCGCGTTTTTCTAGGTGAATTTCTTTAACTTCACCTATTGTAGCTGCGCCTTTTCCATTCAATTTTATATGTCGTGTTCCTTCTCCATCCACGATGATTGACTGATCTGGACTGTAATGACCAAATCCATTTACTTGGTCATTTATGTTTGGTGGTATAAGGTTCAATTTCGGGCTTTTAGTATCTTTCTCATTTGCAGCAACATCGTTATATGGTTTGGTATGCATAATCGCAAGATCAGAGAATGGACATGTCCATATCCTATCAACAACCCAAATAGAATATTCTGGTCCGTTACGGACATGAATAGCCCAAATTTCAAAGTTTTGTTCTTGTTGAGATGTTCCAAATTTCTCTATCCAGTCTAAAATTACATGACTAGCCGTTATATACAAATTCTTTGCAATTCTGCAGCAAGAACCTGATTGAAAGGCTTCTGTTGGTGTAGGAAAAACGGCGATTCGAGCTGCAACTTCATTAATTGCATTGACAGGAGATTGATCATTAAACTTTACGTTATTGGTTGTCTTCTGCGACATTCTGATCACCTAAAAAGGGGCGGAGACAACTGAGAATAAATTGCATTTGTCTCAGACCCTTTTAGCTTAGTTGTACAAGCACAGTAATTACATTAACAAAGGTCATTATAGATATTGCAATCGTCATGTTGCGCATATGTTTTGTCATAGACAGCATTTCATGATTTATTTCTTCGAGTTCTCGGCGAGCGATTTCTTCGCGGTAGAACCCAAGCCCTGGGGAAGTATGTGTTGCTAACTGATCATATTTAACCTTTAATTCTTGTAGTGAGAGTTTTTTCATGGCTTCATATCTTTCCATAGTTTCTCCTTGAAATTTAACTAGTATTAAAAAACTGGTGGATTTAAAAATTAGCCGGTCAAAAGTAAATTACTCCTGTTCCTTTTTATAGGTATCTTGAATATCAATTCCAAAATTATCTCCTGTGCGTACAACCCTACTAAATTGCATTTCTTCATAATACTTATCGGCAAGAGAACGTATCAGTTTTTCATCGGAATCACTGGTTCGAAGACCAAAGGTGATTCCTTTAAGAAATTCTCTGGGGATTACGTATGTACCAGCGACAGGACGAATAATCCTACCTTCCTTCTCATATTCCCATTCTGGTGCTTTTGCAGTAATCACTATCTTTAATAGCTCAGTAACAAAGTGAAAATGATCTTTCTCGTAATAAGAGGCATTCTCTTGTAGCCAATGTGAAATGGAATTATTTTTATATTTTACAGGTGATACCCCTAGTATTTCATCAGGATTGTCTAAGAATTTTGTCGGAAAATCATAGTACAATGCTAAACCTCTATGTTCATCAGCATAATGAGACCACATTAGTGTGTTCTTCAGTTCGATTGAGAATGAGCATATACCAAAATCTTTATACCCATTTTCAAAATTTTCAAAGAATTTATTTGTTGCGTTAATTTTTACTAATGCGGATTTAGTGTCCTTATCTAAATCACCACTTTTAAGCATTGAAATAATTATCTTATGTAAGTTAATTTGAGAATCAAATGGATCATTTAGTTTATCCCTAGACGAAAAATACAGCGTTGAATTGACTAATGAGTCAACCAAATTCTTATTTATAGCTTTATATTTAAAACATCTAAAGTTACTCATAAACTTATTTTCATCTAACCTTCGTGCCAAGAAATGAATTTTTTATTCATTGATTTTAACTGGGTGTTAGGGTGCTAAGCACCATAATTATTATATGGGGAGTTGGAGGCGAACATTTTGAAAACCTCCTTATCATCAAATGTATTGAATAAGATTAGACCATCTCACCTCAGATATACAGTTTCAGACACAAAAAAACCGGCAGGATGGAGCATCCTGCCGGTTTTGTTTTTATGACTGGATACTGGATCGAGGCCAGTATGACAGAAGGTTCAGGCGGCAAGTTGCCTCAGCACGTAATGCAGGATGCCGCCGTTGTTGTAATACTCCCATTCTTTCGGAGTATCGACACGTACGGTGGCCTTGAAGCGGGTTTCCTTGTCGCCTTTTGCAACGACAGTCACTTCTTTCGCACCATCAGTGAGACCTTCGATGTCATAGACTTCTTTTCCTGAGAGTCCAAGGCTTTCCGCGGTTTCACCATTCTTGAATGTCAATGGCAATACACCCATACCCACCAGGTTTGAGCGATGTATGCGTTCGAAGCTTTCCGCAATGACTGCACGGCAACCCAGCAGCATGGTGCCCTTGGCAGCCCAGTCACGGGAAGAACCCGTGCCGTATTCCTTGCCGGCGATGATGATGAGCGGCGTGCCTTCGGCCTGATATTTCATGGCGGCATCATAGATGAACATCTGTTCGCCATCCGGCATGTGTATAGTCACGCCACCTTCCACACCCGGCACCAGTTTGTTGCGCAGACGGATATTCGCGAAGGTACCGCGCATCATGACTTCATGATTGCCGCGGCGTGCGCCGAAGGAGTTGAAATCCTTCTGTTCAACACCATGCTCAAGCAGGTATTTACCGGCCGGGCTGTCTTTCTTGATGGCGCCAGCAGGTGAAATATGATCGGTAGTGATGGAATCACCAAGTAATGCCAATACACGCGCACCATTGATTTGCTCGAAACCTTTCGGCTCTTTGCTCATGTCATCGAAATAAGGTGGGTTCTGTATATAGGTTGAACTGTCTTCCCACTGGTAACGATCCGAAGCAGAAACCTTGATGCTGCCCCAGCGTGTATCACCCTTGAATACATTTGCATAACTATTCTGGAACATTTTTGAATCAATGGTGGATGCGATGGCTTCATTAATTTCCTTGCGGCTCGGCCAGATATCTTTCAGATAAACCGGTTTGCCATCCTTGCCGGTGCCTAGCGGATCATTGTTGAGATCGATGTTTACCGTCCCTGCAATGGCGTAAGCCACAACCAGTGGAGGTGAGGCCAGATAATTCATTTTAACTTCGGCATGGACACGCCCTTCAAAATTACGGTTACCGGACAACACTGAAGCAACCACGAGATCGCCATCAGCAATGCCTTTGCTGACTGCTTCCGGCAGGGGGCCGGAATTACCGATGCAGGTTGTGCAACCATAACCGACAGTATCAAAACCCATACTGGCCAGATGCGGAACCAGACCAGCTTTATTCAAATAATCGGAGACTACCAGCGATCCCGGGGCCAGACTGGTCTTGACCCAGGGTTTACGGCTGAGACCTTTTTCTTGTGCCTTTTTGGCGAGCAGGCCCGCACCGATCATCACCGAAGGATTGGAAGTATTGGTGCAGGAAGTGATCGCGGCGATTACCACAGCACCATCACTTAGTTCGTAAGTATTTTTACCGTCATTGACGGTAGCCTTGCCAGACTTGGTACGTTTCTCGATCATCGGCGGCAGGTTAGCTTTGAAGACCTCCTGCATATCGGTGAGTGCAACGCGGTCCTGTGGACGTTTGGGGCCTGCAAGACTGGGAACTACAGTGCTCATATCCAGTTCGAGCACATCGGTATAGTTGGCTTCAACAGAACTATCGCGCCACATCCCCTGTGCCCTGGCATAAGCTTCAACCAGTGTGACCTGTTCTTCACTACGGCCGGACAGGCGCAGGTAATTCAGTGTTTCGTTATCAATCGGGAAAATGCCGCAAGTGGCACCATATTCCGGTGCCATGTTGGCTAACGTTGCACGATCTGCCAACGGCAGGTTGTCGAGACCAGGGCCAAAATATTCAACAAATTTACCCACCACACCTTTCTTGCGCAGCATGTTGGTGACGGTGAGAACGAGATCAGTGGCGGTTGCACCTTCCGGTAATTTGCCAATAAGTTTGAAACCAACGACCTGCGGGATCAGCATGGTAATCGGCTGGCCGAGCATCGCAGCTTCCGCTTCAATACCACCCACACCCCAGCCCAGTACCCCCAGACCGTTGATCATGGTGGTATGGGAATCGGTACCGACGACGGTATCCGGATAAGCCTGTTCTACACCGTTCACATTACGGGTAAACACCGTGCGGGCCAGGTATTCCAGGTTTACCTGATGGCAGATGCCAGTGTCGGGAGGTACTACTTTGAAATTGGAGAAGGCTTCCTGGCCCCAGCGCAGGAATACGTAACGTTCATGATTGCGTTCAAATTCAATTTCGGCATTTTTTTCCGCAGCATCGGGTTGCGCGAAAAAATCCACCATGACGGAATGGTCGATGACAAGTTCAGCAGGTGAAAGGGGATTAATTTTGGTGGGGTCACCACCAAGGTGTTTCATGGCATCACGCATGGCTGCGAGATCAACGACAGCCGGTACACCGGTGAAATCCTGCATTAATACGCGGGCTGGAGTGAAGGCAATTTCCTTGTCCGGTTCGGCTTTTGGGTCCCATTGTGCCAGGGCAGCAATATCAGCTTTGGTCACATTTACGCCGTCTTCGCAGCGGAGCAGATTTTCCAGCAGGATTTTCAGGGAATAGGGCAGCCTGGAAATATCATGCTGTTTGCCGACTGCCGGCAGGGAATAGATCTCATATTCCTTATTGATTACATTGAGTTTGGTACGTGCGTTGTAGCTGTTTGTCATGTGATTCCCCATACGTGAGACATAAAAACAAAGCTCGCTATTATGCGATATTTCGCCTGCAAGTAACAGGCCAGTGAATAGTAAATATTATTGGCGGGTGGAATGAATAATGGCCCCGCCGAGGCAAATATCTCCCTCATAGAATACGATAAATTGTCCCGGTGTAACGGCACGCTGCGGTTCGATAAACCTGACTTCACATTGTCCTTCAGCAATCTGCTCTATAACACAGGCCTGATCGGCCTGACGATAGCGGGTTTTGGCGCAGCATGAAAACGGCGTTTCAGACAATTTTCCACTGATCCAGTGCAAGTCCGTAGCGGTCAGACTCTGGCTGTAGAGCAGGGGGTGATCATGCCCCTGACCGATATAGAGAATATTGTTATCAATGTCCTTGCCGGCCACATACCACGGTTCCTCATTGGCCCCCTTGATACCGCCGATGCCCAGTCCCTGCCGCTGACCCAGAGTGTAATAAAAAATCCCGTCATGGGTACCTACAGTTTTTCCGTCCGTGGTCCGGATTTCGCCCGGTTGTTTTGGAATATAACGGCTCAGAAATTCCCGGAACGGACGTTCACCGACAAAGCAGATGCCGGTACTGTCTTTTTTATCATGAGTAATGAGACCTGCATTTTTAGCGAGTTCCCGCACCCTGGATTTTTCCAGTCCACCGATAGGGAAAAGTGATTTGGCCAGTTGTGCCTGATTCAGGCGGCAGAGGAAATAACTCTGGTCCTTGTTTTTATCCAGGCCTTTTAATAACTGGTATGTATTGTTATGTTTGATGATGCGTGCGTAATGCCCGGTAGCGATCAGGTCTGCACCAAGTTGCAGCGCGTGATCAAGAAACGCACGAAATTTGATCTCCTGATTGCACAACACATCCGGGTTGGGTGTGCGCCCGCTTTTGTATTCTTCGATGAAATGGCTGAACACACCTTCCCAGTATTCTGCGGCGAGATCTACTGTGTTCAATGGAATGCCAAGCACCTGACAAACGTGCATTGCATCCTCGACATCGGCTTCCCACATACAGTTGCCATCTGGGGACCGCTCATCCCAGTTTTTCATAAACAGGCCTTCTATTTCATAACCCTGTTCCTTGAGGAGCAGGGCGCTGACGGAAGAATCCACGCCGCCGGAGAGACCAACGATTATTTTTTTATCTGTCATTTCGAGCGTAGCGAGAAATCTATATCAGATGGTTAATTAAAGTAAGTTGTACAAACATCAGATTTCTCCCGGAGCCTGCCCCGTACTTGATACGGGGGTCGAAATGACAATTATTGATTTAAGTGTTTTTAATGTAATGATTTAATAAATCCAGCGGATATCGCTTGCCGGAAAGATAATCGTTAATGCAGGTCAATACCATTGTGCTGCGCATTTTTTCCTGATTATTTTCAATTTCTGTTTTGGTCATCCATACCGGGCGGATGATGCCTTTGTCCAGTTCAAGATTGGGATCATGACTTATGCATTTTCCGGCAAAACAAAAACGCAGATAGACAATATCTATTCGCGGATTGGGATAAAGATAAACTCCGACCAGGGATTCCGGCTCGAATTCCCATGCAGTTTCCTCGCGTACTTCACGTTTGATGGCTTCTATCAGGTTTTCGTCCTTTTCCAGATGACCTGCAGGTTGATTGAAAACGATGTGATTGTCCGCATCTTCCTCGACGAGGAGAAAACGGCCATTATCTTCGGCAATTGCAGCGACAGTGACATTGGGTTTCCATTGCATGAGAGTGTTCTACCGGGTTGTGATTATTGAACTTGTTTACGTTACAATACTGCAAATGAATAAAATACCACATGCACTGAGTCTTGGCATTTTCCTGGCGATCTTGTGGATGTTACTGTCAGGATATTTTATGCCATTGTTACTTTTTTTTGGGCTGGTTTCAGTCTGTCTGACCGTATTTCTGGCCACCCGAATGGACGTGGTAGACCATGAAGGGCATCCTGTCCATCTGAAAATCAGGTTGACTGTCAGCTATTGGCTCTGGCTTTTGAAGGAGATAATAATTTCAAATATAGATGTGTGCCGGCGAATTTTATCACCAAACATGTCTATAAGTCCTGTCGTGATCAAGGTCAAGAGCACACAGGGAACTGATCTTGGACATGTAATTTATGCCAACTCCATTACTCTGACGCCCGGTACCGTATCCATGAATGTCGATGGTGACATCATTGAAGTACATGCCCTGACAATTGAAGGTGCAGAAAATCTGCAGGCAGGGGAAATGAACCGGCGTGTTACCTTGATGGAGGACCACAAATAATGTATATCGCAGCCATGTCTGCTGTTCTCGTGGCAATGTTGCTTACATTGTGGCGGGCAATACTTGGTCCCACGATTTATGATCGAATTCTGGCCTTGAATGTTTTTGGAACAATCACAGTGTTATTTATTGCTGTTTTTGGGTTTTTGACCGGACGCCCGGAATTTCTGGATATTGCTATCCTGTATGCATTGATAAGTTTTATTGCCACTATTGCTATCCTGAAATTTTTTGAATACGGCGATATGGGTCGTGGTACATCTGAAAAGGAAGAGGTAGATATATGAATATAGCACTCGACCTCGTTAGCTGGATTTGTCTGGTAACAGGCGGAGTAATCCTGATCATCGGAACTGTTGGCATGCTACGTTTCCCGGATTTTTTTACACGCCTGCATGCTGCCAGTGTAATTGATACTTTGGGCAGCATGCTGATTGTGCTGGGACTTATCTTGCAGGCGGGTCTGAGCCTTGTCACTGTCAAGTTGTTGTTGATCATGTTTTTTATCCTTTTTACTACGCCAACAGCAGCGCATGCATTGGCCAGAGCTGCGTTACATGGAAAACTGAAACCTGTATTAAGCAATAATGGAGAGCAGACATCGAAGTCATCGTAGACATTGCTTTACTGACTTTTCTCGCCATTATTGCTCTGGCAATAACACATGTGAGGAATTTGTTTACAGCAGTCATCATGACAGGAATTTTCAGCCTGGTGTCTGCCTGCCTGTTTGTAACAATGGGGGCAGTTGATGTAGCGTTTACGGAAGCGGCCGTTGGCGCCGGAATTGCGACATTGTTGTTCCTGTGTACACTCGCATTGACTTCCAGTGAAGAATCTCCTGCAGTGAGACATTCTTTCATACCTTTTTTTGTGGTGTTTGTGACTGGCGCAATCCTGATCTATGGCACGATTGATATCCCGGAGTTTGGCGATGCTTCTGCGCCAGTGCACCAACATATTGCGGAACGCTTTATCCAAACATCTCCGGTTGAAATAGGCATCCCTAACATGGTGACTTCCGTGCTGGCCAGTTACCGGGGTTATGATACCCTCGGCGAAGTTACTGTGGTCTTTACTGCGGGTATCGGAGTGTTGATTCTGCTCGGAAGAGGCAGGCGTGAAAAACTTGTCAAACATGATTCAGATTCTTCTGCATAAGGGAAAATAATATGGAACATCATCTGGTATTGCGGGTTATTGCAAAATTATTAATTCCTTTGATTCTATTGTTTGCTTTATATGTGCAGTTTCACGGCGAATATGGTTCAGGTGGAGGATTCCAGGCAGGTGTTATATTTGCATCCGGTTTTATCCTGTATGCGCTTATATTCGGCATAGAAACCTTGCGCAAGGTTGTGCCACTGGGTTTGCTGAGAATAGTATCAGCGCTGGGATTGCTCCTGTATATCGGGACAGGTGTTGCCGGAATGTTACTTGGCGGAAATTTTCTTGATTACAATGTACTCGCAACTGATCCGGTTGCAGGCCAGCATCTGGGTATTTTATTGATTGAACTGGGAGTAGGGATAACGGTTGCTGCAGTGATGTTGATGATGTTTTATGTGTTTGCAAAACCCTAGTAATGAGTGATGGTAATTACCCGCCGCTAGAAAACATGTTCCCGGCGTTTTCCCGGCCTCTGTTCCAGACTCGACTCTACCGATTCCGTCCATGGAATCGTGCCACCTACTTCCATGTAGGCGTCCTGCGTCTGCGGCATACCGTACATCCTGTACATAACTACCCACTTCCTTCTTCAGTATATTTTTCTACCACTGGATCATCCCAGCTTCCACTTATCGTATACTGGTAACGTAATAATTTATCTATCTGTTTCGGAATGAACTGGAAGATTTCTCCTGCCAGAAACAGTACAGCGCCAACACCGGCACCTACTGGTCCAAACAGTGCGCTTGCCAATGGCAGGCTGTCAGATATTTGTGGAGTTACTGTGACGATCTGGTCGTAGTCTTTTTCTATCAAACCGGTACGGCCGGTGATACCGATGTCTGCAGAGGGCCCGGCCATGGTGAGATTATTGGTATAGGCATCGCCGGATTCAATAGTAAAACTGCCTTCTATGCGGTCAAATGAGAAACCCTTGCCGAACAGGTCAGAAAAATCAAGTGAAAGACGGCGTGGCAATGTCTGTATACTCAGCAGGCCAAACAATCTGCCAGCAGTTGATTCGATATTTAAAAATTGCCCTTTTTCGATGCTCATATCCAGTGTGCCATTGATTTTTGCAAGTGAAAAATCCATGGGAGACCCATTCCATGTCGCATTTAGTTCCAGTCTGGTAGTTCCGTCTTTGACTGATGCGATACTGTAGTTAAAAGTCTTCAACATATGTTTGAGCTGTTCTGCAGCCAGCTGAAAATCAAATGTGGAAAATTCGAGATCGTTGATAATCTGCCATTTACCATTGCCGGTTATTGTCAGACCAGGTTTGGTAAAG
>Ga0214472_10004968_pt1 | contig 13987 bp, 17 predicted proteins | sample RVTome_6_FD_207662 | JGI IMG/M metagenome (GOLD analysis project Ga0214472, IMG submission 207662) | Soil microbial communities from uranium-contaminated site in the Upper Colorado River Basin, Wyoming, United States - RVT140D175 | ecosystem: Environmental > Terrestrial > Soil > Contaminated >... | reverse complement strand
CGCCCTTCGTGATACTGGAACTTCGTCTAGCAGAGACCCGACGTGATGTCTGCGGTCGGGCCGCCCTTCTTGTACTGGGCCTGTCCAACAGTGGAATCGACGCAGTACGAGGCAGGGGTCTTGCGCACGACGCGGATGTTCTTGATGCCTGCGTCGTAGGACGACCGCAGCCTCGTCGCGGTCATGCCGGAGTAACCGGTCGCCGTGTGGTCGGCGTAGTAGGCCTCGACACCGGGGATCGACGCGCGGACGTTCGCCTGCGCGGCCGAGTTCTCGGCGCGGCTCCGGAAGCTGAGGTACGACGGGATCGCGATTGCGAGCAGGATCCCGATGATGATCACGACGACGAGAAGCTCGATCAGGGTGAAGCCCCCTTCGTTCTCATTTGTCGTGACCCGCTGCTTGAGCCTTTTCATCATTAGCGGACTCCTCCTTGTTCGAGCTAGGGCGTGCAGTGGCTCAGGAGGGTGTATCGGCTCTCCCGGTCGACGGTCAGTCCCCTCGAACGGGGGATCTTCCGCTCCCCTTTAGATAACCCCACGCACTGCCGATAGCTCCGTCCGGAGGGAGCTTGGAACCCACTGCCGTCACCCCGGAGCCCGCCGCGGGCGCGCTCAACACCGTCGACGACCTGCTCGAGCGCATGGTCGCGCGCGGCGCGTCGGACCTGCACGTCGCCGTCGGGTCCCAGCCGGTCGTGCGCGTGAGCGGGAAGCTCGAGCGGCTAGAGGAGTTCCCCGCGCTGACTCCCGACGACAGCCTCCGCCTGCTCTACCGAATGATGTCGACGGAGCAGCAGAAGCAGCTCGAGATCAAGCGTCAGCTCGACCTCTCGTACTCGATTCCGGGCCTGGCGCGCTTCCGCGTCAACATCTACTTCCAGCGCGAGAGCCTCGGGGCGGCCTTCCGCATGATTCCTTCGGAGATCAAGTCGCTCGAGTCGCTCGGCATGCCGCAGCAGCTCCACGACCTGGCGAAGAAGCCTCGCGGGCTGGTCCTCGTGACCGGGCCGACGGGCTCCGGTAAGTCGACGACGCTCGCGGCGATCATCGACGAGATCAACCAGACCCGGTCGGAGCACATCATGACCATCGAGGATCCGATCGAGTTCCTGCACAGCCACAAGCGCTGCGTCGTGAACCAGCGGGAGATCGGCCCCGATGCCACGTCCTTTGCCGAGGCGCTCCGCGGCGCCCTGCGCCAGGACCCCGACGTGATCCTGCTCGGCGAGATGCGCGACCTCGACACGATCGCGACCGCGCTGACGGCCGCCGAGACGGGCCACCTCGTGTTCGCCACCCTCCACACGCAGGATGCCCCCTCGACGGTCGACCGCCTCATCGACGTCTTCCCGGGGGCGCAGCAGGAGCAGGTGCGCGTGCAGATCGCCGCCACGCTCCAGGGGGTCGTGACCCAGACCCTCGTGCCCACGGCCGACGGTCTCAAGCGCGTTCCGGCCTGCGAGATCCTGCTTCCCGACGACGCCGTGCGGAACCTCATCCGCCAGGCGAAGGTCGAGCAGATCTACTCCGTCATGCAGACAAACACGAGCCGCGGGATGCAGACGCTCGAGCAGTCCCTCGCGGAGCTCGTCATGCGGGGCTCGGTTTCACAGGACATGGCCCTCTCGCGTTCGAGTCGGCCCGAGCAGCTGCTCGGGATCCTGCAGCGCGGCGGCTTTGCGGTCGGCGGCCTTCGAGCCGCCGAGGGGTAATCCGGACCATGGCCAAGGAAGTCGTCGGCCTCAAGATCGGGGCCTCGCAGCTGAGCGCGGCCCGCCTCGAGCTGAACGGCTCGGCCAAGCTCCTTCAGGTCGCGAGCGAGCCGATCCCCCGCGGCATCGTGTCCGCCGGCGAGGTCCGCGATGTTCCTCAGCTCGCCAAGGAGCTGAAAGCCTTCTTCAAGCAGCACCGCCTGCCGCGCCGCAACGTGCGCGTCGGCGTCGCGAGCAACCGCATCGGCGTTCGCACGATCGAGATCGCCGGGATCGAGGATCCCAAACAGCTCGCCAACGCTGTGCGCTTCCGCGCTCAGGAAGCCCTCCCCATCCCGGTCGACCAGGCTGTCTTGGACTTCCAGGTGCTCGGCGAGACGAGAGAGGACGGCGAGCCGCCCAAGTACCGGGTGCTGCTCGTCGTCGCCTATCGTGATCTCGTCGAGGGCCTGGCGGAGGCCTGCAAGCTCGCCGGTGTCCGGCTGGCAGGAATCGACCTCGAGGCGTTCGCCCTGCTGCGCGCGCTGACGCCGCCTGAGCTCGACGTGCTCGGCGAGGCGCCGAGCGCGCTCGTGGCCATCTCGATCGGAGCCGAGCGGTCCACCCTCGCGGTCTCCGACGGCTCGACCTGCGAGTTCGCGCGCGTGATCGAGTGGGGCGGCACCTTGCTGACCGTGGAGCTCGCGCGGGCCCTCGACGTCGAGTATCCGGAGGCAGAACGCCTCAAGGGCCTCATCTCGCTCACGGGCGACGAGGTCCCTGAGGGCATCCCGGCCGAGCGAGCCGCACTCGCTCGCGAGACGCTTCGCGCGGGGATCCAGGTCTTCGCCCGCGAGCTCGTTTCCTCGCTCCAGTTCTACCAGAGCCAGCCCGAGTCGCTGGGCATTCGCGAGGTCGTTCTCGCCGGCGGGACCGCTCAGCTCGGCGGTGTCGCCGGGACGCTCGAGGGCCTCGTCGGCGTCAGCGTGCGGGTCGGCGACCCGCTCGTTGCGGTCGGTGTTCCCAAGAAGCTCAAAGGCGGTGTCCCGGGACCTGCGCTCGCGGTGCCGATCGGGCTCGGGATGGGAGGGATCTGATGGATCTGAAGAAGGAGATCCACCTCTCCGATCTCTTCCGCCGCAAGCGGAAGGATCCTGAAGAGAAACCGCCGAAGGCCGAGAAGCGTCCGAAGGCTGAGAAGCCTTCGAAGCGCGCCCGCAAGGAGAAGCCTCCGAAGAAGCGCAAAGAGCGGAAGCAGACACCGGGGCTCCTCGCCAAGTCAGCTCCGCCTCTTCGCCAGGTGCCGCTCATGCGGCCTTTCAACCTTTTGCCGAAGGACGTCGGGCGCCAGACGCGCGACTCGCGCGCGCTGGTGCCGTATGTCCTCGTCGCGTTCCTCGGCCTGCTCGTCCTCGCGGGGCTCGCCGCGCTCTTCCTCCGGGCGAGCGCCGACGTCACGACGAAGCAGGGCCAGGTCGACGAGCTCCGCGTCGAGTTGGCGTCTCTCGAGGTTCCGGAGAAGGATCCTCTTTCCGGACAGCGCACGGGACTTACGGCCGAGAAGACCGCCCGGACGAATGCCCTCGCAGGCACCCTCGGCGGCCGCGTGGCCTTCGACCGCCTCCTTCGCCAGCTCGCGCTCGTCATTCCAGAGGGCGTCACCCTCATCCAGCTCTCGGCGCAGTCCCCCACGGCGCTCACCGCGGTCCCGGCGACCGTTCAGACAGCGCAGCCGGCCGGGGCGCCGCAGCAAAGCTTCACCATCGTCGGTCAGACGACCGAGCAGGACAAGGTCGCACTCCTGCTCGCCAGGCTTACGGTGATTCCCGAGCTCGCCGAGATCACGCTCGTCAACTCGACCAAGGACCCCGTGCTCGGCACGGTGAACTTCACCATCAAGGCGGCCGTTCGCCAGGGAGCGACGGGGGCGTGAAGAAGAACATCCCTGTCTTCGCCGTCCTCGCGATCGCCTTCGTTATCGTCGGCGCGGTCGGCTACTTCGCGGCGATCCGGCCCAAGGGCGGAGAGGCGGCCCAGCTCCAACAGCAGATCGCCGACCTCGACGCGAAGGTGACCGAGGCGCGGCTGGCGCAGCGGCGCCGCGACCAGGCGCCTGCAATCAAGGTCGCGGACCTGTTCGATCTCTCGAAGGCGATGCCGGATCGAGAGGACATGGCCGGCGTGATGCTCGAGTTGAATACGGTCGCGCGCTTTACCGGCAACAGCTTCATCGACATCAGGCCGCAGGCGACGGTCTTTCGCCAGGGCTACAAGGTGCAGCCGATCCAGCTGACCTTCCACGGCAACTACTTCGACCTGACGGACTTTCTCTTCCGCTTGCGGAACCTCGTGACGGTCAGGGACGGGGTCCTGCGGGCCTCCGGGCGCCTGTTCACGCTGGACAACATCGACTTCCACCAGTCTCCGGTCGAGAAGTTCCCTGCGATCGAGGCCGTCCTCCTCGTCTCGGCCTACGTCTTCGACGAGACGAGCACGGTCACGGGCGTCGCCACCGCCCCCGTTGCGCCGACCGAGACCACGACCACGGCGGCGACGACGACCGCGCCCACGACCGCGCCCACGACCACGACGACGCCCGCGCCCTCGACCGAAGCCGCGGGAGGGACGCCCTGATGGCGCGCAAATCTCGAGAGGCGGCGCTCAGCCAGGCGAAGGAGGCGAAGCAGAAGAAGCTCCTCTTCCTGCTCGTCCCAATCTTCCTCGGGCTTGCCGTCTGGCAGGGTCCGAAGACGTTCAAGGCACTCACGGGGGGCAACGCCGCTTCGGCTCCCCCGGCGGCGACCCTTCCGGCTGCGACGACGCCGGCCGCGACCACACCGACAGCGACGCTCCCGGCGTCGGGCTCCGGTCTGAATGAGACCGACCCATTGGTCGACCCGCTCGAGGGCCAGCTCGTCTCCTTCTCGAGCTTCGAGAGCAAGGATCCATTTGGAGGACTCGGCGAGCCCGCGATTCCCTCCGACGGGGCGACGACCACCACCGACGGCTCGGAGACCGACATTGCCGCGCGCGCAGTCATCGAGGTGAACGGGTCTTCCGAGGACGTGATTGTCAACGACGAGTTTCCCGCGGACGAGCCCGCCTTCCGCCTCATCTCGGTCGAAGGCGAGTCTGTGAAGATCGGGCTCGTGAGCGGCTCGTTCTCGACCGGTACGGAGACGATCGAGATCGACGTCGGCGAGACATTCATCCTCGTGAGCGAGACCGACGGGTCCCGCTACGTGATCAAGCTCGTTAGCGTGGCGAGTTAAGCGGGCCGGGCATGCCCCGCCCCTACAGCAGCGCCCCTATTTACCGGTGGATTCGTCGAAGGCGGAGCTGATCCGCGCCCACTCGCGATAGGGCGCCTCGTTCTCTCGCACGACGAGGGTGACGAGCTTGAGCAGGCGGCCCGTCGCTGCGCCGCCGGCGTTCGCGACCTGCTGCCAGGTGATGTAGGTGTCGACGCGGTAGATGTCGCCGTCGGCGCCCGTGACGTTCCTCGAGGGAACAATCGTCGTACACGGAGCCGTCCCGCAGGCGGCAAGGTGTGCCCGCTGGCGCTGAATGACGACTGCGCTCGCGCTGTGCGCGGCGGGGACAGTTGCGTCCGCGCCCCGCAGCACGGTCCACGTCGTCGTGCCGGCGCCTGACTCGACCAGCAGGCGCTCGGAGTCGATCTGAATCAGGAACGGCGCTGCGGCGGGGAAGCCCGAGGCCGAGGCGACGGTGATCTGCGTCGCCACTGAGTCAAGGGCCGAGACGATCGTCGTTGCCGGCGCCGTATCGGCGCGGTAAGCGGCATCGCTCTTGTAGGTCGTCTCGGTGGCCGCCACCTGCGCGTCGTCGAGCCCGATCGTCTCGTACTTGATTGCCCGGAACTTCTCCATCTCCGCGTCGGCGAGCGCGGCGGCCGTCGTGATCGTGCTCGCGCGTCGGACCTGGATGATCCCGGCCTGAAAGAGGGCAAAGAGCGACATGACACCGACGAGCATCACGGTCATGGCCGCAAGAAGCTCGATCATGCCGAAGCCCCGCTCATCACGGAGAGGGGGAAGCTGCGCTCGCCGCAGAGCGACCATCACGACAGGCTTCATCGGCAGAGGCGCTCTCCCTCTCAAGGCGCACGGGGGGGATGCCGATTTCTCGCTCTGATGGCGTCGTACGCCTACACGGCGATCAATGCGGAAGGCGTCGAGCTCGACGGCGAGGTCACCGCATCCGACCAGAACGCGGCCCGCGAGACGCTGCGCGTACGCGGCCTGCTCGCGCTGACCCTCGACGAGCAGGCGAGAGCCTCCAAGGGATTCGGCATCGCCATTACGAAGGTGAAGCCGAAGGCGCTCCAGATCTTCTCGCGTCAGTTCGCGACGATGGTGGAAGCGGGCCTTTCGGTCGTGACCGCGCTCGTCATCCTGGAGGAGCAGACCGAGGACAAGAAGCTCGCGGCGATCGTCACCGACCTGCGCTCGGACGTCGAGGCGGGACTGCTCCTGTCGGAAGCGATGGCTCGTCATCCGCGCGTCTTCTCGAGGCTCTACGTCGCCATGGTCGAAGCGGGAGAGGCGGCCGGTGTCCTGGACGTCGTCCTCGACCGCGTCGCGTACCAGATCGAGAAGGAGACGAAGATCAAGCGCCGGGTGAAGGGAGCGATGATGTACCCGGCCGCCGTTCTCATCTTCGCCACGCTCGTCCTCATCGGGATGCTGATGTTCCTCGTGCCGGTCTTCACCGGCATCTTCGAGTCGCTCGGGGGCGACCTGCCGATGCTGACGCAAATCGTCGTCGACGGCTCCGACCTCCTACGCGAGCGCTTCTACGTGATCTTCCCGGCTTTCGGTGCGCTCGTCTTCGGTTTCCTCCGCTGGAAGAAGACCGAAAGCGGACGCCCCCTTTGGGACGCGTTTCGCATGCGGATACCGATGGGGATCGGAGCAATCGTGCTCAAGGTCGGCATGGCGCGCTTCTCGCGCACGCTCTCGACGCTGATCGCTGCCGGTGTGGACATCCTCCGCTCGCTCGAGATCACCGGGAACACTTCCGGGAACAGCTTGATCGAGAGGGCGACGGACGAGGTACGCGAGCGGGTCCAGCAGGGCGTCCCGATCGCCGTGCCCCTCACCGACCTCGCGATCTTCCCGCCGATGATCGCCCACATGGTCAAGGTCGGAGAGGAGACAGGCGAGCTCGAGAAGATGCTCGGCAAGGTGGCCGACTTCTACGAGGACGAGGTGGACGCGTCGATTGCCAGCCTCACCTCCATCCTCGAGCCACTGCTCATGATCGCGGTCGGCCTGATGGTCGGCGTGGTCATCATCGCCATGTACCTGCCGATGTTCAAGCTGCTGACCTTGATCCAGTAATCTGGCCGGCCGGTGGCCGGCTACACGATCAAGAACTTGAAGAAAGACGTGGAGGACCAGGCGCCGAAGTTCGGCTTCTCACCCGGCATGGAGGCGCGCTTCGCCACCGGTGAGCTCGAGTTCGAGAAGGGCGGCCTCGCCTACGAGCGCCTCGCGCCCAACTTCCGGGTCCCGTTCGGCCACAAGCAGAACGAGCAGGAAGAGGTGTACGTGCTCGTGAGCGGCCGCGGGCGGGTCAAGCTCGACGACGAGATCATCGAGCTGCGCCAATGGGATGCGGTCCGGGTTTCCCGCGAGGTCACTCGGAACTTCGAGGCCGGGCCCGAGGGCGCCGAGATCATCGTCTTCGGCGCCCCCAGGACCGAGTCGCAGGACGCCGAGATGGCGCCCAACTGGTGGACCGACTGATCGTCTAGGTACCCGACTCGGCGCCCACCAGCTCGGGATCGACCTGAGCCAGGTCCTCACGCTTGAGCCAGACGAGCGTCGTCACGAACGCGATCGCAGCGAACGCGACGCCGACCCAGAAGGCGAGCCTGAAACCTTCCGTCAAAGCGTGGGCCTGATCTGCTCCCTCCGTGATCAGGTTGCCGGTCTTGGAGGTCGCCACCGTGACCATGATCGCGAGGCCGAGCGCCCCCCCGATCTGCTGCGACGTGTTGATCAGGCCTGAGGCGAGCCCGGCGTTGCGGCCCGTTACCCCCGCGAGCGCGGCGATCGAGACCGGCACGAAGGCGAAGCCGAGGCCGACCCCGATCAGGATGAAGCCGGGGAGCAGGTCGGCTGCGTACGACCCGTCCACGGAGACCTGCGTGAAGAGGACCAGTCCCACTCCGAGCATGATCAGCCCCGACGAGAGCACCGGCTTGACGCCCAGGCGTGTGACAAGTGCTTGCGCCATTCCGGAGGCCGCGATGGCGATGAGCGCAACGGTCAGGTAGCCGACTCCGGTCTTGAGCGCCGAGTAGCCGAGCACCTGCTGCATGTACAGCGAGAGCAGGAAGAACATGCCGAAGATCATGGTCCCGAGCCCGAAGCCGATCAGGTTTGCCCCTGTCGGAGTGCGCCGGCGGAAGAAGCCGAGGGGCACGAGAGGCGAGCGCGACCGCATTTCGATGACGAGGAAAGCCGCCATCAGGGCCGCGGACGCGAGCAGGACGCCGATCGTCTGGGCGGAGCCCCAGCCCACGTTCGGCGACTGGGTCAGCCCGTAGACGAGCAGGACGAGGCTCGAGGTGACAGTGACCGCGCCGGCCGCGTCGAAGTGCTGCGTGAGGCCCTCCGCCCGGCTCTCGTTCACAAAGCGGTGGACGAAGTAGAGAGCGCCGAACCCGATCGGTGCGTTGACGTAGAAGATCCACTCCCAGCCGATGTACTCGGTCAGGACGCCTCCAAGGAGGACGCCGATCGCGGCACCCGAGCCGGCGATCGCGCCAAGGATGCCGAGGGCCTTGTTCCGCTCGGAGCCCTCCTTGAACGTCACCGACACGATCGAGAACACCGAGGGAGAAAGGATCGCGCCCGCGAGTCCCTGCGCGCCGCGCGCGATGATCAGCATCGTGGCCGAGACAGCGAAGCCGCAGACGAGTGAGAAGATCGAGAAGAGCGTGAGACCGGCCATGAAGAGCTTCTTGCGGCCGAGAAGGTCGCCTGTACGGCCGCCGAGGAGCAGGAAGCCGCCGAACGTGAGCGCATAGGCACTGATGACCCATTGGAGATCCTCAGGCGAGAAGCCGAGATCGGTCTGGATCGAGGGCAGCGCGACGTTCACGATCGACACGTCGAGCACGACCATCAAGTAGGCGACGCCGAGCACTCCGAGTGCCTTCCAGCGCCTCGGATCCGGTGCGGCTGCGTTCACGCGACCTCCTCCTCGAGCGGCTTGTTAGTGGGTGCAAACGTACAGCACACGGCCCTATTCCCGTCGCTCTCAAACCGCAGCTGCTAGCGTCTTACATATGTATTTGACTGTTAGAGGCGAATGAGGCGCGGGCGTCGATTCCACGAGGCCCGCTGCCGTTCGTATCTCAGGCCGGGCCACTGGGCAGTCCGCGCCCGCGTCGAGCGGTTCGTGGAGCCGTCGCTGCTCCTCCTTCTCCGCGAGCGCCCCATGCACGGGTACGAGCTGCTCGAGAAGCTGCCCGAGGTCGCCGGCGTGGAGGTACGCGTGGACGCGGGCAACGTCTACCGCGTCCTCCGCGCGCTCGAGGACGAAGGGATCGTCACGTCCGAATGGAGTGCGTCGCTTCCGGGCCCGGCCAAGCGCACGTATGAGCTCACCGTCGACGGCCGGCGACTCCTCGATCTTTGGGCCGAGTCGCTCCGCGACGCCCAGGAAGTGATCGCCTCGTTTCTTGAACGCTACGAGGAAGGGAGGTGAACATGTGTCACGGACACCGCGGTGAGTGGCGACGAGGATCTCGCCGCCGCATTCCGGACCGTGAGGAATGGCTCCGCCGGCTCGAAGAGCACCAGAAGGATCTCGAGCAGGAGGTCGCCGACGTCGCAGATCTGATCCGGCGCCTCAAGGAAGAGAAGAAGGAGACTGCGACCGTGTAGGGGCTGCGAGGGGCTGCGAGGGCCGCTACCGCGCTGCGGTGGCGGCCCGGAGTCCCCAGGCGACGCCGCGCGACAGCCACCAGAGCGCAAGCCCCACCGCCAGAGCGACGAGGAGGTTGACAGCGAACCCGAGCGCTCCGACAACGAGGGCGAGGGCGAGGAGGCGGGTCTCGCGCAGGTCCCGCAGCAGGCCGATGTGGAGGATTCCCGCCGTGGCGAGGAGGCCTGCCAGGATCGGCAGCGGGAACGCTCCGAGCAGCGCCGCCAGCCCCGCGCCGGCTCCGAGGGCGAGTGCGAGCAGCGCCGCGCCCATCACGAACGGCGCTCCGGCCGTGCGCGCGCCGAAGGAGTAGTGCGCGGTGAGGCCGCCGGCCCCGTGGCACACCGGCATCCCGCTGATTCCGCCCGCCAGCAGGTTGACGGCTCCATACGTCGTCGCCAGCCGTCCCGGGCGGACGCCGGCCGCTCGTTCTCCGAAGTACACCCGGGCGGCGTCAGCCGGTGCCAGGCAGGAGTTGACGAAAGAGAGCGGGGCTTGCGGGAGGACGAGGACCGTGAAGGCCGCGGCGAATGTCGCCGCGTCTAGGGAGGGAACGACGATCCCCGAAGGGCCGAGCGCGATGTCGCCGCCCGCGAGGACGAGCATGACCACAGCCCCCGCGCCGACGAGCACGAGCGAGCTGCCGGCCCGCCGGAACGCGAGCGCAAGCACGACCGCCCCCACCCCGAGAGGCACGGCCCATCGGGGCTCCAGGGAGTAGCTCGCGAACGCCTTCGGTGGCTCGGTGACGAGACCCCAGGCGATGTCGAGGAACAGCAGGCCAACGGTGAGTTGCACGCCTCGGATCAACGCGCGCGGGAAGGCGCGCGCTGCCAGGTCGAGCAGCCCAAGTCGACCGGCCACGAGGAAAAGAGCGCCGAGCAGGATGGCGCCGGCGGCGATCTCGTCGGCGCCGAGGCCCTCGGCGATGGCGATGGCGCCGAATGCCTTCAGCGGCTGCGCCGGTAGCGGGAGCCCGTAGACGGCCGCGTTGACGAGATAGAGGAGGGCTGCCGGCAGCAGGACAGCCGTCGGCGAGAGCCCGTTGGCGACGATGAGCGTGACCGCGATCGGGACGAGGACGCCGAGGTCGGCCACCGCTCCCGCAAGCTCCCGGCGGAGGTGACCCCGTTCGGGGGTGGGTGGTGGGGATCCCCTTTTCACCGGCGTATCATGCCGCGGCGTGTTCTTCCGCCAGGTGCTGAACGACGATCTCGGCTGCGCCTCCTACGTGATCGCGGACGGAGGCGAGGCTGCTGTCGTCGACCCGAAGTGGGAGATCGCGGAATACCTCCAGCTGGCCGAGGAGCACGGCTTCCGCATCGCCCATGTCCTCGAGACCCACAACCACGCCGATCATGTCTCCGGCCACGGCCGGCTCGCGGCCGCCACGGGCGCGAAGCTGTACGCGCCCCACAAAGCCGAGGTCGAGTACGACCACGTTCCTTTAGCCGAAGGGGACACGGTCGCGGTGGGCGAGGTCCGCATCAGGGCTCTCGAGACGCCCGGCCACCGTCCCGAGCACCTGGCCTACAGCGTCGCCGACGCGAGTCGGGCCGACGAGCCCTGGCTCGTGCTCACAGGCGACTCGCTCTTCATCGGCGACGTCGCACGGCCCGATCTCGCGGTCGAGCCCGACGAGGGCGCGCGAGGCCTCTTCAGCTCCGTGAACCGGCTGCTGGGCCTCGGCGACTACGCGGAGGCGTGGCCGGGGCACATCGGCGGCTCGCTGTGCGGCGGTGCCGGAATGAGCGAGAAACCGGGCTCGACCCTCGGTTTCGAGCGACGCTTCAACCCCTTGATGCGAACCGGGGACGAGGACGAGTTCGTCCGCGCGCTCACCGACAAGCTCGCCCCCCAGCCCCCGAACTTCAAGCGGATCGTCGAGCTGAACAGGGGCCCGCTATTGACGGAGGCCGCCGCCCTGGAGCCGCTCGCACCCGAGCGCGCGCGCGAGTACTTGGAGGGGGGCGCCACCCTCGTCGACGGCCGAGACCCGCGCGAGTTCGACGCGGCCCACATTCCCGGGTCCATCAACGTCACGATGGTCAAGGCCGCGGTCGGCACGAGGGCTGCCTGGGTGGTCGAACCCGAGAGCGAGGTCGTCGTCACTGCCTCGGGCGAAGGGGATGCCCTTCGCCTGGGCCGGATGCTCGAAGCCGTCGGCTTTCGCAGGCTCGCCGGCCGCGTAGCCGGCGGGGTTGCGGCCTGGCGCGACGCCGGCTACGAGCTCGGCTCGACCGCCGCGATCGATGCGTCCGTGCTCGCGAAGCGGCTCCGGGCGGGAGAGGTCCGCCTACTCGACGTGCGCGAGGACGACGAGTGGGAGGAAGGTCATGTCGAGGGGTCGCTCCACGTTCCTTACCACGAGCTACGCGATCGGATCCCCGCCGATGTCCGCGCCAACGGAAAACCGCTCGCTGTCGCATGCTCGGTGGGGAATCGGAGCTCGATCGCCGTCTCGCTCCTCAAGCGCGCGGGCCTCGAGGATTTGGTTCACGTCGCCGACGGAGGGGTAGCCGACCTCGCGGACGAAGGAATCGAGCTTGTGAAGGGGGAATGAGGCCGTTCGGCCGCTGCTACACTGCGACACCGCAGGGCGGCGTAGCTCAGTTGGTTAGAGCAGCGGAATCATAATCCGCGTGTCGGAGGTTCGAGTCCTCCCGCCGCTACCTTTCAGGGGTCCCGCGAGTAAGGAAACGAAGCAGACGTGGCTACAGGAGTACGGGTAGGAATCACGCTGGCCTGCACCGAGTGCAAGCGGCGCAATTATCAGACGAACAAGTCGAAGCGGAATACGCCCGACCGCTTCGAGGTGAAAAAGTACTGCCGCTGGTGCGGTAGTCACACTCTGCATCGGGAGACCAGGTAGTGGCGCAGCGAAGGCCTACGCGTCGCAGGCGGCGCGAGTTCCAGCAGCCGGCGGGAGCGGCGGAGCGCGCTCGCACGCGCCGGCGCGAGATCAAGCCGGTCGGCCAGCCGAAGAGCCAGACCGGCGCGCGCCGTGAGCGCCGCGGGGGCTTCCGGGCCTTCGTCGGCGAGTCGGCCGCCGAGCTCAGGAAGGTCGAGTGGCCCGGGCAGCGCCAGCTCTTCGCGGGGACGATCGTCGTCATCATCGCCGTCGCCATTGTGGGCGCCTACCTCTACGCGGCCGACGCCGTCCTTAGCCGCTTCGTGCGGGACGTCCTCCTGAATATCTGATGTTCCGCTGGTACGTCATCAACACCTATTCGGGCCACGAGAACAAGGTGAAGGCCAACCTCGAGCATCGGATCGTCTCGATGAACCAGCAGCCGCGGTTCCGGCGCGTCGTGGTCCCGACCGAGCAGGTCGTGGAGACCAAGGACGGCCAGAAGGTGCAAACCGAGAAGCGGGTGCTGCCCGGCTACGTGCTCGTCAACATGGACATGTCGGACGAGGCCTGGACGGTCGTCAAGAACACGCCGGGAGTGACCGGCTTCGTCGGGTCGGGGACGAAGCCCGTCCCGCTCTCGCAGCCGGAGGTCGACCGCATTCTTCACACGGCGACGGCAGGCGCCGAGCGGCCGCGGGCTCTGGCCGACTTCACGCTCGGCGAGTCCGTGAAGGTCACCTCAGGGCCGCTTTCCGATTTCGACGGCGAGATCGTCGACGTCAACATCGACCAGCAGAAGCTCAAGGTGCTCGTGAACATCTTCGAGCGCCAGGTCCCGGTTGAGCTCTCCTTCGACCAAGTCAAGAAACTGGATTAGGAGGTTGTAGGGGCGGGGCATGCCCCGCCCGCGAAGAAAGCATGGCGAAGAAGGTTCTCACCGTTATCAAGCTGCAGATCCCGGGCGGGCAGGCGAACCCGGCGCCGCCGGTCGGTCCGGCCCTCGGCCAGCACGGCGTCAACATCATGGAGTTCTGCAAGGCGTTCAACGCTCAGACGCAGCAGGCGGGAGGTCAGATCACTCCCGTAGAGATCACGGTCTTCGAGGACCGCTCGTTCACCTTCATCACGAAGACGCCGCCCGCCGCGGTCCTGATCAAGGAGGCGCTAGGGATCGCGAAGGGCTCGGGCGAGCCGCACCGCGAGAAGGTCGGCCGGCTCACGCGCGACCAGGTGAGGCAGATCGCCGAGCGCAAGCTCGAGGACCTCAACGCGCGCGACATCGAGCATGCCATGCGAATCGTTGAAGGCACTGCTCGGAGCATGGGAGTCGAGGTAGCAGCGTGAGTCATGGCGTGCTCGACGTGGGGAAGGGCCTCAGGGAAACCGGGAGGTTTCCCACCCTTTCATGCGCGCGTCAGCGCGCGCTAACTGAAGAGGGGGCTCGCGGGGGAACATGGTTCCCCCGCGGGAGTGAGGCG
>Ga0214472_10004967_pt1 | contig 13987 bp, 16 predicted proteins | sample RVTome_6_FD_207662 | JGI IMG/M metagenome (GOLD analysis project Ga0214472, IMG submission 207662) | Soil microbial communities from uranium-contaminated site in the Upper Colorado River Basin, Wyoming, United States - RVT140D175 | ecosystem: Environmental > Terrestrial > Soil > Contaminated >... | reverse complement strand
CCTCGACTCGACCGGTGCGCGCTCGGGATTCAATCCCGCCGACCCGATCTTCGGCGACGGCGCCGGTCTGGGACAGACACTCGGATTCTTCGCCCAGTTCGATATCGCCCTCACTCAACTCGACGACTCGATCACGAGCGGCGCATTCGACAACGACCCAGCGCGGAAACTCCAAGCCCAGCAGACCCTCGCCAATGGGACGGCCCTCCACTCGGACCTCTCCGCCCTGATCCTCGACCCGGCGACATCGACTTTCCTGCCGAGAGAGACGAGCCCCGAAGGCGTGGCGCTACTCAACAAGATCATCGCCCTCCAGAACCTGCTCGCCAACAACTTCGGCGTCTCCGGTTTCACGCTGACACCAAGCCTGCCAACACAAGGGATCGGCGACGAGGCGTTCCAGGGTCTCCTCACCAACCCCGACGGCCCGATCGCCGGATCGCTGGAGGTACCGAACATCTACACACTCGGCGACATCGAAGTCGGCGCGGCCTATCTCCTGCTCGACAACCGCTCGGGGACCGGCGAAGGCATCGCCCTCACCGGCGAAGCCATGGCTCGGCTCCCCACCAGCAAGCTCGATCGACCCGAACTCTTCTTCGACCTGGGAACTGGCGATCGGCAACCCGACGCGGAGTTCAGGCTCACGGCAGACCTCGCGGCACGACGCTTCGGGATCCGGCTCGCAGGCGGTTACGCCATCCAACTCTCCGGCAACCTCCAGCGGCGTATTTCGCACGCCTCGCAACCGATCGCCTACGCGAGCACCCTCGCCGCGGTCACCCGGAAGCCCGGCAACATATTGATGCTCTCGGCCCAGCCCTTCTACCGGATCACCCCCACCTTCGCGCTCGTGGCAGGGGCCCGATACGCCTCGCGGAGCATGGACACCTACGAACTCTTCGCCAACCAGGACAGCATCCCCAACGCGCCGCCGAGCCTGCTGGCGGAAGAGAGTGCGCGCACCTGGTATGAAGTGAGTGGCGGTCTGGCCTACAGTTCGCCACATATCCCGCTGGGCGACAAGCCGAAGATGCCGATGGATGCCGGAATGATGTTCAGCAGTGTTGTCGGTGCGAGTGGCGGACGGATACCCGCTGCCGTTACGGTTAGGGCCTACTTGAAACTCTACGCCCGTTTTCCCTGAGCCCCGGCTGGTAACTCCACGTACCTGGGTCTCGTAGTTTGAGATAACCCTCGAGCCCAAGGGACTCTCAATGCGCCTCACCCGCTACCTACCCCTGGTCCTACTCATGGCCGGTTCCACGTCGGCTGTGGCACAATGGCCGCCCACGAAGCTCGAGAACCTCCGAGTCCTCCCCGATACGATCACGCCATCGAGGTTGATCGGGCTGATGGGAGGGTTCACTCGTGCCTTGGGGGTACGCTGCACCTATTGCCATGTGGGGGAGGAAGGTCAGCCGTTGTCCTCCTACGACTTTCCATCCGACGAGAAACTCACCAAGCGCAAGGCCCGGGTGATGTTGGACATGGTGATGCACATCAACGACCAACACCTTTCGGGCCTCGAGGAGCGGACCACTCCTTCGCTGCAGGTGCAGTGCGTCACCTGCCACTCGGGCCGGACCACGCCACGAGAACTCGAAGACGTGCTCCTCATTGCCTACGAAGCGGGCGGTCTGGACTCGGCGCTGGCCACCTACCGTGACCTCCGGGAGCGCTACTACGGCCGTGCCGCATACGATTTTGGGAGTGTGCCGCTCACGGTCTTTGCCGACGCGATCCGGTCTCGATCGCTCAGCGACATGGTGGCGGTGCTCACCCTCAACCTCGAACTGAATCCCAGTTCCGTCTTCGCCCAGCGGCAGTACAGCCGCTACTTCCTGAGCCTCACCTTCCGCGACCAGGGAGTGGAAGCCGGGGTTGCACGTTACCGTGAGCTGTTGGAGAAGTACGGCCGGCCCGCGATACCCGAATTCAACCTCAACAGCCTGGGGTACTTTCTGCTGGGTTCCGGGAAGCACGCCGAGGCGATCGCGGTGTTCTCGCTGGCGGTCGAGGCATTCCCCGAATCTGGGAACGCATACGACAGCTTGGCCGAGGCGTATGCCACCGCCGGTGACGGGCCACGGGCCATCGTCAACTACGAGCGGTCTTTGGAGCTCAATCCAGAGAACGAAAACGCCAGGACAAAGCTTCGGGAGTTGCGGCAGCGGCCCTGAAACCGGAGGCCTGGCGACCAGAGAGTCTTCATTTCTCCCCCCGGGCTTGACAGAAATATACTCCTTGTACAGCTTTCCTGTACAAGAGACATGGAGAAGTATGTCAATCAAGACGAGTTACAGTGACGCTCGGCAGAATCTTGCCACCCTGTGGGATCAGGTCGAGGACTCTCGGGAGGCCGCCGTGATCAAGCGTCGCGGGCACGAGGACATGGCTCTGATCCCTGCTGAGGAACTCTCTAGCCTCCGGGAGACGGCGTACCTGCTACGGTCTCCCGAAAACGCCGTGCGGTTGCTCGCGGCGTTGACCCGCGCCCGTCGGGGGCGGACGAAGTTCACGGAACTCGCCGAGCTCCGGAGGGAGTTGGGGCTCGCGGAGACACCCTGACTCGAAAACCGAAAGCACGCCGGACTGCTGTTCTCCAGACGGAGTGCCTCGAGGATCTCCGCTACTGGGTGGATACCAACCGAAAGACGGCCTTGCGCGTCCTCGACCTGATGGAAGCAGTGCTCCGGGACCCGTTCATAGGCATCGGCAAACCAGAGCCACTGAAGTACCTCGGAGGTAACGTCTGGTCTCGTCGCATCAACGAGGCGGATCGTCTTGTCTACGAAGTCTTCGCCGGTCGAATTGAGTTTCTACAGGCCCGCTACCACTACGGCTGAGTAAGTCCTTCTCGCGCGCCCGAGCCACTAGCTTATGTCCATGCCCTTGGCTGTTCCCCGCTACACCCTGCGTGACCTCGCGTCCTTCCCGGACGACGGCTGCCGGTACGAACTGGTTGACGGGCTCCTGCTGGTGACACCGGGACCGGCGCTGCTCCACGAAGTGGTGGGGGCCCGTCTCCTCCAGAAGCTAGTGCTCTACCTGCAGGGATCCACGCTGATCGTCTATCCCAGGGGGACGGTGAAACGGGAGCCAGCGCGCCGCTGACCACCACGGCCGGCATCACGTCCAGGCGCTCCGAGAGGGCTCGGCTCACTAGGCGAGGGAGGACATTCATGATACGAATGATGATCATTCACCTCATGAATGGTCACCCGTCTGCTGGCTCCAGCCACATTGCCGACCCGGGGAGCTCAGTTCCCTTCCTGCTTCAGCAGGCCCACGCTTTCCCGGAAACCAGAGGGACCCCCACCCCGCCCCCGCCGCCACAGCGCCGGTCGGATCAGACGACCGGGGAGTAACGCGGAACATTCCATCACGTGTGTGATGGCATCCGTATCGTAGTGGTCCCCTGAACGATAGGTACGGAAGAAGGCGTTGACTCGACGGACACGTTCGGGCCAACACCGCACCGCCCGAAGCCCGATCGCTACCCCGTAGTTCGTGAAGGCGAATACGGCATCGGAGTCAGACCCCCGAAGATCCCGAGCGAAGTAGCCCGGTGTCTCGCGCCACAACCGGTCGAGGTTCTCCAGGCAACGCTGGCGCTGGATCCGGGCCCATGGTTCGGTGGGATGGAAATGGGTGAACCAGAGCATCATGCCCAACCCGAGATCCTGCGTAATCGACAGGTCCCGATAAGACAGCTGCATCAACTCATGCATCTCGTCGATCTCGTGCTCCAGACCGACATCGTCCAGGAGCCGGTACACGACGTAGCCGTGAAACGGATCGAGCCCTCCCCACCCTGAGAGCGGATCGGGTCCACGCAGATCCTCCTGCATTTTCCAGATGACGCCCTGCCCCGGAATCACGAAAACAGGGTGGATCTCCTTGACCAACCTGATGGCGAGCTGGCGGAACTGCGGTCGTACCTCACCGAATACGGCGAGCGCGTACATCCACATCGCGAGATAGTGGTAATACTGTCCGTAGCGGTCGGCGGCCTCGCCGATGCGGAGCCCCCGCGGCCTCCCCAAGACCCGATAGACCTCGCCAACGACTCGCTCGGCCTCATCCAGGTAGTCCGAGTTTCCCGTTTCGTGATAGAGCGAGACCAGCAGAACCACGCCGAACGCATCGGTCCAGAGATAACGCTTTCCGTTGGGCCAGATCCCTTGCCGTCGCATCCAGTCGAGCTTCTCCAACACCTTGGGCACCGCGGTGCGCTGTTCCTGACCCGTAGAGTGGAAATCCACGATCATACTCCGAAGGGGTAGGTCTCCGGTACACCCGTCAGATGCGGGGCAGCGAGAGGTGTCACGGCCTCGGTTTCGTCGAACCAGACGTACTCGTCGAACTGATGAGGGAGGAGCGCCTGGAAGTAGTGACTCTGCAGTTCGGTATCGGGCCGGTAGATGACGCCGATCGCCCGCTCCAGTCTCGGCGCTTCCAACTCCGCCCGCACCTCCGACCGCACTGGCTCCCGGAGATGGAGAATTCCCGCCTCAACTCCGGTCTCGTGAAATAGCCGCTCGTAGCTCTCCGGATGAGCGGGCCGAACCCGCATCACCTCCATCGCCCCGCCCCAGTCGTGCGCCGCCGCCACCGTGCCCCGGTCGGTGCCGAAGCCCACCAGGAAGGCATCACTCCCGAACCGCTCGCGACTCAACTGTCCCACGTTGTGCTCCCCACGGGCGCCCATCTCGGTCGCCGCGGCGTTGCCCACATGGGAGTTGTGCTCCCAGACGACCGCCTTCGCCCCGGGGCCGTGCGCGTTGAGCAGAGTCGCGAGTGTATCGAACATGTGGCTGTCCCGGAGGTTCCATGACTCCACCGAGCCGTAGTACATCATGCGGTAATAGCGCTCGGCGTTGGCCACGATCCGAGCGTTCTGGGCCGCGTCGAGGAAACGCGCCCCATCACGGCTGGAATATTCCAAGCGCTGCTCGAGGATCTTCGTGAGGATCCCCACCACTTCCTGCTCGCATCCCCGGTACTGCCCAGTGATGACCGCCTTGCCGTAGACCGCGGGCTCCTGTTCCCAGGGGGAGAGGCAGCCGTAGCGGTGCCGGGCAATGCGCGCGGCTGCGGGATCCACGCGATCGAGGAATGCTAGCACCTCGTGGATGGAGCGGTAGAGACTGTAGAGGTCGAGCCCGTAGAAGGCGGCGCGGTCGTCTGGCTCCCGTACTTCGTTGAACACGCGGAGCCAGTCCACGAACTCCTGCACCTCCAGGTTCCGCCACATCCAGGTGGGGAATCGGGCGAACGAGGGTTGATCCCCTGCCCCATCGGAGATACCACGTACGTACCGGTCGATGGTTGCGGCATCGGGCCAGTCGGCCTCCACCGCCACGATCCGGAATCCCTTGCGCTCGATCAGAGCCCGGGTGATGTGAGCCCGCATCCGATAGAACTCCGAGGTGCCGTGCGTGGCCTCGCCGAGCAGGACGACGCGTGCATCGCCGATCCGTTCCAGCAGGGCGCCTGTGTCGGCGGTCGCGATGTCGGGGAAGGGTTCGATGGTCTCCCGCAGCAACTCGACGATAGCCGCGGGCTTGCTCTTAGATCGGGCTGCCGGTGCAACTCCGGCTGCGGTGTCGGGCCACCCAGCCGCGCCGACCAGCGGGACGAAGCGGACGTCACCCAGGTCGGTGCGGCTCATCTTCCTGGAAGCGACCTTGGTCTCTCGAATCAGCTTCTGCTCTCTGGGCGTGGGACCAATGGGGATGACCAGCCGCCCACCGACCTTGAGTTGGTCGCGCAACGCCGAGGGAACGTCGGGGCCACCGGCCGCAGCCACCACGGCATCGTAGGGGGCGTGTTCGGGCCAGCCGAGTGTGCCGTCGCCGTGTAACACGTGCACGTTGTGGATGCCCAGCTCGGCGAACCGGGCGCGGGCCAGCTCTGCCAGCTCGGCGTGCCGCTCGACCGAGTACACCTCCCCGGCGATTCGTGCGAGGACGGCCGCCGCGTACCCCGAGCCGGTCCCGATTTCGAGAACCCGTTCGCCTCCACGCAGCACCAGACTTTCGATCATCTCGGCCACGATGAATGGTTGTGAGATGGTTTGGCCGGCTTCGATCGGGAGTGGGGAGTCCTCGTAGGCAAACTCCTCGAGCCCAGCGGGGACAAAGGCCTCGCGCGGAACTTCCCGCATTGCGGCCAGGACCTGGGGGTCCCGGACGCCGCGCCCCTCAATCTGGTGGCGCACCATGCGGTCGCGCGCGCTTTCGAAGTCCAACATCGGTTGTAATGTGGGACGGAGGGCCTGAAGGCTCGCTGAATGGGGTCTGAGGGCTCCAGAAAGAAATCTTTAAGAGTTGGCTCGCGGATCACGACCTCGTGATCGGTGACCAGCTCTTGGCCGAAGTCTCCCGGGTCCTCCGGCGCAAGATTACGCTCCCCAGTTCCACCGTCGCGGAAGTGGAGGCCTTCCTGCGTCAACAGGGAGGGCTTGCCGCTGTACCCACCCTCCATGGGATCAAGGTACGGGACGCAGCGGATGCCAAGATCCTCGCTGAGGCTCTGGGCGGCGGTGCGAAGATCTTGGTTACTGGTGATCGGGACCTTTTGGACGTTGCCGGCAAGGCCCGTCTCCGAATCGTGTCCCCGCGAGGAATGTGGGAACTCCTCAGGACGGGAACAGCCATATAGGGCGTTGCATCACTACGCAAGCACCTGTGTGAGCCGGGCCCGAAGCGATGGAAGCAGTTCCGCTTCAAACCACGGATTGCGGCGGATCCACAGATTGTTTCTCGGACTGGGATGCGGCATCGGCACCACTGTTGGCCAGTACGCTCGCCAAGACTTGACGGTATCCGTTACGGATGTGGGCTTCTGCGCTAGATGGTAGGCCTGCGCGTACTGCCCAATGACCAGAGTGAGTTCCAGACTGCGGAGATGCCCTACTAGCTGTGCTCGCCAAGCCGGTGCACACTCCGGACGAGGCGGAAGATCTCCGGACTTGCCAGACCCGGGGAAGCAGAAACCCATCGGGAGGATGGCCACTTGTTTGGGGTCGTAGAACACCTCCCGCGTCACACCCATCCACTCCCTCAACCGGTCCCCGCTGGCATCGTCAAACGGCACGCCGGATTCATGCACCTTTCTTCCCGGTGCCTGACCAGCAATCAGCACTCGAGCCTGAGGATGGATCTGCAAGACTGGCCGAACCCCGTACGGCAGATGCGGTGCGCAGATGGTGCAGCCCCGAACTTCAGCCAGCAGGGACGCGAATGAGGTCACTGTTCAGCGCGAGATGCGGTGCACTTCCATCGTCCAATAATCCCTGATCCATGTCTTTCCGCGATCGAAGGTGGCATCGGCGCGCCACAGAAACTTGTCGGACTCGATGGCGAAATACCTGAAACGGACGAGCATCGGTCCATACCACTCCGTCAGTAATCGGTCATCGCCAACGCTCCACATCAGCCCCGGCTGCCACGCACCGGCATTGGTGTTGATCCCCTGCATCTCCCAGATCTTGCGCTGCGGGTTGTAGGCGCGGTACGTCCAGGTGCCGGCATCCCAGGTCGACGATGGGTCGTCCGGGCGCCAGTGGTCTTCGATCAGCACACCTTGGCCGCCGGTCTCTTTCCTGGTGAACACCCAATGCCCGGTGAACGGAGGAGTGAATGCTCCATCGCCATCCCGCGCCTGAAACGTGAAGCGCCACGCACCGATGAGGAAGTCGTAGTCCGCGGGCCCGCTGGTGCCGGTCAGCGTGTCCGTGACGGCGAAGTTCGCCCCAAGCGTATCCGGTAGCGTGATCGCGCGCGCCACGGGTCCCTGTGCGATGGCGAACGTGGTGGGGACGAGCGATAGGAGGGCCAGGAGACGTCCGCGACGGAACATGTGGTTTCCTCCTTGGGGACTCTGGAAAGAGATCCCTACGGTCAGCGGTACACATCCCGACGATGCTCGATCCTGACAACCATGACTACTAGGTCGCGGTCGAGGATCTGGTAGAGGATGCGGAAGTCCCCCTGTCGGAGCCTATACTTTTCCTCACCGCTGAGTTTCTCACACCCGGGTGGGCGTGGGTTGGTGCCGAGTTTCTCTATCCGCGAAACGAGGCGCCTGCGATCCTTCAGCGGGATGGTTTCGAGCTCCTTCCCTGCCGACCTTTTGATCCGGACCTTATAGCTTGCCACGCCGCTTCAAGTCGCGGATCAGATCCTCGAAGGAAAGGGTAGGCTCCTTGGCACGATCGCGGAACGCGGCCAGGTCCTCGGCGTCCTCCGCCAGCGTGTTGCGAACGGCCGCGTTGACCAGGTCCGAAATGCTCCGTTCGGTCTCCGCGGCCTTCAAACGTAGAGCCCGATGGAGAGTCTCATCGAAGTAAACGGTGGCGCGCTTGGCAGTACTCATGATATACATGATAGCGTTATGACGTTATAGCGTCAAGGACCGCCTTCACGCGGCCGGTGCCCGAGGTCCCGCCGTTTCACCGTCCTCCTGCCGAGACTACTATGTCGGCCTTCGTCGTCCCGACGATGGCGAGCAGTTCTTCCGTTTCCTTTGTGGGGACCTGATGCTTTGCGAGTATCTCCTTGAAGACAGTGACCATGCGGTCCCACTCATGCTCTGTGATATGCAGGTGTGCGTGAGACTCCTTCATTCCGCGACCGTGGTACTGGCATGGGCCGCCGGTAACTTGGCACACCATGGCCGTCAGGTGGTACTTCAGGTAGGGCGTCGGCACTCGCTTCCTCGCCGCATCGATCGCCGGATTCGCATTGAGGACGGCATCAGGCACCAGGGCATCGAGGAAGTCGCTGACCACTACCGCGATCGGCGCAAGTCCGCCGAGTCGGTCGTAGAGGGAAGGTCCCTGCTCCCCTGCACCGGCCTGGGCAAACGCCGTATGCGTACCCAGCACCGTTAGGGCGACAACCGTTAATCCAGCCCGGAACTTCATCCTGCGTGTGATCATCACTGACCTCCTCCTACCTGTGGGGAGGGCGTCGCCTCTCCCAATTCGTGCTTCGCTGAGTTGGCCGCGACGCCGGCCAGCGAAAGACCCAATTGTCATCCCCTCGCGTATGCTTCACGATCCTCAACTAAGATACCGGCCCGGCACACCTAACCCGCCGGCTGCCGGTGCGGGCGCGAAGCCTCCCGTCGCCGCACTCGGCGGTAGGCATAAAGCATCACGCCGTTGATGATTAGCGCACCGATTCCAACGGCGGGGATGATGCTCCATGCGCTCGTGCCGGCGAAATAGAAGCTCCAGATGACCTTGAGCAGCGCGCCGCCGTTGATCACCAACAGGCCTGCGAGCCACGAGCGCCACCAAAACGCCGAGGCCAGGGCCACGAACCAGAGCGGCACGAGGGCCGTCATGGCGATCTTGGCGAAGGTCCAGCTCCCCGTTACGTACTGCCGCTCCATCGCCAGAAATGCCTCGGCTCGCGCATCCGTGGCCGCGGGGGCCGGGAACCAGAACATGCTCGTCGCCACCGCGACGACCGTGAGCCCAAGACCCCACGCACTCTTGCGGTAGGCGAAATAGCAGAAGGGGAGCACGAACAGGGGGCGGATGTACCAACTGAGGGGATTGTGATGCCGCGCCCAGGCCCAGTTGAGGAAGTCGCCCACCGTGTCCATTCTGTCCCCCTCCCGTCCGTCTAACCAGAGATCGGGTTGCGCCCTACCTTACCACCCGTCGCACATCGCTGCAAGAGGGGCCGCGCAGAGCCCGCGCGAGTCACGATTGATCTCTCTCATTGGACAAACTCGTAGTTGAGTTGGGTGATCCGCCCACGCCAGTAAGGCTTGGCCCCTTCCGGCAGCAGCCAGGCAACTTCACCGTCCAGGGGCACGCGAATGCCATCTCGTAACGTGTAGTTCCAAAACCGACCGTGCCAAGGCGTGGGCACGACCGTCCCACCCACGGTGCGACCGCGCGCGTCGGCGCGTACTGCGTCGATCGTCCCATCTTCATTGAAGTGGAACAGCAGCGCCACCATGACGTCGCCATCCTGCAGCGTTGCCCGGGCGGAATGCTCGTCCACGGCATCCCATTGCACACCTTGGCTCGGCAGAAGCGCGGTCGGGTACCAAACAGCTTCCGCAAGGAACCGCATCAGCTCTCCCTGGGCCACAGCGGCCGTGCCACGGAGCTGGACCATGGAGAACAGGCCGAGCACCGCCGCATGCAGGATCCCTTCACCGGCAACGTAGGCGTCATGCACGTGCACGGGCAGGCCGGGCATCATCAGAATGCGCCCGTTCCAGTCAAAACCGGGGCGTCGGGTAACCACGCGCTGAGTGGAGGTGAACGGCTTCCACTGCTCGCCCGTCTCACTCATGTTGAAGGTTCCCGCGTGGGCCAGGTTCGCGGCTGCCACGATCGGCTGCCCATCCCTCAACACAGCACGAAAGTAGCGCTGAACCGGCGCGGGTAAGGGCTCGAGTTCGCGCCTGTCGAAGACCTGGGGTTCGATCGGGAGCCTGGCGGCTTCGAGTCGGTCACGCAATGCCCTGGTGCCCGACTTCCAGTGGACTCCTCCGTAGAGGACGGCCGCCGTAACGGCGACCACCAAGCCAAAAACGACAACAGGCATGGGCGAGGGGGGACCCTAGCCAGCCGTCGTGAAGGTAGGGAGCAAGTCCGTACCCCCAACGGCCTTCCAGATCACCTGTCCACCCCGGGGACGGTCGGAGCAGCCCCCAACCGCTCCCTTTCACTGCTTGCCTGCATCCGGTCCACGAAGACCGCGGCCGTTAGGTCCCCCGTGACGTTCACCGTCGAGCGACACATGTCGAGCACACGATCCACGCCCAGAATCAGAGCCAGCGCTTCCGCCGGCACACCAACCGCCCCCATCACGAGCAGGATCAGCGGAAGCGAGCCCCCCGGCACACCCGCCGCACCCACTGCGGTCAGCACCGAGAGCAGCACCACGACAACCTGTTGTCCAACCGTCAGGTCGATACCGAACACCTGTGCCAGGAAGAGCACCGTCACCCCTTCGTAGAGCGCGGTCCCGTTCATGTTCATGGTCGCGCCGAGGGGCAGGACGAAGCCAGCCACTTTGGGATCGATGCCGAGCTGGGTCTCCGCAACGGCAATGTTGGTAGGGAGGGTGGCGTTGCTCGAGCTGGTAGAGAACGCGGTGACCATGCTGGCACGGATCCGAGACCAGAAATGGAGGGGGTTCATCCGACCGAGAAACCGAACCAGGAGCGATTGCACCACGGCCGCGTGGAGAAAGAGCCCGAAGAGAACCACTACCACGTACATCCCGAGAATCTCCAGCAGGTGCCAGCCGAATCGGGAGGCGACCACGAACACGAGAGCGAAGACGCCGTAGGGCGCTAGCGCCATCGCCAGCTCAACGATTTTGATCACCACGTCACCCAGGGCCTCGAGGACCGCGATCATCGGTCTGGCCCGTTCCGTGGGAATTAGCGTAAGCGCCCCTCCGAAGATGAGGGAGACGAAAATGACTGCGAGCATGTCCATGTCCACGGCGGCCCGGAGCGGATTGCGGGGGACGATATTCACCAGCGTTTGGACGCCGAACGTGACCGGCCGCTCCTGGATTTCCCCCGCGCGCGCCTGATACGTGGCGAGCAGGTCGGCCCGGGTCACCGCATCAATCCGTGATCCGGGATCGAGCACGTTTACGAGCACCACGCCGATGATCACACCGATCACAGTGGAGATCAGGAAGTAGCCGAGGGTCATCCCGCCGATGCGTCCCACCTTACGGATGTCGCCGAGTCCTGCAACCCCCAGGGCGACGGAGGCGAAGACAAGAGGAACGACGGTCATTAGGAGGAGTCGGAGGAAGATCTGGCCAGCCGGTCCCGCGACGTTTTCCGCGAACCACTCTAGCCAAGGTGCGCCTGCGGCAAATGCGTTCGCGACCCCTCCCACGACAGCGCCGGCGGCGAGTCCCAACAGGATCTTGTTGTGGAGCGACATCACTGTTCCTCGGGCAGGCGAGTCATGTCCTGCCCGAAGAAAATGGTGGAGTTGCCCCCGGCACCGCGAGGTCTGCCACGCGCGTGATCTCGTCCCAGCCGCGATCCATTCCAACGATCCACGCGAAAATGACAGCCTATATCAACCGCGACGACGTCCGGAGAGTCCGACCAGCGATGCACGGAGGCCCTCGACCCGGCGCAGTGCTTCTTCGGCGCTCGTCCGAGCATCCGCATACCGGCCAGCGGCCAACGCACTGTCGGCCAGAGCGACCGCCTCCTGGAAGGCGCTCAAGTCAGTCTGGACAGTCACTCCAGCTTCACTCCGTTGAGCGGGCGCCGACAACGCACCCCAGGCGCTCCCCAACTCAGTGAGCGCGACATGGGCTTGCATGATCAGATCGGTCGCCTGCACTCGGGCCACTTCCCGCCCAGAGGCAGCCGCAGTGGTAGCGCTGTCCGCCAACACCTTCAGTTGCTCGGCATAGGTCTTGGCGGCCGAAAACGAACGGGATAGTGGGCCTCGGCCCTCTTGGATTACCAGCTCCTCGTCGAGGAGCACTTGGAGACTGTCTACCTGGCGCATGATGTCAGGTGCATAGAGTTCGGCGTCCGCCGCTCGGGCGCTGTCCACGGCCGCGTTCGCCGCGACCAACGTTTCGTTGGGCATCGAGCTGCACGCACCGCCCACCGCCACGACACCGGCCAGCAGCACGCCGAGGGCGAGCCGGGGAACCAAAGTCCTGCGCATGGATGAATTCCTTTGCTAAAGGGTGAGTCACGTGATCTGCGACCGCCCGAGCAAGTAGGCAAACGGGGTGCCGTGAAAGGGAGCGAAGTGAAATCGTTGGCATTGAATGACTTGTGGAGCTAGTGGAGGATCGTCGTTGGTTGCGGTGGGTGGGTATCGGAAGTCTTAGTTCCGATCCCATCGGGCTCACGGCCTTTCGCTTGTCTTGAAATCCTCTTTACGGAGCCCGTGGCGCTTCATGAGAGTGTGGATCGAACGCGGATCAACCCCTGCGAGTTGCGCCGTATCGGCGATGCGGCCTCCGGTTCGCTGGAGTAGTCCTGTGAGATAGGCCGTCTCGAAGTCCGCGACCACCTCCCCTCGCGCCTCGTGCAGAGGTTTCTCGAGCACGTGTGACGACAGGCCGGTTCGCTCGCGCCGCGTCCTGGTACGTGACGAGATTCCGAGGGGCAGGTCCGCCAGAGTGATCTGATCGCGGTCGGCGAGGAGGACCGCCCGTTCGATGACATTGATGAGTTCCCGGACGTTACCGGGCCAGTCATAGCGGGAAAGCGCGTCAAGCGCCTCGGGGACGATCCCGGAGACACCGCGCCCGAGCTGAGACCGGAAGTGGTCCAGATAGCTGGTCACCAGCATCGGGATATCTTCCCGGCGATCCCGGAGCGGCGGCACCACCAACGTCACCACGGCCAGTCGATAATACAGGTCGGCGCGGAAGCGTTTGGCTTCGACCTCGGACTCAAGGTGCCGGTTGGTTGCGGCGACGATGCGAACGACCACCGGAACCGTCTGCTCGCTTCCCACCCGCCGAACGGTCCGCTCCTCCAGTACGCGAAGCAGTTTGACTTGGAGGTGCAGTGGCAACTCCCCGATCTCGTCGAGAAACAGGGTCCCGCGGTGCGCCAGCTCGAAGAATCCCCGCCGCGAACGGGTTGCCCCCGTAAACGCTCCCACCTCATGACCGAACAGCTCCGTCTCAAGCAGACCCTCGGGCAGGGCCCCGCAGTTGACCGCCACGAACGGTGCAGCGGCCCGAGGGCCGTCTGCGTGGATCGCCCGAGCCAGCCGCTCCTTCCCCACCCCGGTCTCCCCCAGAATGAGCAGCGGACTCTGGGTCTCGATCACCCGGATGGCGATCGCCAGAAACTCTTGCATCGAGGGGCTCTCGGAAACGAAGTCGGTGAGTCGGCTCCTCCGAGCTTCGGTTGCCGCTAGGTGACGTGGATCGCGCAGGTCAAACTCCCGGCGCCGGTCGAAGAGGGCGCGAAGCGTATCTGCGAGGAGCGA
>Ga0214472_10004966_pt1 | contig 13988 bp, 11 predicted proteins | sample RVTome_6_FD_207662 | JGI IMG/M metagenome (GOLD analysis project Ga0214472, IMG submission 207662) | Soil microbial communities from uranium-contaminated site in the Upper Colorado River Basin, Wyoming, United States - RVT140D175 | ecosystem: Environmental > Terrestrial > Soil > Contaminated >... | reverse complement strand
TGCGTGCCGAGCGCATCCGTACCGAGAAGGAAATGCGGGCTATGATTCACGGAGAACAGGCGCGTGGAGGAGAAGGTGCTGTGACCAGTGTAGGGCCGGCTGTGATCGAGGCCTTGAAATCCCTCGAAATGTCAGGCCTCCTTACCGGAGCAGAGGCAGATTCCGTACGCATCGTGATCCGCCGGGGGATGAAGGAGGCGCTGAAGGAGATCCGCGTAGAACGCGAACATCGGCAGTAAGGGCACAGCCGGATTGCCTAATGACGGCAATCCCGCAATACGGGGTTGCTCTTGACCAATCATGAAGATCGCTAAACGTTTTCGGTGGGAAGGGGCGCATCGTTTGCCCTGGCATGAGGGGCTTTGCCGAAACCTGCACGGGCATTCCTACCGCATGACGGTGGAGTTGGAAGGCGAGCCGGACGAGCGCGGCATGCTGCTGGATTTTAAGATCCTCAAGCACCTGCTGGCGCCGCTGGTCGAGGCCTGGGACCATGCGATCCTGGCGGCTGAAGACGATGAACAGCTCGTCGATGTCATTCGGCAGACCGGCTGGAAACACGCCTTACTCCCTTTCGATACGACGGCGGAAAACCTGTGCCGCTACGTTGCAAGCCACCTCTGCGATACTGCACGGGACGAACTCCAGGGACACCATATCCACACCGTGCGTGTTCGGCTCGAAGAGACAGAGACCTGCTACGCGGAGGCCGAGCAAAAGCTCTGAGTGGGGCCCTTCAGGCGATCGGTGCCTTCGGGCGTGCTTGATTCGCGTTCGAGGTGGCGCTTTTGTCGAGGAGCGTGCGCCTTTTCGGCAGGGTGGTGCTACGGAGGCGAGGGGCCGGTGTAACAGGTTGCCGGGGAACCTCATCGGCGGTGGGTAAGATGCGGCGGACGTTTTGAACCATCCCGAAGGCCCATAGAAGGATGAAGACGCCGCTCAGGGGTGTCCAGAAGCTGAACGCGCGTGCGAAGGCGGAGGCCCACGAGAAAGCCGGGCTCAGACTGAGGATGACGCCGATCCAGACGCACAGGGTTGTCACGGAGAGGAGGCCCAACGCGAGGAGGGACAGGTAATCCTTGACCCATAACCGGAAGCCCTTTCCCGCTGCTATACGCATGATAGTCCTCTGCCTAAGCTCACCAATGCAAAGTAGAACCTAGCACAACATGCGTGCCGTAAACAGAGGAGATTCCCCTGCTTGTGTAGGGGGGATTCCCTTACAGTACGGCCCTACCGATCACTGTTCCCGGAGGGCGAGCCGGATCAGCTCTTCAGCGGATTGTACGCCGGGGTGTTTGCGGAGCACGAGCCGTAGGCTTTTCTCGGCAGCGGCACGGCTGAAGCCCAGCGTTTCGAGGGCGCCCAGGGCATCGGCGCGGGCGGCGGCCAGCACCTCGGACCCTCCGCCGAGCGGCGCCGCTCCCAACTCCCCGAGATCCAACTTCGCCAGCCGGTCCCGCAACTCGATGACCAGCCGCTCGGCCGTCTTCTTGCCGACACCCGGGATGCGGGTCAACATGGCTATTTCACCCTCCAGCACCCGGTCGCGTAACTCAACGGGGCGCATTGAGGAGAGGCAAGCCAGGGCAAGCTTCGGCCCGATACCGGAAACGCTTAGCATGATTTCGAATACGGATCGCTCCGCGCGCGTGCCAAAGCCGAACAGGAGTTGGGCGTCTTCCCGCACATAGAAATGGGTGAACACCTTGACGGCCTCGCCGGTGGCCGGCAAACCTTCGAACGTGGACGTGGGGATAAAGAGGTGGTAGCCGAGCCCATGGACGTCGATGACGGCTTCGGTGGGCTTCTTCTCGATGAGTTTGCCGGAAAGATAAGTGATCATGATGTGCAGCAGGTTGAACGACGGGGCGAAAAGATACAAAACACGCCGAACTTACCACGGTCCTCCTTGCCCTTTTCGTCCAACAGCGCATACCGTGCGTTATTCCAATAGCACCATCCGCCGGATACGCCGCTCTCCGCCCGCCGTTATCACATAGACGTATACCCCGCTGCTCAGCGCCTCCCCGGCGCGGCCTCGCGCCTCCCAGGCGACCTCGTAGTAACCCGCCGTCCGCCTTTCGTTAAGGAGTACGGCGACTTCCCGGCCGAGCAGGTCGTAGACGGTGAGGCGGACGTGGCCGGCCTCGGGCAAGGCGAAGCGGATGTGGGTTGTGGGGTTGAACGGGTTGGGGTAGTTCTGTGCCAGGAGGAACGTCTCAGGTACCTCCGCCGCAACCTCAAGGGTCGTGACCGCCCACTCGCCGGCGGCCTCCTCCCGCAACGCCTGGACCCGGATATGGTAGAGGCCCGGGGCAAGTGTTTCGCCGGTGAAGGCCCGGGCTTTCGTGTCGAGCAGGCGGTCCACGGCGAGGGCGGTGAAGTCGGGGCTGGTGGAAATCTGCAGGCGGTAACCCGTCGCCTCCATGATAGGCGCCCAGTGCAGCCGGTCCTGCCGGTCCGGTTCGCCGCCTTTGCCGGCAACCTTGTACAGGATAGGAGCGGGGAAGAAGTGCGTAATGGTGAAGGGCGCATCGCTGAGGTCATAGAGCTCCTTATCATCCTTGCTGACGATTCCGATTTTGTAGCCTTCACCGGCAAGGTCTTCGGGGATACGCCACTCGTACAGGCCGTCGTTCTTTGTGTTGTTGTTGATCGTAGTGAGGTAGGTGTTGTTTCTTCTGAGGACGACCCTGACGTTGCCTGTGGAGTGACCGCTCCAGATGATTGTCTGAAGACTGCCGGGCTGGAGGGTCTCCCCGCCATTAGGAAACACCACCTCCAGGGTCGGCGCTTCCCATTGGGAGGATTCGATGACATAGAGCCCTCGGGGCGTGAAGACATCGGCCTGTTTCACGGGGCTGCTCAGGTCGTAGGTGACCTCAAAGAGCCGTTCCTCCACCCCGTCGAAGGCGCTGAAGGCAAGCGGTTCACCTGCCTGGAAGCCGTCGACGGCTTCGGTCACCACATTGTCTCCCCATACGGTCAGGACGGCAGCCTTGCCGGTCCAGACCAGGGCGCCTGCACACCGGCCGTCGGGCATGAGGGCAGCGACTTCATCGCCGGGGCTCAGGGGGCTGGGTACGGTATCGGGGAAGACGATAGAGGCCTTGCTACCTGTATCTGCCTGACAGTCGGCAAAGTGGTTTTGGGCAAAGGCGTTTGGCGTGAGGAGACACCAGAGCAGCAGGGAGAAAAAAAGGAGAAAATAAGAAGCGGTTGGCGTCGTGGGGACGGCATCAGGGATCAACATGATAAGGGGGGTAGGGAAAACGGTCCAGGGGTGGGGGGGAAGAAAGGCAGCACAGAAGGGACGTAAGCTGTGGTAGGTAGCCGTTCCGTCAGCGGTAAACAGGAAGAAAGGCAGCACAGAAGGGACGTAAGCCCGGCTGGGCGCAAAGATAGGCAACAAGGGCCGATTTTGCAGGGATAACTGGGAAAAAAAGGGTGGCTTCTGCTAGGTCGTGGTGTTCATCGCGCCCTGGCTGATTTCGCGGAGTTCGTCGCGGTTCCAGCGCATAACGATGGGCAGACGGCGGCCGATGCCGAAGGCCTTACCGCTCACGCGCAAGCCCGGCGGTGCCTGACGGCGTTTGTACTCGTTGCGGTCTACCATCCGCAGCAGCCGATGGACGAAGGCCCGGTCGTGGCCGGTGGCCTGGACGATGGCATCGAGGTCCTGCCTGAGCTCGATGTAGCGCCGCAGGATCTCGTCGAGGACGGGGTAGGGTGGGAGGGTGTCGGTGTCTTGCTGGTCGGGCCGTAGCTCGGCGGAAGGGGGCTTGGTGATGGTGTTTTCCGGGATCAGCGCCCGGCCTGCACGGGTGTTGATATAATGCGCCAGGGCATAGACCTGCATCTTGAACACGTCGGCCAGGACCGCCAGCCCGCCGCTCATGTCACCGTAGAGGGTGGCGTAGCCGACGGACATCTCGCTTTTGTTGCCGGTAGTGAGGAGCAGGTAGTTGAACTTGTTCGAGATCGCCATGAGCGTGACACCCCGCGCCCGCGCCTGGATGTTTTCCTCCGCAACCCCCGGCGCGGTGCCGGCGAAAACGTCGTCCAGCATGGTGTTGAAGGCGTTTACAGCGGGGAGGATGGGGATGTGGTGGAACGAGATGCCGAGGTTGGCGGCGAGGACCTTCGAGTCGTCTACCGAGCCGGCAGAGGAGAAGGCCGACGGCAGGGTTACCCCTATGACGCGCTCAGGGCCGAGGGCTTCGACGGCCAGGGCGCATGTCACCGCCGAGTCGATGCCGCCGGAAAGGCCGATGAGCACCTTGTCGAAGGCGCCTGTCTTGTCGAAGTAATCCCAGATACCCATCGTGAGGGCGTCGTGCAGGTCGCGGGTGTCGTTGTGAAGCATCGGGCAAGGCGCGAGCGTCGCTTCCATGTCCCAGATGAGGAGCGCTTCCTTGAACGACGGCGCGCAGAGCAGGCGCGTACCGTCGGCGGCATGGACGCGGCTGTCGCCGTCGAAAAGAACTTCTGTGTTGGCGCCTACCTGGTTGACGAGAACGAAGGGGACCCCGTGCGCCTCACAGATCTCCCGGAGGATGTTGTTGCGCAACCGGTGCTTGCCGTGCGAGAACGGCGAGGCGCTGATGTTGATGAACAGGTCGATGCCCAGGCCGGCCAGCACGTCGACGGGGTTGGCCTCATAAAGGTGATAGTCGGCATACTCCTCATTATTCCACATGTCCTCGCAGATGTGGAGGCCCAGCCGCAGGCCGCGCCAGAGGACGACGTGTCGTTCGGCCGAAGGCTCAAAGTGGCGGTATTCATCGAAGACGTCGTAGGTCGGCAAAAGGGTCTTATGAACGACCCCCTGCAGGGCGCCGCCCTCATAGAGCAACGCAGCGTTGAACAGGCGTTTGCCGATACGGTCCGGGTTGCGCACCGGCGCACCCACAATCAGGCCGACCCCCGGTGGGGCGTGCGCTGCAATCCAGGCGAGAGTTGATTGTACGGCGTCGATGAAGGAAGCGTTGTCGAGCAGGTCCAGCGGCGGGTAGCCGGTCACGCACAACTCCGGGAAGACGACCAGGTCCGCCCCCTGCGCATGGGCTTCATGGGCATAGTCGACAATCTTCCGGCTATTCCCCCGCAGGTCACCGACCGTGGGGTTGATCTGAGCAAGGGCGATTTTCATGCAGCACTTTTTTTCACGTCGGGGGAAAAGCTTTCAACACCGCAGGGCGGCCGTGGGTCGGTTAAAAAACTACGAAAGGGATAGGAAGAAGGACAGGGGGGCTTTTTTACGTCTGGAACGGCTATGCGTGCATCGGCGAGAGAAGATGGGGCGGTCTTTGTTACACGGGGAAAGGATTCCCATTCGTTCTTGATTCGCACATGAAAGGTATCGGTTGTGTTCCACGCATCCCCGCTGTGTGGAATCGATGTATTCATATAGTAGGATGGGGTCTTCTGTCCCTTCTCCTGTTACAACCCCGGCTGCTTACAGCCCAGGGGCTCGACCCCCGCAAAGCCCTCACCCAATATGCCCACGAGGTATGGACGACGGATAACGGGTTGCCCCAGAATTCCGTCAACGCCATCGTACAAACCCGGGACGGGTACCTCTGGTTCGGTACCTACGAGGGGCTGGTGCGCTTCGACGGGATCCGGTTCACGGTATTCGACAAGCTAAACACCCCGGCGTTCGAAGACAACGTTGTGTATGCCCTCCTCGAAGACCGCGCCGGTACGCTCTGGATCGGCACGCAGGCAGGCGGTCTTCTCGCATATCAAGACGGCCGGTTTCGGGCCTACACCACCCAGGACGGCCTGCCCCGTAACTTCGTGACTGCGAAGACGCGGAAGGAAACCTGTGGATCGGCACGCAGGACGGTGGGCTGACCCGTTTCAGCAAGGGCGTGTTCCTCCAGTATACGCAGCCCTCCGAGGATGGGCTGTCGGAACAGGCCGTCATCAGCCTGCACATAGACCGTCAGGATGCACTGTGGATCGGCACGAACGGCGGCGGCCTCCGGCGGCTCAAGGACGGGGTTTTTACCCAGTATACCGAAGCCGACGGCTTGCCGAGTGCGATGGTGTGGGCCATCCTGGAAGACCGGGCAGGCAGTCTCTGGGTCGGCACGCGGGGCGGCGGCCTGGCCCAGATAAAGGACGGCGTTTTCACAACCTACACGACAGCGGACGGGTTGTCCCACGACCATATCAACGTTCTCTATGAAGACCGCATGGGCGCCCTCTGGATCGGCACGGACGGCGGGGGTCTGACGCGCCTGTACAAGGGGCAATTCGACACGTATGGATCGTCCGAAGGCTTGTCCGACGATGTAGTGTGGTCCATCATGGAAGACCGGGAGGGCAGCCTCTGGGTCGGTACGCTGGGCGGTGGGCTCAACCGGTTTAAGAACAGCACGTTCAGTGTGTATGCGGCGCAGGAAGGGCTGGCGGCCGACGCCGTCCGTGCCATCCTGGAAGACCGGGCAGGCGCCCTCTGGATCGGCACGATCGGCGGGGGCCTGAGTCGGTTCAAGGACGGCGCCTTCACGACCTATACGACGGCGGACGGGTTGTCGAGCAACTCGGTCTGGGCGCTCTGGGAAGACCGGACCGGGGCGCTGTGGATTGGTACCCGCCGAGCCGGTCTCAACCGGTTCAAGGATGGGGTTTTTACGGCCTACACCGCAGCGGACGGCCTCGCTAACGACTTCGTACGCAGCATTATCGAAACCAGAGACGGGAGCGTCTGGGTGGGGACCAACGGCGGCGGTCTTCACCGGCTCCGGGACGGCCGGATCGTGGAGACCTACACGATGGCGGAAGGGCTGCGGAGCAATGTCATCTGGGTGATGCACGAGGATCATCTCGGTACCCTGTGGATCGGTACACGCGGTGGCGGCTTGCACCGCTTTGAAAACGGTGCCTTTACGGTCTACACCACCAAAGACGGCCTCGCCGACGACTTTGTCACGACCCTCTATGAAGACGCAGCGGGGACGCTCTGGATCGGGTCCTACGGCAAGGGGCTGACCCGGTTCAAGGACGGCGCCTTTACCGTCTTCTCCTCGAAAAACGGCCTTTTCGACGACGTCATTCATCAGGTGCTCGAGGACGACCTCGGTAACCTCTGGATCAGTAGTAACCGGGGTATCTTCAGCGTGTCTCGGAAAGACCTGGAGGCCTTCGCCGCAGGCGCACAGGAACGGTTCATGTCTACCGTCTACGGTAAGGACGACGGCCTGCGGAGCGAAGAAGGTAACAGCGCCTCGCCTGCCGGCTGGAAGACACAGGACGGCACGCTCTGGTTTGCCACGATGAAAGGTGTCGTGGCCATCAAGCCGGACCATGTCCTCGTCAACCCGATCTCTCCGCCGGTCCATATCGAACAGATCTTTGTTAACGACGAGCGGGTGGACCGGCTGGCACCGCACCTCGCTTTTCCGCCCGGCAATGACAAGCTCCAGATCGAATACACAGCCTTGAGCTATATGGCTCCGGAGCGGGTGCAGTTTCGGTTTCGGCTCGATGGATACGACCAGGACTGGGTATCAGCCGGCACCCGACGGACAGCCTACTACACCAACCTGTCGCCGGGACGCTATACGTTCCGGGTGATCGCCAGCAACAACGACGGCCTCTGGAACGAAGAGGGCGCTGTCGTTTCGATCTACCTGAGGCCCTATCTATACCAGCAAACCTGGTTCTACCTGCTGCTCGGGTTTCTCCTGACCGGTGCCGGCCTGACAGCGTATCGGTTTCGGGGGCAGCGGATCAAACGGCATACCCTTCAACTGGAGCAGGCGGTCCGGCAGCGTACGCTCGAACTCCGAAAACAGGCGCAGGAACTCTCGCGTACGGTCGGCGATCTGAAGCAGGCGAAGGCCGCTGCGGAGGAAGCGACGCGCGCCAAGAGCGCCTTCCTGGCGAACATGAGCCACGAGATCCGAACCCCGATGAACGGGGTCATCGGTATGACCGGCATCCTACTCGATACGCCGCTGTCGCAGGAACAGGCCGGCTATGTCGATACCATTCGAAGCAGCGGGGACGCCTTGCTCACCCTCATCAACGAAATCCTGGACTTTTCGAAGATCGAAGCCGGGAAGGTAGAGCTGGAGCAACATCCCTTTGAACTCATCACCTGCCTCGAAGAGGCTCTGGACCTGGTCGCCTTCAGAGCTAGTGAAAAAGGGCTTGAACTGACCCTCATCGCCGCGCCGGATGTGCCCTGGTGTGTGCGGGGGGATGCGTCGCGGTTTCGGCAGGTTGTGGTTAACCTGTTGTCTAACGCCGTCAAGTTCACACACCGGGGCGAGGTGGAGGTGAGCGTGACGGCGACTCGGCTGGAAGGGCGGTTCATCGAGTTACAGGTGGCGGTGCGCGATACCGGCATCGGGATCTCGGTTGGACAGAAAGAGCAGCTTTTCGAGGCTTTCAGCCAGGGAGACCCGTCTACCACCAGGAAATACGGCGGGACGGGCCTGGGCCTTGCCATCTCGCGTCGGCTCTGTGAGATAATGGGCGGACACCTCTGGGTGGAGAGTGAAAAAGGTCGGGGCTCGACGTTCCAGAGCACGTTCCGGGTCGAGGAAGCGGAGCCCGCCACACCCGGTTGGAATGTGCAGCCCCTGGCGGACCGGCGGGTGCTGGTCGTCTCTAACCACGCCTCCGTCCGCCGGATGCTGACCGGGGTGCTGGAGGTTTGGGGAATGACATACCATCTGGAAGCTACGGATGCAGATGCATTTCGCCGCCTCGAAGAAGGGGCACGGTTCGACGTGGTCCTGCTGGACACAGCCCCCGGCGAAGACGGCCGGGCGTGGCTTCGCACGTGGCAGGCACACCCCAAAGGCGGTACCCTGCCGCTCCTTTTGCTCGACGCCCGCTACCGGCGTAGCGAGGAAGGGGAAGCGCACCGGACGTTGACCGTGCCCAAGCCGGTGCGCCGGTCGGAACTGTACCGCACACTTTTGGCGGTCCTCGATGCCGGCACAGAGGCCCCGGCGACTAAAGCGAAGCCGGCCGGCTTCGACGTAACGATGGGCCGCCGCCTACCCCTGCGTATCCTGCTCGCTGAAGACAACGCCGTCAACCAGCGCGTCTTGCTACATATCCTGCAACGCCTCGGCTACCGCGCCGACGCCGTTGCTAACGGCCTCGAAGCCCTTCAGGCGCTGGATCGTTCCAATTACGACATCGTCCTGATGGATCTGCAGATGCCGGTGATGGGGGGGCTGGAAGCGACGCGAAAAATCCTGCAAGACCGCTTGCCCCGGCAGCGCCCCCGCATCATTGCCGTCACGGCCAACGCGCTCGATGAAGACCGGCGCCGGTGCGAGGAAGCCGGTATGGATGGTTTTATCGGCAAGCCGATCCGGTTGCCGGAACTCATCGCCGCCCTGGAGCAGTGCGCCGTACAGATTCGTGAACCGTAAGCGCGGGTTGGAGGGTCATGGGGTGTCGGGGCGGGTACATGTGTCGGGATCGACCTTTGACCTGGCGCCCGCTCGACTTCTACCTGTGATCCTTCGTGCGCCCGAGGAACCCGCATTTCCCCTACAGAACGAGTAAGGGCCGCCCTTGCATCAGGCGCCGTCTTTCCGTCGTATGATGCAAGGCAACTATCAACCATGCCTGTGGCGCTTCGAGGCGCCCTGGGCGCAGGAGTGTATCATGGAAGCAAGCAAGCAACCCCACCTCGTGGCGCTGGATCTGGACGTGCCGATCTGGGAACGGGTCTTCACCGTCGCACCGCTGATCATCGTCGGCACCCGCGAGGAAGACGGGCGCTTCGACCTGGCGCCGAAACATATGGCGATGCCGATGGGGTGGGACAACTACCTCGGCTTTATGTGTACCCCCCGCCATCGCACCTACCAGAACATCCGGCGCGAGGAGGTCTTCACGGTAAGCTATCCGCTACCCAGCCAGGTCGTCCTGACCAGCCTGACGGCCTCACCCCGATGCGAGGACGACACCAAGCCTTTCCTGGCCTCGATGCCGACCTTCCCGGCCAAGAAAATAAACGGCTGCTTTATCCGCGAGGCCTACCTCTTCCTCGAATGCAGGATGCACCGGATCATCGACGGCTTCGGCCCCAACAGCCTGATCGTCGGATCGGTCGTGGCGGCGCAGGCACGCGAAGAGGCCGTCCGGCATGCCGACGACGATGAGCATGACGCCATCGGGCGACAGCCACTGCTGGCCTACCTGGCGCCGGGCCGCTACGCAGAAATCAAGGAAAGCTTTGCGTTTCCTTTTCCACAGGGCATCCGGTATTGAGGAGCAACGATGGAATCCGCTTTTTCACGTGTACAAGAGGTGCGGGCCTACCTGAAGGCGCAGCAGAATGAGATGGTCGCCTTCCTGGGGCGGCTGGTAGAGATGGAGTCGCCTTCCAGCCGTCCCGAAACACAGGGGCCGGTACAGGCGCTGCTCACCGACGTGCTGGAAGACCTGGCCTTTCAGGTGGACTTCGTGCCGGGCGGCGGGCATCTCTACGCGCGGCCCAAGGCCCGGCGGCGCGGCGCGCCCTACCAACTCCTGCTCGGCCATTCCGACACCGTGTGGCCGGTCGGAACGCTCGACACGATGCCGTTCGTGGTGGAGGGGAATGAGGTGCGTGGGCCCGGCAGCTACGATATGAAAGCCGGCCTCGTCCAGATCGCCTTCGCCCTCCGCGCCCTCCGCGCCTGTAACCTGGACCCCGAGGTGACGCCGGTCGTGTTCATCAACGCGGACGAAGAAGTCGGCAGCCCGACGTCGACGCCGTACATCCGCCGCCTGGCGCGTTGTGCAGACCGTGCCTACGTGCTGGAACCGGCGCTGGGGCGGGCGGGCGGGCTCAAGACGGCCCGGAAAGGCGGGGGGCGTTTTACGGTCTTTATCGAAGGCAAAGCCGCCCATGCCGGACTCAACCCGGAGGCGGGCCGCAGCGCCATCATCGAACTCGCACATGTCATCCAGAAGCTGCATGCGCTGAACGACCTGGCACGCGGGGTCTCGGTCAACGTCGGGATGATCGACGGGGGCCTGCAACCCAACGTCGTCGCGCCGACCAGCAAAGCGGTGGTAGACGTACGGGTGGCGACGCAGGCCGATGCGGAGGCTGTTGAAGCCGCTATCCGCAACCTGCAACCCACCACGCCGGGCACGGCGCTACGCGTGGAAGGGGGCTTCGTTAAGGCACCGATGGAGCGGACGCCCCGCAACCGCGCCCTCTGGTCGGTGGCGCAGCAGGCCGGGCAGGCGCTGGGCCTCGACCTCGCGGAAGGCTTCGCCGGCGGCGGCTCCGACGGCAACACGACTAGCCTGTTCACCGCCACGCTCGACGGCCTCGGCGCCGTTGGCGACGGCGCCCATGCCTCGCATGAGTTTCTGTACCGGGACCGGCTCGTCGAGCGGTGTGCCCTCCTCACCCTCCTGATCGCGCTCCCCTCCCTTCGAAACGGCACGTCCCTTACCTGATGATGGATATCCAGCTGATCTATACCTCCCTCACGCGGATCTCCGACCTGGAGCGGACGCCCTTCGACATTACCCCGCTGCCACGCGAAGCCTGGGCTACCGGCGACTATGTCGTCGCGCAGGTGACGAACAGCCCGATCACCAACCCGTTTCGCGTCGAAAAAGCAAATGGGCGGATGGCGCCGCTGTTGGAAGGCGACCTCATCGTCGGCGCCTTCGGCGACCGCTTCGCTACCCTGGAAGCGACCGGGATCTGGTCGGATGTGCAGGAAGACGGGCGCATGCACCTGCTCAGTGGCGGCGGGATGTTCGGCCTGTGCACCTCACAGTCTCCGTTCCTGGGGCAGCCCCTCATTACCCTGTCGTACCGGGGGCATGCCTGTGTCGAGGGGCGCAAACGTACGATGCAGGATTATGTGCCTGCAGTGCCGGCGGTGTCCTATCACCTCCCGTCGATCGTCATCATCGGGTCCTCGATGTCGTCGGGCAAGACCTCGACGGCCCGGATCATCATCCGCCTCCTGAAGCGGATGCGGCTGCGTGTGATCGGCGCCAAGCTCACCGGGGCGGGGCGGTACCACGACGTACTCAGCATGGCGGATGCGGGCGCCGACCCCATCTTCGACTTCGTTGATGCCGGTCTGCCGTCCACGATCGTCCCGGAAACGGAATACCGTCGTGCCTGCCGGCACCTGCTTTCCCGGATGGCGGTCGCGGAGGCCGACCTGGCGGTGATCGAGGCCGGTGCTTCTCCACTCGAACCCTATAACGGCGAGGCCCTGTTCGACGAACTCGGCGAGGCCGTCCGCTTCATCGTGCTCTGTGCGTCCGACCCATACGCCGCCGTCGGTATCACCACCGCTTTCGGCCGTCGCCCCGACCTCATCACCGGCATCGCGACCAACACGGCGGCGGGTATTGCCCTCATCAACCGGCTCTGCGACATCCCAGCCCTGAACGTCCTCGACCCCCGCACCTGGGAACCCCTGTTCGACCTCCTGCAGGACCGGCTCGGCACAGTGCTGCCAGTTGCGACCTGAATTCCCTCAGGCTATACCGTACCGAGAAAGGCCGCAGCCCTTACTTCCGACCAGTAGGTCTCCTTGCCGTTCCGCCCCACAAACCCCACATGCCCGCCGAAGTCAGGGATCTCAAGATGGAGATAGGCGTGGTTCCGGGCTTCCTCGACGGGATAACAGGCCGCCGGGAGGAAGGAGTCGTCCGCTGCGTTGACGAGCAGGGTGGGGATGTGGATGCCGTCCAGGAAGGCCTTGCTACTGCACCGGCGGTAGTAGTCGGCGGCGCCGTCGAAGCCGTGGATCGGCGCCGTGAAGGCGTCGTCGAAGTCGAAGAGCGTGCGGATATGTTTGAGGCGTGTGAGGTCGATGTGATCGGGAAACTGAACGGCTTTTTGGCGCACTTTGTCCCGCAGGGAAGTCAGGAAGTAGCGGGTATAGATCCAGTTGTGGGGTTTCGAGATTTCTGCGGAGGCGGCGGCGAGGTCGCAGGGCGTCGAGAAGGCGACGGCGCGGCGGAGGCGAGGGTCGAGGCCTGTGCCGCGCTCGCCGAGGTACTTGAGCGTCAGGTTGCCGCCCAGGCTGAAGCCGACCAGGGCTGCCGTGGCGTAGCGGCCGGCCGAGAGGGCGTGCCGGAGGACGGTGTCGAGGTCGTCGGTGGCGCCGCTGTGGTAGAGGCGGAGGGTGCGGTTCGGGGTGCCGGAGCAGCCGCGGTAGTTCCAGGCCAGCACGTCCCACCCGGCAAGGTTGAGGGCGCGGGCCATGCCGCGTACATAGGTCCGCCCGCTATTGCCCTCCAGCCCGTGCGATACTACCGCGACCCGGCTCGCGCCCACCGTCGTCCAGTCCAGGTCCAGGAAGTCGCCGTCGGGCGTGTCGATCCGTTCCCGCCGATACGCCGGCCCCTCAGCCCGCCGCAGCCGCGCCGCATAGACGGTCTGGAGATGGCCGCTGCGGAACGGGAAGGCAGGGCGGTAAGGGGGTGAGGGGAGGAGAGGCATGGGTGGGGGAAGGGAGAAGGGGGGAAGGATGACAGGCTCCCGTTCTCCCATTCTCAACCCGGCCGCAGGCCGATAAACCCCATCATCCGGCCGGTACGTCCGTGCTCGGCGCGATGGGAGAAGAAGGTGTCGGTTTCGGCAAAGGTGCAGTGGGGAGCGATTTCGATGGCGGTCGGGGGTACGCCGGCTTGCAGGAGTTGTGCTTCGAGGGCGGCTTTCAGGTCAACATGTGGTTTTGCTTGACCGGGTAGATGCCGGATGAAGGCGGCGTCGAACCGGGCGGCTACCTCGGGGCCGACTTCGAAGTGGGCGACCGAGATACACGGGCTCACGTACGCCCGAATACCCGCAGGGTTCGCGCCGAGCAGGATCATGGCATCGAGGGTACGGCCGACGATGCCGGCGACGGTGCCGCGCCATCCGGCATGGCAGGCGCCGACCACCCGGTGGGCCGGGTCGGCCAGGAGCACCGATGCACAATCCGCCGCGCTGATGCAGAGCAGCAGGCCGGGTGTAGCCGTCACCAGTG
>Ga0214472_10004965_pt1 | contig 13989 bp, 15 predicted proteins | sample RVTome_6_FD_207662 | JGI IMG/M metagenome (GOLD analysis project Ga0214472, IMG submission 207662) | Soil microbial communities from uranium-contaminated site in the Upper Colorado River Basin, Wyoming, United States - RVT140D175 | ecosystem: Environmental > Terrestrial > Soil > Contaminated >... | reverse complement strand
TTAACCATGTCAGCCGTGGCCCTGCTCGGTGGATGCAGCGATATGGTTTTGTTCGATCCCAAAGGCCCCATTGGCGATACCGAGCGATTTGTCATAACTGCATCATTTATTCTCATGCTGATCGTCGTCATTCCCGTTATCGTCATGGCCTTATGGTTCACCTGGAGATACCGGGAGAGCAGCACCGGGGATCATGATTATGCACCCAAATGGAGCTATTCCGGCAAGATAGAATTGGCCATCTGGGTGATTCCCCTGATCATCGTTACCGCCCTCGGCACGCTGATCTGGACTTCGACCTATCGGCTGGACCCCCATAATCCCATCGATTCAACCGCAGAGCCTGTCAATATCGAAGTAGTTTCCCTGGATTGGAAATGGCTCTTTATCTATCCGGACGAAGATATCGCCATTGTCAATCAGCTCGTTTTTCCGGTGGGCGTTCCCCTGAATTTCAGGATCACCTCGGATACAGTCATGACATCATTTTTCATCCCGCAATTGGGCAGCCAGATATATGCCATGGCGGGCATGCAGACCAAGCTGCACCTCCTGGCCGATGAGCCGGGAACCTATTTGGGCCAAAACCAGCAATTCAGCGGCAGCGGCTATGCCCATATGAATTTCAAGGCGATTGCCGTACCTGCCGAAGAATTTACCGCAAGGCTCGCGACCTTACGGCAGTCCCCGGAAAAACTTGACCGCATGCGATACGAGGAACTACTAAAACCAACCTCAGGCTACCCGGTGACCCCCTTTTCATCCGTCACGCCCGGTCTGTTCGATTACATCATAGGCAAATACAGTACTCCCAAAGATCATCCCGGCGCCATGCACGGAAAATATGGTTTCGTGCCTTTGCCGGCCGCCCGACCGGAGGTAGATTGATATGCTTGGAAAATTAAGCTTTTCTGCAGTCCCCTATGAAGATCCTATCGCAATGGGCGCCGTGGTCGGTTCGATTCTGCTGGGCTTTGTTATCCTGGGCCTGATCACCTATTACCGCAAGTGGACATATCTGTGGGCCGAATGGCTGACCAGCGTCGATCATAAGCGGATCGGCATCATGTATATTGTCTTGGCCCTGGTGATGCTGCTGCGCGGGTTCTCCGATGCCATCCTGATGCGAGCGCACCAGGCCATGGCCACCGGCATGTCTCAGGGGTTTCTGCCCCCCGATCACTTTAACCAGATATTCAGCGCCCACGGTTCGATCATGGTTATTTTCGTGGCCATGCCGTTTCTGTCCGGGTTGATCAACATCGTCGTGCCGCAGCAGATTGGCGCGCGGGATGTGGCGTTTCCCTTTCTCAATTCCTTCAGTTTCTGGCTGACCGCCGCCGGAGCCCTGCTGGTCATGCTATCGCTGGGGCTGGGGGAGTTCTCCAAAGCAGGCTGGTCCGGCTATACACCGCTGACAGAGATGGAATACAGCCCGGACACGGGCGTCGATTATTGGTTATGGTCCCTCCAGATCGCCGGGCTCGGCTCTCTTCTGACCAGCGTTAATTTCATCGTCACTATCCTGAAAATGAGGGCTCCCGGCATGAAGCTCATGCGGATGCCGATCTTCACCTGGAATTCTCTCTGTACCTCCATACTTATTCTTTTTTCATTTCCCGTTTTGACCGCGGCTCTTACCATGTTGACGCTCGATCGTTATCTGGGTATGCATTTTTTCAGCAACACCCACGGCGGCAATACGATGATGTACGTCAACCTGTTCTGGATGTGGGGCCACCCCGAAGTCTATATCGTGGTCCTGCCTGCCTTTGGGATATTTTCAGAGGTTACTGCCACCTATTCGGGAAAACCGCTGTTCGGTTACGCTTCGATGGTCTGGTCCACGATCGCGATTACGATTCTGTCTTTTTGCGTCTGGGTCCACCATTTCTTTACCATGGGCGCGGGTCCGAACGTCAACCTCTTCTTCGGCATCGCTACCATGATTATCGCCGTCCCTACCGGCGTCAAGATCTTCAACTGGCTTTTCACCATGTACCGCGGCCTGGTTAGATTTGATACGCCGATGTTCTGGGCCGTTGGATTTATCTCGACCTTTGTCATCGGCGGCATGACCGGCGTGTTACTGGCCGCGCCGCCCGCCGATTTCGTGCTGCACAACAGCCTGTTTTTGATCGCCCATTTCCATAATGTGTTGATTCCCGGGGCGCTGTTCGGCTACTTGGCGGGCTTCACCTACTGGTTCCCGAAGGCAATCGGTTTTACCCTGAACGAGAAGTGGGGCAGACGGGCATTCTGGTCCTGGCTGATCGGTTTCTATCTCGCCTTCATCCCCCTGTATATCCTTGGTTTCATGGGCATGCCCCGCCGCCTGGCGCACTACGACAATCCGGCCTGGCAGCCCTATCTGCTTATCGCCGCCGTGGGGACCGCGGTAATCGCCTTCGGTGTCCTCTGCCAGATAATACAATTGATCGTAAGCATCAAACAGCGTCATACCAATCGCGACCTGACCGGCGACCCCTGGAACGGCCGCACCCTGGAGTGGACGACGGCCTCGCCGCCACCCGTTTACAACTTTGCCGGGATACCGGTCGTACATGCACTTGACGCCTTTATGGATATGAAGGAAAAAGGCATCGCCTACCACAAACCCAATCGGTTCGAGGACATCCATATGCCAAGAAATACAGCCTGCGGCTTCATCTTAGGCATGTTGGCCTTTTCATTTTGTTTCGCGATGATCTGGTATATCTGGTGGCTGGCTATTTTCAGTGCTCTGGCCATGCTTTTCACGGTCATCGCCCGTGCATCCGATGAAGATATCCATTACATCTTGCCTGCCGCCGAAGTCGAGCGCATCGAAAATGAACGCTTTCGGCAGTTGGCTGTCGCAACAGACCGCGCTGCAATCTAAGCCGGCACTTCGGCAATTTTAGGGGAGATCCAAACTATGACAAGTGAGGCCTCAAACATCGAAGCCGTTCATAGCGGAGCGTTTGAAGAAGATCATAGCGTGACGAATCAGGCACTCGGTTTCTGGTTGTACCTGATGTCCGACCTGGTGATATTTTCCGCGATTTTTGCTACATATGCCGTTCTGGTCAACAACACTGCCGGTGGACCTTCGGCTAAAGACCTGTTTCATCTGCCCTATGTATTTGCTGAAACCATGTTGCTGCTGTTCAGCAGCGCGACCTGCGGCATGGCCATCCTGGCCTTGCAGAGCGGCAAACGGAACCTCGTTCTGGCATGGTTTGCCGTCACTTTTCTGCTGGGCCTTGGTTTTATCGTCATGGAAATCCATGAGTTCCGCAGTCTGATTCTCGAGGGCCATGGCCCGGAGCACAGTGGTTTCCTTTCAGCCTTTTTTACCCTGGTGGGCACACATGGCGCTCATGTGACTTGCGGTCTGATCTGGATGGCGGTGATGATGGGCCAGGTCATCATCAAGGGTTTGACGATACCCGTTCAGTCCCGCCTGACCCGGCTCAGTATGTTCTGGCACTTTTTGGATATCGTCTGGGTGGCAGTTTTTACTATCGTCTACCTGATGGGGGTGCTCTAAATGAAACTTACACCTGTCGGCAGCAGCGGAGCGAGCACGGGAAGCCTGAAATCCTACACCATCGGCTTCATTCTTTCCATTGTCCTGACCGCCATAGCCTTTGGCGTGGTTATGAGCGGGAACCTGTCCCGTTCGACAGTCATGTTCACCATAGTCGGCGCAGCCATCGCCCAAATCCTGGTACACCTGCATTATTTCCTGCATCTCAATACTTCATCGGAGGCACGTTTGAATGTATTGGGCCTGGTCTTCACCATCCTGATCATGCTCCTGTTTGTCGGTGGCTCACTCTGGATCATGTACAACCTCAATTACCGCCTGATGTAGCAAGGTTATACGAAGGATGCATGAAGGTTTGCCGATTAAAACAGCGAAAGGCACTTCCAATCGTTACCTCATTCTGGTAAACAAAATCCTGTTTAAAATATCTCCCTGCGAGATACTTTTTCCTGTGCCTTTTTAATGGGGATTAAGCCCCTTCGCAAACTCAACCGTTCTTTGAAAAAATGCATATATTTGAAATAACATCAATACTGATGGTTTTGACGGCACTATTCAGCTACGTCAATTTCCGATTCCTGCACCTACCGACGACTATTGGCGTGATGTTCGGCTCCCTGGTGCTTTCGCTCTGTTTTGTAACGGTGAGTTGGCTGGGGCTGAATTTTGGACAGGCGAAGATTACCGAAGTCCTGCAATCCATCGATTTTAATGAGACTTTGATGCATGGCATGTTGGCTTTTTTGCTTTTCGCCGGTGCGTTGCACATCAAGCTCGATGATTTGATTGGTCAAAAATGGGCCATCGCCATCCTGGCCACGGCCGGCGTCATTATCTCCACCTTCATCGTCGGGGGTCTTTCCTGGATCGTCCTGCAATGGTTTGGCATTCCGATTTCCTTCCTCTATTGTCTTCTTTTTGGCTCTCTGATTTCCCCCACCGATCCGGTGGCCGTCCTGGGAATTCTCAAAACAACCGGTGTACCGAAAAGCCTGGAGACCAAGATCGCCGGAGAATCGCTGTTCAATGACGGTATCGCGGTGGTGGTTTTCCTGATCATTCTTGAACTGGCTCAGGGGGGCAGCCATATTTCAGCAGCCGGAGTATCTCTGCTTTTCCTGAAGGAAGCAGGTGGAGGGGTCGTCCTGGGGCTGGTGATAGGCTTTCTCGCCTACCAGATGCTCAAACGGGTCGACAATTATCAGGTGGAGGCGCTTATTACTCTCGCTCTGGTCATGGGCGGCTACGCCCTGGCGGATAGAATCCACATATCAGGGCCGATTGTCATGGTTGTGGCCGGTCTGCTGATTGGCAATCACGGCCGTGCATTTGCCATGTCGGACCATACCCGCGAACGCCTTGATGATTTCTGGGAACTCATTGACGAGATTCTCAATGCTCTGCTGTTCATGATGATCGGTTTGGAAGTGCTGGTGATTCCTTTCACTCCAGAACTCCTTATTGTCGGTATAATTTCGATAGTTACCACACTGCTGGCTCGCTGGATGTGTGTAGGGGGAGCGGTGCATTTCATGCGCCTGTTCAGATCGTTCAGCCCGGGAGTGATCGCGATTATGACCTGGGGCGGATTACGCGGAGGGATCTCTGTGGCGCTGGCACTTTCGATACCAATCGTGCCTGAACGAACGACCATTATCTCCATCACCTATATTATCGTAATTTTTTCCATTGCCATCCAGGGAATGACTCTCGGCAAACTGGCTAAACGACACTTCAAGTAATGGTGCTGGAGCAAAGAGACCGTCCGTTGGATCTTGCCCTATTCCCTCAATACCTCAATCGACCGCAGATAATCGAGTAGGCCGGCATATCATCCCGCTTTCTGATATAAACAGAACCCTTTTTACTCAAGGTCCAGAACACCGCCTCATCCAGCAACTCGGTAATTTTTCCATTATCCTGTTTCTTCACGACCGCCTCTCGCCTGTCGGTATCGAATTCGCCCCAAACCAACTCGTTTTCCGCCACAAAAAGGTTTTCCACCCGACCGTCGAAGGCCGCGGTCAGGACCGTCTGCAGATCATCAACCACCCTGCCACCATTGATATTATCACGAAAATTCTCCACGGCATTCTGCTCTTCCTGTGCAAAATATTCCTGGGCGATATCCCATGCTTTACGGTAAAGAGTGTCTATCGACAGCTCACTTACACTACCGGCAATGCCCCGGGGAAGAATGGTTCGGCTTTTGCTGATGCGCCTGTAGACTGCATGCAATTCCTCCGTTCCGGCAAGAACGATGGGACACTCCTCGTTTTCCGGTAAGGGAAAGAGGGTACGGTCGATTATCTGAAAATATCGCTCGAGATTTTCATTTTGATCGTCGACACCCGCTCCGTGCCCATGAAACATCGCTGATCTTTGGCCGCTGACCGAACCGGTTTTAGTATGATACTGCAGTTGTTGTTCAGGTTCATACTGCAGGGCTTCGGACATGCTTCTCGGCACACCTTCCGGCAAGTCGATTTCCTTTAATCGATACCGGTCTCCTTGAAAAAGCCGAAGATTGTTCCGACTCAACGCCAGAACAACATACCGTCCGCCGACCAGCAAGGGAAGCAGAGGTCTGACGTGAAAACGTTGCCCCACCGTGACCAGCTCGTTAAACGATACCGGCAGAGCATAGCGCAAAACAATCCCCGGAGACCGAAAGACCGCCAATCCGTCGGCCCCGAGGTGTTTCCAGTAACCGGTATCCTTTACCAGATCATATTCCTGTTCCAGCAGGCTGCGGGCCTCCGTTGTCCGCATACCTTCGTTCACCAGTCTGGATTCAACTTTGGTAAGAAAATTTTTATAGCGAAGGGAATCCTGTGGATCCCCTATCCGACTGACCGGCATATAGATTGATATTGCCGGCCATCCCTCTGCCTGCACAAGAGATTCGATCTCAGGTTTTCCTATTGTTTTCATATTTCTACCACGTGAGAAGAGTCGTTAAGAAATCGATCGACTTTAACAATGGGCATATCGCTGACGAGTCGATGCGCTACAGCCTTGGTGGTCTACCTCGCATCGCATTGGCGATAAGTGAAATCACCAGGAGGACTAGAAAGATGAAAAAAAGGATCTTGGCTATACCCGCCGCAGCTCCGGCAATACCGCCAAAACCGAGAACACCGGCGATAATTGCAACAATGAAGAAAGTAAGTGCCCAGCTTAACATGAGCTTCTCCCCCATTATGATTTAATGAATAACTCAAGTTTGCTATGAAACGAGGTTAACAATTAGAGTCATATATTTAACAAGAAACGATGCCGGTTTTGTCAACCTCTCTCAACCATTGCCTCATATCCTTGTGATTATTCCTGATTTTTAGTTTCGGCGATTGTTTCCCCAATCTTCTCCATGGCTTTACTGGTCCGAGTAGAAAGCATATCGCGGATTTCCTTGCCCGGACGCGGTGCCGTAAGAATTCCGGCAGTCAAACCTACCGCCATTCCCGCGACTGCGCCGATGATCACTTTGCCGGTGGAGTTGGATTCTTTTTTCCAGTGCAAATAATTTTTTTTCATAACCCCTCCTTTAATTACTTATCGTAATTGAGTATCCGGACACATCGCTCGCTTATCCGGTACCGGTACTGCAATAGTTGTTGTGCATTATTTCATTTTTTAAAAAAACGGTTCACTAATTTGATTATTTCGTTGAAATTTGCAACAAGCGATCTGAATTTTCCGGTGGCATCCTTGAGCAGAAACATGGACTCCGCTCCGGTCTGAAAAATCGAACCGACGATCAGCTTGTTATTATCGAACTGTTTTTTCAGTTCCCCACTGAAGTACGCTGAATTCTCGCTTAATTCCTCGAGATGTATTAAAAGCTTGTCGATTTTATCCTCGTTTTTGATGAGCGTTTTATTGAAATCGAGAATCAGATGATTCACGTTTTTCAATACGACCAGCAGATAACAACCAACGGCCAAGCCAACAATTCCCAACAGCAACAGTAATATCCCTTCAATCGTCACAGTAAATGTCATTTTTGATCCCTGTTTATTTTTTGAGGCCGGACGTCTGTTCTATTCCTCAATTCCTCCACATGATTATGCTTCTACCGCAGCTTCCTCTGCAGTTTCCGTCGCTGTTGCACAAAATTCATCTTTTTTCCTGCTTATGACCTCATTGATCTGCTTTTTCCCTTCGGCAATTTCAGACTTGAAACGTTCAATTTGATTACAGGCCGTATCTGAAATTATCTCCCGTGTCTCTTTTCCTGCTCTCGGAGCAAAAAGCAGCCCGACGCCCACTCCCACTGCCAAGCCGATTAATGATGCCGATATTAAGGAGACTAATTGATCTCTGTTCTGCTCTTTTTCCCGATAATGCTGGGAATTGAGTAAAAAATCAGCAGCTTCTCTTCCCAGCAAAACAAACCCACTTAGTTTCAGAAGATTCCCGAGCATATCGACTCTCCTTCTGCAGCAATGATTTATGGACGATGTAAAAGATTTTCAAATCCCATAGTAAATCCCATAGTAATTGTATGCCTTCCCATAAAAATTATAGCGAAATATATGCCAGTATTCGATTTTCTTGAACTTACTCTGATTTGTGCCTGTTTTGAGGTGTAAAACAGCCTATGCGAATTATTTTCCAAGCTGGGTTTTGTCCTATTCCGCAGGAATAAATCCGACTCTACCGGATATGTATTTTGCATCAGGCTCATCAACTTTATCTTACCGGTATTTGTCAAAAAAGGTGTCCACTTCTTTTTTTGCCCTATCCTTGCCATAACCATATCTCTCCTGTAGTTTGCCGACTATCTTGTCATAGCTTCCTTTGATTTCTTCCAATTCGTCATCCGTAAATTTTCCCCACTGGATTTTAGCTTCACCTTTGAGCTGATTCCATTTGCCTTTAATGATTTCTTTATTCATAGCATTACTCCATCGGGTTGAGTTATGTTGTTTGACATCCTGCTCACTGCTCGATCATGCCGGTTAGTCTTGTAAGGAAATAAACAGCAGCGGACGGCAGGTGAATATTCATCCTCGTGCTTTCTTACAAAATAGCAATATGCGTTCCAATCGGTACAGGGAAAGCATAAAACGAAGATCGCGCGAAACTAAGACCGGCCGGGGCACCTTCACGGCAACTTTGTCTGATTACGCCGGACAACATCCTGTTTGATTGGAAGCTTTTCATGAACAGTTTATGAACATTACTAAACAAGTACTTTTGCAAGTACTTTTGGCGAGTTATTCTTATCGCGCTTAGAAGACGTAAACAACCATAGATCGGAAACCTTCAACGGGGTAGTCGTCTTCACTCTGCGTCCTCAACACAACTCTCTCAGCAAAGGCGTTGATATGGCACATAAATTGTATATCCTAACTATTGTAGACTTGAAGATAACACGAAGATGAATGAAAGGAGATTGTCTTACTCCTAAGCCGTTGTCAAATAATAACATGGCCAAGGGTATGCTCGGCACGGCCTAAGAAGCCGTAACGAAATGAATACAAATGGCCGGGTCATTTCGTAACGGCTCCTAATTGATTCGGAGAAACAAATGGACATGAAGCTTTTGGCAGGCAATCCATATCCGCTTGGAGCCACTTTTGATGGTGTCGGCACAAACTTCTCCTTGTTTTCCGAAATTGCCGAACGGGTTGAATTATGTCTTTTTGACGATGATGACCAGGAAACACGCCTCGACCTGGAGGAAGTGACCGGATACTGCTGGCATGGCTATATACGTGGCATAGAACCGGGACAGCGTTACGCCTACCGTGTTTACGGTCCCTGGGACCCCGAGAACGGCCATAGATGCAATCCCTCAAAGCTGCTTCTCGACCCCTACGCCAAAGCCTTTAGCGGTCAAATTGAATGGGATGAAGCTGTCTTTCCCTACGACTTCAAGAAAGGTCCTGAGCAACGCAGCGAAAGCGACAGCGCTCCTTTTATTTGCCGCTGTGTCGTGCATCAACCGTATTTTGACTGGAACGGAGACCGCCTCCTCCGCATTCCGTGGCATGAAACCATCATCTATGAAACCCATGTAAGGGGCATCACCATGACTCATCCCGATGTGCCCACTGAACTACGGGGCACGTATGCGGGGCTGGCTCATCCGGCAATCATCAATTACCTGACCGAGCTTGGCATAACGGCTGTTGAACTTATGCCGATTCATCAGTTTGTCCACGATAAGCACCTGATCGACCGCAATTTACGAAACTACTGGGGTTACAACAGCATCAGCTATTTCGCTCCGCACGATGAGTACGTTTCCGGTCGCAATACCGGCAGTGCGGTGGCCGAGTTCAAACAGATGGTCAAGATGCTGCATCAGGCTGGAATCGAGGTCATTCTCGATGTGGTCTACAATCATACGGCAGAGGGCAATCATCTGGGGCCGCTGCTGTGTTACAAGGGCATAGACAACGCCTATTATTATCGTCTGACCGATGACAAGCAGTATTACATGGACTATACCGGTTGCGGCAACAGTCTCAATATGCGAAACCCGCATGTATTACAGCTTATCATGGACTCCCTGCGCTACTGGATCGTGGAGATGCATGTCGATGGTTTCCGCTTTGACCTGGCCGCCACCCTGGCACGTGAGCTCCATGATGTCGACAAGCTTTCGGCTTTTTTCGACATTATTCAGCAGGACCCTGTGATCAATCAGGTCAAGCTGATAGCCGAACCGTGGGATATCGGTGAGGGCGGCTATCAGGTCGGCAATTTCCCGCCGGTCTGGACGGAATGGAACGGCAAGTTTCGCGACTGTATCCGTGATTTCTGGCGGGGTGAAGAGCAGACAGTGCAGGAGTTTGCCACCCGCTTCACCGGCAGTCCCGATCTCTATGAAAACTCCTCGCGGCGACCCTTCGCCAGTATCAACTTCGTCACTGCCCACGACGGCTTCACCTTGTCGGATCTTGTCTCCTACAATTCCAAACATAACGAGGCCAACGGTGAGGATAGCAAGGATGGCGAAGAGCACAACCGCTCATGGAATTGCGGTGTTGAAGGCCCGAGCGACGATGCGGAAATTACCCGGCTGCGCAAGCGACAGATGCGAAATTTCCTGGCAACCTTGCTGCTGTCTCAAGGAGTGCCGATGATTCTAGGCGGAGATGAGATAGGCCGAACGCAGCAAGGCAACAATAACACCTATTGCCAGGATAGCGAAATTGCCTGGTATGACTGGAATGCAGTAGATGAAGAGTTGCTGACGTTTTGCCGTAATCTCATCCGCTTTCGCAAGAGCCATCCGGCCTTTCGCCGGCGCGGCTGGTTTAAGGGCAAACTCATTCATGGCAGCGAAACAAGAGATATCGCCTGGTTCACACTCCAGGGGCAAGAAATGACTGAGAAAGACTGGCAACAGTATACCAAAACACTTGGCGTTTTTTTGAACGGTGCCTGCAAGCCTCCAAACCGGCAAAGAGAGGCTCTGGTAGATGACAATTTCTATATCCTGATAAACGCCCACCATGAGCCATTGAGTTTCACGCTTCCCCATGATCAATGGGGCGACCGGTGGCTGTTCGTCTTTGATACCGATACGGGTTGGGATAAAAGCGAAGGAGAAGAGTATTCAGCGGGTGGCAACATTGATATCAAGGCTCGCTCATGGTGTGTCTTACGCGCCGCAGACGTTCGGACCGATCCGTAAAGTCTTGGCAAGGCTTATGGCTTTGTTTGACTCTTTTTACTTAGCCATCCGACGAGGCCCTTTCAGAACTCAGGCAAGCCAATCAAGGAGTCACTCATGTCATTTGAAATCTGGCTGGCCTTTATCGCTGCCTCCATAGTTGTTCTGATCATTCCCGGACCAACCATCTTGACAGTGATCAGTTATTCGATCTCCCATGGACGTCGAGCCAATATTCCGCTGGTCGCCGCGGTGGCTCTTGGCGACTCAACCTCGCTGGTTTTTTCCCTGCTCGGACTTGGCGCTCTGCTCGCCACCTCTGTATTCTGGTTCACCGTGATCAAGATCATCGGCGGCCTGTATCTGCTCTATCTGGGTGTCGGATTGCTGCGCGCAGGTGGAAATCGGAAAGAATTTTCCACCCCGGCATGCCCCGATTCCACCTGGAAACTCTTTGTTAACACGTACCTGGTGACCGCCTTGAATCCAAAGAGCATCATGTTCTTTGTGGCCTTTCTACCCCACTTTATCAATCATACCAGCCGGGTCACGCCGCAACTGTGGCTGCTGGCAATTACTTTCGTCTTTCTGGCGACGATCAATACGGCACTTTTCGCCATGTTTGCCACCTCCGCCCGCAGGCTGCTCAGCTCGCCTCGTGCGCAAAGGCGTTTTAATATTGCCGGGGGATCGCTGCTGTCCATCGCCGGTGTATGGTCGCTTCTAGCCAGACGTCTGTCGACATGAACCCGCCCGACATTTCCGCTCCCAATGCACATATCTCCCTCACCTTTCACGGTGACACTCCGGAACTCCTGCGCAGGGCTCCGGAGGTTGACAAAACAATCACCTATCCATTAATCCGCCGAGCCTCTATCAAGGACATCCTTGAAGGTCTCGGCGTTCCCCATACCGAAGTCGGAAGGATTGTGCTTGATGGGCGAGAGCAGACCTTTGAGAAAATTGCGGGAGACGGCGAGCATTTCGAAATCCATCCGCTCTCCCCTGCCCTCCCGCCGACAGGAGCTACCATTCTTCGCCCGGTCCCTCTCGCAGCCTGCATATTTCTGGTGGATATCAATATCGGCAGGCTGGCAGGACTGTTGCGCATGGCTGGCTTCGACGCAGAGGCTGTCGGCTCGGATACTGCCGATACCGCCACCATCCTGAGAGCAATCCGGGAAGGACGGATTCTGCTGACGCGCAATAGAGATCTGCTCAAACACCGCAAACTTGTTTTCGGCCGCCTGGTCCTAAGCCAGAACCCGGAGCAGCAACTCAAGGAAATCATCAATCTCTACCGCTTGCAGGACCAGCTCCAGCCATTTTCCCGCTGCATCGCCTGCAACGGCATGCTGGCCGAGGTCGAGAAAAGTGCCATTATCGACCGCCTCCTGCCGCTTACCAAGAAATATTTCCACCACTTCAAGCAATGCACCGGCTGCGGTAAAATTTACTGGCACGGCAGCCATCACGAGAAAATGACCAGTAAACTCGGTATGATTCTCGGCACTCCTCCCAGGGAGGATGGGAAAGCTAAGGGAGATTAATTCCCCATTTCCGAGCCGCTTCATCACCTGGAAGTTCCCAACCCGTGAGATGCAGCCTGGCGACGCAAGCCGGATCTTTGAGCAAGATCCTCATTTTCTCCGGCGAAAGACTCTCGTGGCCGATTGATAAGGTCTTTAAAATTGATTGTAACCGGGACAGAAAAACAAATTTTCCAAAACAAATAGCTGCAACATCGATTTAACCAAATAGGCTATTTGGGCCCATCCCCCGTACCGCGATATGGTCAAATCTGTTTTCACACGCATGGAAAAGGGGTCGAGTCTGCTGTTGACTCCAAAGTCAATATAATTCCAAAAGATCTTAACCGATGAAGCGGAAACCAGATAGAAGATAATTCCATAATCATTGCGCTTTCGCTACATGATCCGCGACCCCCAGAAGCAATAATTAAGACAAACATCTCTAGTCTAAACGACTGCGGCTTATTCATGTTTATTGTGGGTCTTACGTCATTATTGCGGTCCAGGAATTGACTTGATTGAGGGTCCGGGTGTTTATATGTTGGGTTACCCTAAATAGAGACACAGAACTTGGTTAAAACATCGTATCGGCTATTTTTGACTTTATCGGGGGATGGGCTGTGATTGATCAAATTGGACGAAAATCCATGAAGATACGGACAAAACTTGATCCCATTGCTATGGTCGGATTTTAAAGGAAAAATATCTAATGAAGTCTAGCATAGCAAGGATTGCTTTTTCAGTGCTCGTGCCGGTAGCTACCGCCTCCTGTGAAGGGTGGTCGATTTTTTTTGCAAAAAAATATTACTTACGATAGCGATTGCAAAATAAAGAATGTACGCTTCAGAAAACTAACTTTTCATATTTTAAGGAGCAAGGCATGACACAGGCGAAAATCGGAGACACCGTATCCGTACATTACACCGGCAAACTTGCCGATGGCAGCATATTTGATTCATCCGTCGGAGAAGAGCCCCTGATCTTCACTCTTGGTGAGGGCGAACTTATCGAAGGCTTTGAAGAGGGTGTGCTGGGTATGTCGGTTGGAGAAAAGAAGACCGTCACAGTTGCACCGGAAAAGGCGTACGGAGAACCGAGTGACGATATGTGGCTTGAGGTTCCCCTTTCAGAAATGCCGGCCGACCTCGAGCTTAATGTCGGTGATGAACTTGAGCTTACCAACGAAGACGATGAACCGATGATCGTCATCGTCAGCGAGTTGAGCGACGATACCGTCACTCTTGATGGCAATCCTCCCCTTGCGGGCGAGACTCTCATTTTCGACCTTGAGC
>Ga0214472_10004964_pt1 | contig 13990 bp, 10 predicted proteins | sample RVTome_6_FD_207662 | JGI IMG/M metagenome (GOLD analysis project Ga0214472, IMG submission 207662) | Soil microbial communities from uranium-contaminated site in the Upper Colorado River Basin, Wyoming, United States - RVT140D175 | ecosystem: Environmental > Terrestrial > Soil > Contaminated >... | reverse complement strand
GCTATACGCTGGAAAAGCACAGGATGGCACCAGGCGAGATTGGAGCCTGTGAGAACAATGACATCGGCCTGTTCGAGGTCTTCATAATTTCCCGGCACAACATCGGCACCAAAAGCCCGGCGATGTCCGGCAACGCTTGAGGCCATGCAGAGCCGCGAATTGGTATCGATATTGGCTGAGCCGATAAAGCCCTTCATCAATTTATTGGCGACGTAATAGTCTTCCGTCAGCATTTGTCCTGAGACATAGAAGGCGACGGAGTCGGGTCCGTGCTCGGCAATTGTCTGGCTGAATTTCCCTGCGACCAGATCCAGCGCCTCCTCCCATGAGGCCTGGCGTCCATCGATTTCGGGGTGCATCAAACGCCCGTCGAGGCCAACGGTCTCGGCGAGCGAGGAACCTTTGGAGCAGAGACGCCCAAAATTGGCGGGATGATCAGGATCACCGCGCACCGCGACATTGCCGCGCGAATCCATCGACGCGATGACACCGCAGCCGACGCCGCAATAGGGGCAGGTGGTTTTGAGTTCCGAAATATTGTTCTCTTTCATCAATAAGGCAATCCACATATGGAAAGTGGAAACGCCGCGGTAGCCCCTCCCCTGTTAAAGGGAGGGACTGCTGCAAAAGAGAGATTTCGGGTGCTCATCATTATTCCGCCGCAGCGCCGTTCGGCGTCGTCATTTCAGAATTGAGCAATTCACGCGTCGGGGCGGTCCTCACATGCGTGGAATAGAGGGTCAGCCCAACGAAGCTGATGCCGCCAACAAGATTGCCAATGCATGTCGGGATTTCGTTCCAGATGAAATAATCCAGGATCGAGAATTTCGCATGAAGCATGAGACCTGAAGGGAAGAGGAACATGTTCACGACGGAATGTTCAAAACCCATATAGAAAAAGAGCATGATAGGCATCCACATGCCGATCACCTTGCCCGGTACGCTGGTGGACATCATGGCGGCGACAACACCGGTGGACACCATCCAGTTGCAGAGAACGCCGCGAACGAAGAGGGTGAACATGCCTGCGGCACCATGCGCGGCATATCCCAATGTGCGCCCCTCGCCAATCGAACCGATCTTCTGACCGACGATGTTTGGTTCCACCGTGAAGCAGAAGGTGACGGTGATCGCCATCATCAGGGCCACGAGCAGCGCACCGGCAAAATTGCCGACAAAGACGAGACCCCAGTTGCGCAATACGCCCGCCAATGTCACACCGGGACGCTTGTCGATCAAAGCGAGCGGAACGAGGGTGAATACCCCCGTCAGCAAATCAAAGCCCATCAGATAGAGCAGGCAGAAACCCACCGGAAACAGAATGGCCCCGGCGAGAGGCTCGCCGGTCTGGACATTGATGGTGATGGCAAAAGAGGCTGCAAGGGCGAGGATGGCACCTGCCATGAAGGCGCGGATAATTGTATCCCGCGTGGACATAAACACCTTCGCTTCACCAGCGTCGATCATTTTGGTTACAAAATCTATAGGCAGAACATATGACATTGTAATTCTCCTGGTTGACCAAAAATGAAAACGTCGCGCTGGATGCGCGGCGCATGACCCTTAGTCCTCCCCTGCCGTCCGTATTGACGACGCATCCATGAAAATGGACTCGCCGTCCCGCTTGAGCGCGAAGGTGCGCACAGTGCCTTCATCGGCACCTTGGGCTTTTCCTGTTTCCAGCGAAATAACCCAATTGTGCAAGGGACAAGTGACGCAGTCCCCATGCACGATGCCCTGACTCAAGGGGCCCTCTTTGTGAGGGCATTTATCTTCCACCGCAAAAACACGATCGTCGTCGGTGCGGAATATGGCGATGGTCGCCTGCCCTGCCTTGACACGGCGAGCGCCCTGGCGGGGAATATCCGACAGGGTTCCGATCAACACCCAGTTCGACGTGGCGACATTCGACGTTGCGACATTCATTGTGCGGCCTCTAGCGTTAGTGTCGCCATGGGCTTGAACTCATGCTTGTCCTTGCCCGACACGCGCTCTGACCAGGGATCGACCTGGGCGAATTTTTGTGAATGGACGAAGCGGTCGTAATAGGCGCGGCGCTTTTCGGGATCATCCATGATCTGGCGGCGAATTTCGTCAACGCCGATGCGGCTGGTCCATTTGTAGATGCGTTCCAGATAGCGCGCCTGTTCGCGGTACATCTGCACGAGCGCCACGATATGCTCCAACGCTTCGTCCTCGGTATCGACATGGCCGAGGAACTCGGTGCCCTTGATGTCCAGCCCGGCGGCCCCGGCGAACTGAATGTCAAAGCCGGAGTCCACGCAGATGACGCCGACGTCCTTGCAGGTGGCTTCCGAACAATTGCGCGGGCAACCAGACACCGCCATCTTGACCTTCGCAGGCGTCCACGAGCCCCACATAAATTTTTCGATGCGGATGCCGAGACCTGTTGAATCCTGAGTCCCGAAGCGGCACCAGTCTGTGCCCACGCAGGTCTTGACTGTGCGCAGGCCCTTGGCATAGGCCTGACCGGAAACAAAGCCTGCCTGCCCAAGATCAGCCCAGACCGCGGGCAGGTCTTCCTTGGCGATGCCGAGCATGTCGATGCGCTGGCCGCCTGTGACCTTGACGGTTGGAATCTTGAACTTGTCCACCACATCGGCGATGGCGCGTAATTCCTTGGCGCTTGTGACACCGCCCCACCTGCGCGGCACAACCGAATAGGTGCCGTCTTTCTGGATATTGGCGTGGACGCGCTCGTTGATGAACCGCGACTGATAATCGTCGGCATATTCGCCCGGCCAGTCGCAGACGAGATAATAGTTCAAGGCGGGACGGCACTTGGCGCAGCCGCCTGACGACTTCCACTGCAATTCCTGCATGACGGCGGGAATGGTCTTCAACTCCTTGGCCTTGATCAGACGACGGACGTCATCGTGGCCCAGCTCGGTGCAACCGCACATGGGTTGCACCGCCGCCGGGTTATAGGTGTCACCCAGGGTGAGCGCGAGTAATTGCTCAACCAATCCGGTGCAACTGCCACAAGAGGCCGATGCCTTGGTCTGTGCCCGGACTTCATCGAGCGAGGTCAGCCCCAGGGTCGTGATGGCGCCCGTGATCTTGCTTTTGCAAATGCCGTTACAACCGCAGATCTCTGCCTCATCCGGCAAGGCTGCAACGGCCGCCATAGGGTCCAGGGAGGCACCTCCCTGATAGGCCTGACCAAAAATCAGGGTCTCGCGCATGTCGGAAATGTCGGTGCCGTTCTTCAGGAGATCGAAGAACCAGGGACCATCTGCCGCCTCGCCATAAAGCACCGCGCCGACGATGCGGTTGTCCTGCAAAATGAGGCGCTTGTAAACGCCAGCCGAGGCGTCGCGCAAAACGATCTCTTCGCGGTCTTCGCCTTCGGCAAAATCGCCTGCTGAATAAAGGTCGATGCCTGTGACCTTGAGACGTGTGGCAGTTTGCGAGGGAGTAAAATGCTGGCTCTCATCACCGCTGAGGTGAGCGGCGGCCACACCCGCCATCTGGTAAAGCGGCGCGACGAGCCCGTAGCAGGTGCCATGCGTTTCGGCGCATTCGCCGAGCGCGTAGATACGCTCGTCACTCGTCTGCATCTGATCGTTGACGACGATGCCGCGATTGATTTCGAGGCCCGCTTCTTTCGCCAACTGCGTGTTGGGGCGGATGCCGACGGCCATGACGACGAGGTCGGCTGGTATTTCGGTGCCATCTTCGAGGCGAACGCCTTCGACCTTTTTCTCGCCGATGATTTCCTTGGTATTTGCGCCCGTGATCACGCGAATGCCACGATCTTCCAATGCTCTCTTGAGCAGGTAGCCCGCCGAACTATCGAGCTGGCGCTCCATCAGTGTTGGCATCAGGTGAAGCACTGTCACCTGCATGCCCTGCATCTGAAGGCCTGCGGCGGCTTCGAGGCCAAGCAAACCACCGCCGATGACAACCGCATGGCCGCGTCCCTTGGCGGTCAGGATCATCGCATGCACGTCATCCAGATCGCGATAGGTCAACACGCCCGCAAGATTGTGACCCGGTACGGGAATGACAATCGGCTGCGAGCCAGTGGCGATAATCAGCCGGTCATATTCTGCCACCTCGCCATGCTCTGAGGTTACTGTCCGGGCCTCACGATTGATCTCGGTGATCTTGTGGCTCTTGTAGAGGGTGATGCCGTGCTCGATGTACCAGCCGTCGCCGTGGATGATGATTTCTTCAAAAGACTTCTCACCCGAAAGAACCGGCGACAACAAAATGCGGTCGTAATTGACACGGGATTCCGCGTTGAAGATGGTCACGTCATATTTGTCAGGCGCCGTTTCATAGAGCCGCTCCAGCATGCGTCCGGGTGCCATGCCATTGCCGATGATTACAAGTTTCTCAGCCATATGCGTTACTCCGCCGCCTTTCTGCCATTGCCGTCGAGCGATGAATGCATGGCACGTTTTTGTTTTATTGCTTCGAGAACTTCCGGCGATGGGTTTGCACCGCCTTCGTAGGCCTCCAGAAAATCGAGCAGCTCTTCGCGATAAGCGTAATAATCAGGATGCGCGAGGAGGCCCTTGCGCGAGCGCGGACGCGGCAGATCAACTTCCATGATGTTGCCGATCGTCGCATTGGGACCATTGCTCATCATGACCACGCGGTCGGCGAGGAGAATGGCCTCGTCAACGTCATGAGTGACGCAGATGGCGGTGACTTCGGTGCGCGCCCAGACGTCCATCAACACATCCTGCAATTCCCAGCGTGTCAGGGAATCCAGCATGCCGAAGGGTTCGTCGAGCAACAAAAGCTTGGGGGAAAGCGCGAAGGCGCGCGCGATGCCAACGCGCTGCTTCATGCCGTTGGACAGATCGGCGGCACGCTTGTGCATCGCATCGCCCAGACCTACGCGGTGGAGGTAATATTCGACGATGTCCTTGCGTTCGGCGGGTGCGGCGCTGGGGTAAACACGATCAACACCGAGCGCCACATTTTCGCGAGCGGTGAGCCAGGGCATCAGGGAAGGTGCCTGAAAAACCACGGCGCGATCAGGGCCTGCGCCGACAACTTCGTGGCCATCGAGAATGATGCCGCCGGAGGTGATTTGATTGAGACCCGCAATCATCGACAGGACGGTGGACTTGCCGCAGCCTGAATGACCGATCAGGGTCACGAATTCGCCGCGCTTCATCTTGAGGTCGAAGCCATCGACAACGGTGAGGGGGCCGTTGCGCGTCGGGTAAACCTTGACCACCTCGGAAAACTCGACATAGCCGCGCGAGATCGGCGAATGGGCCGCCTTTTCATAGGCCTCGGGGAGCTTGATTTTAGCGCCTGCAAGATTGATCGGCGTGACGGAGGGAAGCGACAGACCTTCAGGCAGGGATGAATCGCGATTGGCACCAACATCCATCAGATATTTGGTAATCTCGGCGCGGAGACGAATGAACTCCTCGTCGTGGTTCATGGCGCCTCTATCGCGCGGACGCTCGATATTGACCTTGAAGTCTGGCCCGAGGCTGGCGCGCGGACCGGGGTTCAGCGGAATGATACGGTCGGCCAGGAGGATGGCTTCATCCACATCATTGGTGATGAGAATGATCGTGCGCTTTTCCTTGCCGGAAATATCGGCCAGTTCGTCCTGAAGCTTGGCGCGGGTCAAAGCGTCAAGCGCCGACAGGGGTTCGTCGAGCAGGAGGATTTCAGGCTGCATGGCGAGCGCTCTGGCCACAGCCACACGCTGGCGCATGCCGCCCGAAAGCTCGCCGGGTTTGCGTTCGGCGGCGTGAGACAGGCCCACCATCTCGATATAACGCGCAACAATTTTCCGACGCTCAGTGGAGCTTTTGTCTCTAAAGACACTGTCCACGGCGAGCGAAATATTGCCGCGCACCGTCAGCCAGGGCATGAGCGAATAGGACTGAAAGACCACGCCGCGCTCTGGACCCGGACCCTTCAGCTTTTTACCACGGAACCTGATTTCGCCGCTGTCGGGTTCGATCAACCCGGCCAGTGCGGAAATAAGCGTCGTCTTGCCGGAACCCGAAAAACCGACAATCGCGATGAACTCGCCCTCCTCAACCGTGAGGTTGACGTTCTCAAGAACTTCGGTCCGAGCAGACTCACGGCCATAGGATTTGGAAAGGCCTGTGATTTCTAAAATTCCCACGCCCTGCTCCTAGCGGTTTTCTTGAAAGGTGAAGGCCATCTGCAAGGCATACATGATGCGATCCAGTACGAAGCCGACAACGCCGATGGTGAGAACGGCGACCATGATACGCGCCAGAGAATTTGACGAGCCGTTCTGAAATTCGTCCCAGACGAATTTTCCAAGGCCTGGATTCTGCGCCAGCATTTCAGCGGCGATCAGCACCATCCAGCCCACGCCCAGCGAGAGACGCAGACCTGTGAAGATAAGCGGCAGAGCGGACGGCAGAACGAGCTTGCGGATGGTGGTGAATGTGGTGAGCTGCAGAACCTTGCCGACGTTCATCAGGTCCTTGTCAATGGAGGCGACACCCATCGTCGTGTTGATGAGGGTCGGCCAGAGCGAACACAGGGTCACGGTCACCGCCGAAATCACGAGCGATTTGGGAAAGGCGTCGGAGACATTCACATAGAGTGCCGAGACGATCATGGTGACGATGGGCAACCATGCGAGCGGCGACACAGGCTTGAAAAGCTGGATCAGGGGGTTCAAGGCCCCATTGAAAGTGGGGCTCAGGCCCGAAGCAATGCCCAGGGGCACGGCGATCAATGTGGCAATAAGAAACCCGAGGCCGACCGTCTTGAGGGAGGTCAATATCTGATCGACATAGGTTGGCTGACCTGTGTAGTCGAAATGCCGAACCCGATCAGCCTGACCGCTGGCGACGAATTCGGCGTTGCGCGCATCCTGACGCGCGTAAAAATCGGTTTCCTGCTGGCGAGCCGACATATAATCCGCCCAAAGAGCTTCGCCCTGTTCATAGACCTGAACCGGGCCGGGAATGGCACCGAGCGAGGTCTTGACCTGCGGGGCAAGGACGCCCCACAGGACCAGAAAAAGGGCAATGCCAAACAGCGGGATCAGCAGTTTCTCCCGCAGTTCAGTCAGTTGCTCGCGCGGGCTATCGCCCGCGATAATTTTCAGGATGGGAACGACCCAGCCAAAGCCCAATACATTGAACCAGCGTCCACCCCTGTCGAGTGCGGCAAAGACTTTTTCGCGAAACACCATTGCGCGGGTGCCAGCTTCAGATGCCATAGACATTTAGATATTCTCCTGGGGTATTTACTAATTCACTGGGCTTTGACTGGATCAGGATCATTTAGCCACAACCTCGGTGCCCACGACCTGCTGCTTGTCCTTCAGGCCAAGCGGCAGACTGTCGATATAGGCATTGGGCTTGTGACCGTCGTAGGTGATGCCGTCGATGAAGGCGGCCGTCGCGGGCTTATAGCCATCCGAGGTCCAGGGAAAATCCGCTTCCTTGGCATGACCTTCGGCGACGAGCGCCTTGGCGGCTTGCAGATAGATGTCGGGGCGATAGACCGACTTGGCTGTGTCGGCATACCAGGCATCCGGCTTGGCGTCGCCGATCTGCCCCCAGCGGCGCATCTGGGTCAGGAACCAGATGGCATCGGAGTAGAAGGGATAAGTGGCGTTGTAGCGGAAGAAAACGTTGAAGTCGGGAATTGAGCGCTTGTCACCCTTTTCATATTCGAAGGTGCCCGTCATCGAATTGGCGATCACTTTTTCGTCCGCACCGACATAGTTGGGCTTTGACAGAATGCGCACGGCTTCAGCACGGTTGGCACCATTGTCGGCATCGAGCCATTCGGCGGCACGGATCAGGGCCTTGGTGATGGCTATTGTCGTGTTGGGATATTTTTCAGCAAATTCGGCGGTGATGCCGAAGACTTTTTCAGGATTGTTCTTCCAGATTTCGGTGTCGGTGATGACCGGCACACCGATGCCTTTAAAAACAGCCGCCTGATTCCACGGCTCGCCGACGCAATAGCCTTCGATCGTGCCCGATTCAAGTGTCGCGGGCATCTGTGGCGGCGGCGTTACGGACAGAAGAACATTGGCACCGATCTGGCCCGATGTATCGGTCGGGGAATAGAGACCGGGGTTGAGACCGCCAGCGGCGAGCCAGTAGCGCAGATAATAGTTGTGTGTGGAGACCGGGAAAACCATGCCCATGTTGAAGGGCTTGCCCTGGGCCTTGTAGCTTTCGACAACCGCCTTCAAGGCGCTGGCCGAAATCGGATGCATGGGCTTGCCGTCAGGTTGCATTTTAAGCTGCGACTTCATTGCGGCCCAGACAGCATTCGAGACGGTAATGCCGTTGCCGTTCAGGTCCATCGAGAAAGGCGTGATGATGTGAGCCTTGGTGCCGAAGCCGATGGTGGCGGCAAGCGGCTGACCTGCCAGCATATGCGCGCCGTCAAGCTGACCGGTGATGACACGATCAAGGAGCACCTTCCAGTTCGCCTGCGCTTCCAGCGTGACGTAGAGACCTTCGTCCTGGAAGAACCCTTTTTCATAAGCAATGGCCAGAGGGGCCATGTCGGTGAGCTTGATGAAACCGAATTTCAGTTGTTCTTTTTCCAGCTTCAGGGGAGCCGCCGAGGCGGGTGCGGAAAAAGGCATATTAATGGACAGACCAAGCAATGCCGCAGCCATACCCAGCAACAGGCTGCGCCGCTTTACAAAAACATTTTTCACTTTAGCGCGCGTCGTATCGTTCATCGGTCACTCCGCTCAAGCAGGCCTCTTGGGGTCTGCACACCTCGCGTCCCGCAGGACGCGACTGAAAAACAAAAAAGCCGCCCGACTTAGACCGATCCCTCCATGAGGAATGCAATCCAGTTCGGCGGCTTTGCCAAATTCAACCACGTTCCTCGTTGAACGCGCTTAATAAATCCCCTTCGCAGGGACACACTCCCCAGAGCATGAACCATGCCAACGAAGGCTGGAGCCCAAAAGCCCCTGAAAACAGCCGCTTAGTGATCCTGATGGAAGTGACCCTCGAAAGTCAGTCTATGCTGCCCTGCACAAATTCTGTGCGTTCCGACCGCAATTTATGCAGGCAACTCCGATCCGGGCATGGATGACCCGCCCAAAGGGTGGTCGCCTGCCCCGCCGCCGACCGGCACGGAGCGGTGCAAATTGACACGCTGAAAAACGACGATAGGTTCGGGCAGATAATACTCAGGAGGCCAAACTGAAAATCGCTGTTGTTGACGAGAGCGCTGCCCGCGCCGAAGTGATCGCAGAAGGTCTGCGCGAAGCGGGACTGAGCGACGTGCATATTCTGGTGGAGCGCACGGGTCTTGTCGCCAATCTCGCAGCGATTGCGCCTGACGTTGTGCTTATCAATCTCGAAAATCCGCGTCGCGACGTGCTTGAAGAAAGCTTCGCGCTGTCGCGTGCGCTCTCGCGCCCCATCGCCATGTTTGTCGATCAGACAGACGATCACACCATCTCGGAAGCGGTGGACGCGGGCATTTCAGCTTACGTCGTCGATGGTCTGCGCAAGGAACGAATCAAACCCATTCTGGAACTGGCGATCCGTCGCTTTCATGCCTTTGCCAAGCTTCAGGGTGAATTGGCCGAGGCCAAATCGGCATTGGCAGAACGCAAGACAATCGACAAAGCCAAGGTATTGCTGATGAAACGACGCAAGATCGACGAAGCCACGGCCTATGCGCTGTTACGCAAGCAGGCGATGGATAGCGGACGCCGAATTGTTGATGTGGCAGAAGCGTTTATTTCGGTAGAAGCCCTTCTCGGAGACCAGACATGACACATTTCAGAATTGGCTTTCTGCCGCTGGTCGATGCCGTGCTGCCGATCATGGCCCGCGAAGGCGGATTTGCGAGACAGCATGGCATCTCCATCGAGATGGTTCGTGATCCCAGTTGGGCCACCGTGCGCGACCGCCTCGTCTATGGGCAGACGGATGCCGCGCATCTTCTTGCCCCGCTGGCCATTGCGACATCGCTTGGGCTGGAACGTGTTTCGGCACCGCTTGCCGCGCCTTTCATGCTGGGTCTCAATGGCAATGCCATTGCTGTCAGCTCTGCCATCGCCGAGCGTCTGGGAGTTGACGTCAGTGACTTTGGCAACGCCATGAAAGTGGGCACGCAACTGGCCGCTTTTGCCAAAGAGGCGGCGGCATCGGGTCGCAAACTCCGATTTGCCGTGGTCCATCGTCACTCCAGCCACAATTATATTTTGCGCTATTGGCTGGCCGCCTGCGGCTGCAACCCGGAATCAGACGTCGAGATGATTGTCGTTCCGCCCTCCTTCATCGCCGATGCGCTGGCAACGGGTGAAGTGGACGGCTCCTGTGTTGGCGAGCCCTGGAGCAGTGTCGCGGTGGAGAGCGGCGCGGGCCGGATCATCGCCACGACAAATCAGATCTGGAGTCGCGGCGTTGAAAAGCTGCTGGCCTTTCGCAAAAGCCTGCTGGATGAACGCCGGGGCGAGGTGGAGGCTCTATTGCGCGCGCTGCATGAGACCGGTGAATTTATCTCCGACCCGGCAAATTCGCTTGAAGTCGCGTCTGTTCTGGCGCGTTCAGACTATATCGGTCAACCAGCCCACCTCATCGCCCGCGCGCTGAAAAACAGGCTGGCGCTTGCCTCAGGAGAAGGAGAAAAGCCGATCAATGACTTTCTCCTGCTGCACAATGAAGCGGCTAATTTCCCATGGCGCAGTCAGGCCATGTGGCTCTATTCGCAAATGATCCGCTGGGGCCATGCGCCGCATGACGAGGGCGGATTTGCGGCGGCGGCAGATGTTTTTCGTCCCGATGTCTATCGCTCGGCGCTGGAAAATACGAATGCCATTATTCCCGGCGCCAGCGCCAAAGTGGAGGGGGCGATCCAGCAGCCGACCGGTGCGAGCACGGTCAGGGGCCGACTTATTCTCGGTCCTGATCGTTTCTTCGACGGGCGAAAATTCGATCCTGATCGACCGATGGAATATCTTGCAACTCAGACACAGTGAAATAAAAAATTGTTGCGGTGCGGAAAAAACACTTGAGGATTTGAAAGTTTGATGACAGCCTTGTGGCGTTCAGATAAAGGCGTCTGAAAATATATATGCAAACACTCCCATTGTCGGGAAGAGGTTTGCTATCAGGCAATGGTGCCGCCCGAACCGGTTTTTCAACCGTGTCGAGGCGGTTTTTTTGTGTCCGGCACATTGATCTGTGTCAGGACGATTGAGATTTGCTGTGCCTTTTTCAAGGCCAGACAGCAACAAAACGGGGCGCAAATGAATGACTAAATTTTTCTCTCCCTCCTCATCCAGCAAGCGTAGTTCCAGGGCACCCCACCGTGCGGCCCTCGCGCTGACGACTCTTTTGACTTCAACACTGCTTGCATCGGCCGGCCATGCCGACGAAATCAAATGGAAGCCCATTCTCGACGCCCGCGTGCGTTATGAAAGCGTCGATCAGAGCGGTTTTTCAAAAGATGCGGACGCCCTTACCGCCAGATTACGAGCGGGGCTCGAAGCCTCGCTCGGCGACTTCGCCTTTCTCGCAGAAGGTGAAGGCACCTTGCCGATTGTCGAGCACTACAACAGCACGACGAACGGCAAGGCCACCTATCCCGTGGTTGCCGACCCGGAAAATGCCGAACTCAATCGGCTGCAGGTTCAATACACCGGCTTTACAGATACAACTGTGACGGTCGGACGGCAGCGGATCAATATTGGCGATCAGCGCTTTGTCGGCAGCGTCGGCTGGCGGCAGAACGAACAGACTTTCGACGCTGTGCGCGTCGAGAGCAAGGCCCTCGGCCCGGTATCGGCTGATGTCACCTATAGCTGGTCTGACCGCACCATCTTTGGCTATGACAGCTCGAACAAGGCAATTCATGGTGACAATGTTTTCACCACGCTTGAGGGCAATATTGGAATCGTGACGCTTGATGGCTTTGCTTTCCTTGTTGATCAGAACGAGCCTGCCCGTGTGCAGTTTTCCAGCCAGACTTACGGGCTTCGCGCGGCCACGGCCTTTGACCTTGCTGAAAATACCAATCTTGCGCTCACGGCAAGCTATGCCCGCCAGTCAGACTGGAAGGACAATCCCAACAGCTATAGCGCGGACTATTGGCTCGCTGACGCCGCCCTCACGTTTGGCAAATTCGGTCTTGATGCCAACTACGAAGTACTGGGCGCCGACACGGGCGCGGCCAACACGAGCTTCCAGACACCGCTTGCCACGCTCCATAAATTTCAGGGCTGGGCCGACAAGTTCCTGACGACACCGGCAAATGGTATTCGTGACCTTAACGGCGGTGCCAGCTATGCGTTGGGCAAGATCAGCGTTCTGGGTCCGGTCAAGCTCGCAGGCACTTATCATGATTTCCGCAGTGACATTGGCTCGGCCAAATATGGTCACGAATGGGATGCATTGGTTTTGATGAAGCCCCGGCCTGACCTGACGTTCATCGTCAAATATGCCGACTATCAGGCCGACACATTTGCGACCGATACACAAAAGGTCTGGGTCGAATTCGACTATGCGCTTTGATCTGATCTGATCTGATCTGCCCCCCGCCTTCGTGGCGAAATGGAAGCCGGCATGGGCCCATCTCAGGATGGTGCCTGTGTCGGCTTCTCCCTTTTCAGGGCGTCAGGATTTTTTCTCCGCCTCGAAACGCTCAAGGTCTTGCGGCGTGTTGACATTGAAAAGCGCAAATGGCTCACGAACCCTGCGTGCTTTGACATGGTTCAGCCAAAGATGGAAGGCGACATTTTCAGTCGTGGCGAGATAGGCGTCCAGATGGGCGGCCAATGAGACCGGCCAATAGCCGATCAGATGCTGATCTTCAAATACCGATGCCCCCTCGCCATGCAGCCGCGCCCATAAATCAGGCGGCAACGGCAAGACATCAACGGGCACGGTCAAGACTGCATCAAATTTTTGCTGACGCGCATAGTGGAGAACACCGCACAATCCGCAAAGCGGACCCATGCCTGATCGGGGGCGATCCTCGACGCGCGTGAGAGTGCCCCAGGCGCGCCCGTTGACCACAACGGCATCCACCTGTGGGCGCAGGGCCGCATGAACGCGATCAAGCAGGGCGATGCCGTCAACCAGAGCAACGGCTTTGTCATCGCCAAAGCGGCGCGACTGCCCGCCCGCGAGTAAAGCACCCAGAACAAGCTGTTGATCGCCAGATGCACTCACAGACGACCCCCTTTTTGAACCGGGTGACTACTCAATTCGCGCGCGCAGTCGCACAACGCATTTAGGCCTTCGCGCGCAACCCCCGCACGAACTCAGCCACGGCCTCGCCTAGCTTAGGTCCATCCGACTCTTGCAGGAAGTGAATTCCCTCAACGGTGGTCGTTGTCTGGTTGGGCGCGCGTTCACAAAAAGCCATGGTATCCGCGCCTGACATGATCCCCCCCGGATTGCCCTTGATCCACAGTTTGGGCACGGGGTGCGACTGCATCCAATCAGCATTCTTGGCGACGATTTCAACCACCTCAGGTGGCTCGCCATCGAACGGGAGCTGTCGAGGCCAGGTCAGCATGGGCCGTCGGTCTTCACCAGGCGTCAGAAAGGGTCTGCGGTATTCCGCTTTGTCCGCCTCGGTCACATGGCCTTCCACTGACTGCAAAAGGAGGCTTTCGAGGAAAATATTCTGTTGCAGGATCATTTCTTCCCCTGCCGGCGAGCGAAAGCCTGCGAACACGTCTCTGACAGACACATGCTCAAGAGGCGTACCCTTCAGGGCCGGATCTTCGACGACGGCGGGATAATCGCTCAGCGTCAAAGGCTGCACCATGGTCTCGAAATAAACGATGCCCTGCATGGCGTCGGGGTGGAGACGGGCCCATTCAAATCCCAACGGCCCACCCCAATCCTGAACCACCAGGACGACGCGTTCGCGGATACCCAGTTCTTCCCAGAGGGCGAACAGAAACTCGCGTTGCTCTGCATAGGTGTATCGGTCGGGGCCCGAATTGGGGAGCTTGTCTGAATCGCCCATGCCAATCAGATCGCAGGCGATG
>Ga0214472_10004962_pt1 | contig 13995 bp, 11 predicted proteins | sample RVTome_6_FD_207662 | JGI IMG/M metagenome (GOLD analysis project Ga0214472, IMG submission 207662) | Soil microbial communities from uranium-contaminated site in the Upper Colorado River Basin, Wyoming, United States - RVT140D175 | ecosystem: Environmental > Terrestrial > Soil > Contaminated >... | reverse complement strand
GCCGCCGATGAACTTTCTTACCGCGCAAACGTTTTCCGCCAATGAAGCCGGCGGTGCGAACGGGCTGCTGGACCGGATCCTTGCGGACCGTCCGCAGGGCGCCGTCACCATCGGCATTCGTCCCGAGCACATCATTCTCGGCCAGGCCGACACGGCAATGCTGAGCGCGAGAACCCGGTTTGTCGAACCCCTGGGTGCGGAGACGCTGGTGCACCTTGTGTTGAACACCGGCGTGCACATCACCGTGCGCCAGGACGGTGCAAGGACGCTTCCCGAGCCCGGGTCGACCTGCCAACTCGCATTCGACGCCCAATCGGTCTGTCTGTTCGACGCGGCGGGAAAGCGGATTTAGCCGAGGTCCGTGCACTGCGTCATTCCAAAGGTTTTTATACCGATTGGCCCCGATACGCGTCATACATGCGCTGGATGAAGGCGCCGGCCGGGCGGGCGCGAAGGGCCCGCATGACCGTCTGCATGTCCGCGGGCACCTTGTCGATCGCCGGCAGGTAGCCGCCATAGCCGTCGGCGAGCACCATCGGCGCGCCGGAGGTGGCAAAGGCCAGATCGGCCAGGGTCAGACGGTCGCCGGCGAGAAATTTGCGCCCGTCGGCCAAGAGCGCGTCGACCTTGTCGAAGCCTTCATGGACAGCCTGCAATCCCTTTTCGGCGTTTTCCGCGTTCAGATGCAACGCCCTTGTCATAAGAAACCGGATGATTGCATAGCCGAAGCTCAGGAACAGTTTTTCAAACCACGGCACACCCGTGGTAAATGAGGCCCAGGTCAGGTTCTTGTGCGGCAGAAAGCTGTAATAGGCCCAATCGACCGTGCCCGCGCCCATGACCCAGCGAAAATCGTGCTGCAGGGCCATGACTTCATCGTGCAGATCCTTCTCGCGCACCGCGTCGGGGACAAGACGCCGATCGGGATCGGCCAGAGCATCATAATGCGCCACCATCTTCTCGATCCCGGCCCATTTCTCCGCACCGTCGATGACCGCCGGATAATCGTCGGCGCCAAGACCGTACCAGTAGAGCGCCAGCACATGGAAAATCGGCGCGTGCGGATGCTCGTCATAGGCCTGGTCCCAATGCTGCATCAGCCAGCGGCCGAGATCCACATCGACGCTCGGCAGAAGCGTGACCATGAAGGGCGATTTCGTCATTGACCGTCTCCCTTTGCCGCCCGGTCTGGGCGCCCACCGGCTTCGGCGGCCTGCCGCCGGCGACGATCCGGACCAGACCGCTTTCGCGCCAAGCGCCTTTGTCGGCATCCGGCCATCCGAGTCCGTTTTGCTTTATTTATCCCGATAATGGAGAATGAGACAAAGATATAATCTTCAGGGATGCATTTTTGACAAAAAAGTATGGGTGGCGATCATCCGGCGTGGGGCGATGACGGCGGAGCAGGCATTCATTCGGCGCATGCCGCCTCGTATATTCCGCAGGGGAAGCAACGAAGACACTGACAACGGCGCGCAAAGTTTCTATATGTATAGCCGAGCAAAGGAGAGCCCATGGCCGCTTTACAAAAATCTTTCGACAAGGAAATTGCCAAAACCCGCGCTGCCATCGACGAGATGCGCGCCAAGGTCGGCGCGAGCGAAGCAGTTCTGGAAAAAATCGCGGAAACGGAAAGTCTGGGCGATGTGGATTTCGATATCGAAAACGCCCGCATCGAAGACGTGCTGCAGCAACAGAAGGTGATGGAGACCAACATCGCCGACCTGATCGTCAGCCTGGAAGACGTGACCGAATCCTTCGGTTCCGAATTCGAGGCGATGAAGAGTTTCAGCTTTTCCGAAACCCTGGTCGGCTTCTTCTCAAAGAAACGCGCCCAGGCCATGCATAACGACCGGGTGCGCGGCACGTCGCTGGCGCAGAACCTGCAGGACCTCCTGTCGAAATCCGACACGATCGTCAAGATCCTGCAAGATCAGAAAACCGTGCTCGAAGAGCGCTACAAATCCTCCGAAACCAGTCTGAAATCCGTCATCGAACGGCGTCAGACCGTCACCGCGGCATTGCAGGCCACGCAGTCGCGCATCGGCGAAATCAATCCGGAGCTGCTGGATATCGAAAACCGCATCGCGGCGTCCACCAATCAGACGGAACGGGTGGAGTTGGAGGAAGCCCGATCGGCGCTTGCCACGGAATACAATCTGAAACTGGCCGAGGAGCAGGAATTGCTCGCCGGATCCCAGACCCTGGAACGCTATACTTCGATGTTCCAGACCTTCGTGGATTCCCTCAACAACCAGATCGCGGCGCAAAACACGCTGATCAACAAGCTCAACATCGACACCGAGCAACGCATCGTTCTGTACAAGGCCCTGGAAGACTCGCTGAAAACCGCGGCCCAGCAAAGCGTCGCCCACAAGATCAACACTTTGGGCACGCGGGTCGATGTGGCGGCGGAGGAGACCATGGCCGGTATCGGCGCGGCGGCCCAATCCCATATCGGCGACCTTCTGGAAATGCATGAAAAGAACATGGTCTCCACCCAGGAGATCCAGCGCCGCAAGAAGCTCGCCGACGACGCCTTCGCCCGGCGTTTCTCGGAAGTCCTGAAGAAGCACGAAACCGCCACCTATTCCGGGGATTAACACCGCCGTGTCCCCGGGAACCGAAACGCTCATGTCCGGCGCAGATGCGGGCCGGTATTTTCAGATCATGGGGCGCGCGCTCGGCGGCCTGGACGAGATCCTCAAGGAAGACCGTCCCGGTCCCTGGGGCATCCGGCCGAACAAGATCATCAACGCGGTCGCCCTTACCCATCTGGGCCGGTTGCGGCGGAATTTTCTCGCCTGGGACATGCGCCGAATGTTTTCCGATTCCTTCCAGATCGATGCGGAGGAAAGCGGATTTCCGGTTTTCCGCAATGTTCTGGATCTGGAAGGCACGCGCATGCGGATCGGGGAACGCCTTGCGGAGGTTCCCGACGCATCGACGATCCGCGGCGAGATGCTCGATCTCATATTAAAATTCAAACAGCATCCCGGCGCCCTGCAAAAGACCATGGCCGAACGGCTCTATCTGGAAATTCTGCAGGCCGGGAGCGTGTTTCCCGCCTTTCATGCGCCGCAGACCGTGCGGGTCTCGCTCGACAAAAAGTCCGGGCGGCTGACCTATGTGGTGCATTGGGCCGCCTATGACGGAACCCAGAACCTGCCCATGGTCTATCTGGCGCTGATCGAGGATTCCAGCGAAGGCCGCGACCGGGTCGAGGCGCTCGCCCGGTTCAGAGCGGAATTCGAAGGCAAGGCCTCCGGCCAGATGGACGGCCTGCCGAACCCGGCTCTGTCGGACGCGTTTCAGACCTTCGCCGCCAACCACGCGCAATACGGTCTCACCCTGACCACGATCGCCACGGCCATGGACCGGGATTTCGACCATTTGCATCCGAAGCAATTGCGCCGCTTCGTTCTCGGGCCGTTTTACGGCGCCGGCCAGACCAGACACCCGAACGCGGTGCAAAGGGTGCTCGACAGCGCCAAGACCCCGGACCGAAGCTGGATCCTGACCTGGACCATGCAGGAATTGCTGTCGCAGAAGGAAATTCCGGCCAAACACGGTATCTGGTCGAAAGAGCCCGCCGCGCAGATTTATTTCATCGACACCGACAATGTGGAATGCGTTCAGCAGGGCGTCAGCGCCTTTACCCGCAACGCGCTGGTGCCGCACGACGTCTACCAGGCGGTCTTCGCCTCCGGAATCGCCGGCAGCGTCTTTGCCGACCACGAATGCGCCATCCTGTCGGAAGACCAGATCTTGAGGAGTATTTAGATGGATATCGGCCTGACCACGTTGCGCGACGAGGATATCGATAAACATCTGGCCGGCGCCTATCAGATGCTGCAGCGGGTGGCCGTCACCGTCGATGACCGTGCCGAAGGCCAAACCCCGCTGGCCGGCACCCGCCGGCGCTTCGTCTCCACGGTGGCGACGGGCGGATTGAAACGCTCCGTGCCCGTCAGCCTGATCGAGCGGATCTCCGCGGTGACACCGGACGACCCGATGCTGACGCCGGCGCAGCATGCGCTGATTTTCGGCCTGCGCCGCGGCCTCGCCATCGGGCTTGCGGTGGCTGAAGTGTTTGCGCGCCAGACCGCGCTTGAAAATCTCAAGACGGAAAACAAATCCGCCCCGCTGCAGGGCGAACGCGCCGCGCACTTCCACAAACTGCTCAACAGCGAGGCCTTCGTTGCCCTGTTCACGGCGGCGCGCTATCTGATGTCCACCTTGCAGGCGACGACGGAACCGGCGGAAGACAGTCCGGACCCGGTATTGGAATTCGACACCGCCCATGAAGCCTATAAGGGATTTCTCTATTCTGTCGACAGGGCCATCGAGGGCGTGAAAGACGACCAGGCGCTGACCGCTTCGATCCGCGCCATGGCCGGCGCCACGATCGAAGCGCTGCTGGCGCGCCAGCAGCGCTTCAGCGATCTCGGCGTGTTCGATGCAATGCATATCCGCGTCGATGCGGACGATTTCAGTCTCAACGGATTGGACGCTTCGGGCGCGCAGGCCCGCAAACCGCTGGTGATGACCTTCAAGAAACCGTCGGAGGTCGTCGGAAATCATATCGCCAAATATCAGGCTTTGAAGATCGCGAAGATGCTGATGGCCTATGATTTCGACCGGCAGCTCAATCCCTTCGTCGAACTCGGCGGCTTCCAGTTCACCTTTATCGGCGACGGGTTTCCCGGAACCGGCAAGACGACGCTGATCCAGATGATCGCCGGCCTGATCAACGATTATAGCCAGGTCGCCGGATACACCTTCCACTACGAGAATTTCGGCGTCGATCAGATTTCCTCCTATCAGGGCAAATCCGGCCAGAACTGCAAACAATTCATCACCAATGTGATGGATCCGCGGGTCATCGGTTTCGGCACGGTGGACGATATCGACCAGGTCGCGGCGAGCCGTTCCGACGACAACACTTCCGCCGGACAGCAGGAAATCACCGCCGTTCTGATGGAGAGTTTTTCAGGAGCCGGGACCGTGGTGCGCGGCAATTGCGCCTTCGGCATGTTTTCCAATTACCCCGAAAAGGTCGACGATGCCCTGCGCCAGCGGGCCGGCGCGCGCTGGCTGGTCGACGGTCCGCAGACCGCTGCCGACTATATCGACATTTTCGCGCTCCTGGTGGGCAAGAACCACGCCATCGAGGTCGGCGACCACAGGCTTTTCGAAGCCCAGGAAATCCAACGGGCGATCAGCCAGGCCTATGCGGAGATGGACAAGCCGTCGGAAGACGGCATGAAAAAAATCTACGACCGGGTCATCGGCCAGAACGGTGCGCCGCGCACGCTGGCCGAGATCGGCCGCTATCTGCACGCCATCAAACAGGTCGAGCCGCGGTTCACCGGCCGTTCGATCAAGAACATCACCGACGCCATCAAGATGCGCGCCATGGATTTCGAACTTCCCGACGAATGGTTCGAAAACCCGGACCATTTCCTGCACAAATCCTATGACGAAAAGCGCGACATGATCGCGGAGATGCGCGGCAAGATCAGCATGGACATGATCCTGCAGGAGATCCACCGCTATGCGGATTCCGAATTCCGCTATTCCGACAAGTCCGACGAAGCCTCGGTCAACGCCATGATCCGCAACGAACGCCTGCGCGAACGGGCGGCGCGGGAGATCGTTGCGCTGAAGGATTCCGGCGCATGGAACGCCTGATCGAAAACAAGCTGTTCTACGGCGCCCTGTTCGTCGTGGACCAGCCGCATCTCGTCGAGCGCTATAACCGGGCGCTGGCGGCGTTCGGGCTGAAACCGACGGAATTGATGGGCTTCGGCATCGACGCCACCGGCTTCTCGCCCGAAATCGCCATCGAATTCGGCGACGAACTCTATCTCAATCCCTTCGGCATCAACCGGCGCTTCATCCTTTTGTCGCCGGATCAGAGCCAGCTTCCGGTCATCAGCAGCAACTTCACGTCGACCGCCGATTTGATGTGGGATTTCATGGCCGCCAATGCGGAAGCCCTCAGAATGTTGACCCTGAAGGACGTGGTCTATGGCGAGATCGAGGATTCGACCCTGCGGGTCGAGACGATCGACGACCTTCTGTCGATCCAGCAGGTGGAGTTCAAGGTCCATACGCCCGACGGACTGGTGGACAAGGCGAAACGGCTGAGCAGTCTTGCGGGCCGCTTCGAAACCGCGGCCGACGCCTGGCGCGACGAGGCGATGATCAGCGACATGCTGGCGCTCGCCCGCGATTGCGGCGATATCCGCCGCAACAGCATGATTCCCAAACGTCTGCATTTCGACCACCCGTCCTATTGGACCGGACATTACAACGGGCTGTACATTTTCCAGGACGCGGACGGTCCCACGGTACTCGGCCTGGACGATACGCCCGCGTTCGCCCCGGATCAGCCGGCGCCCGACTGGTATCTGCCGTTAAGCGACGAGCGCACCGTGTTCGGCTTTCTGGAGGAAAGCGGACGGCTGGAGCCGTTCAATCCGTCCTGGCTGGCGTCCTCCGGACTGTTGGACCTCAGGCTCGACCAATTCGTCCGGTTCGAGATCGCCCAGCGGGAACCTGACGCGAAGGTCGCGGAGATGGACGAGATCGACCTGAAAAACTGGATCCATCGCAATATCGGCACGCTCGGCAGCGACCGCGCCTTTCACTTCCTGAGCGCGGTGCGCAGGGCGGTCGCCAACCGGACTGCCTTCGAATTTGGCGATATCCCGCCCGGCATGCGCTTCCTCGTGCATCGCGCCCAGCCGGGACACCCCGACAAGGCCTTGGTGAACCGCCTGATTTCGGAGTATGTTCCGTTTGATTTTCTCACCCGGTTCGTGGTCAACAAGGATGCCTTCTACCGGGATTATCGCGGCTATCCGGAAGGTTTTCGCGATTTCGTCATCGATACGATGCGCGCGCATTACATCGGCGACAAAGCCGGTTTCCGCAGCAAAGTGTTTGAGGATTGAGGACGCCATGACTGAAACAAGCGGCGGGACAGACCATGCTTGATCCGATCATCGACTGGTTCCGGCAGGCCTTTGTCGGTCTATGGAAAGCGGTGCTGGGCCTGTTCCACTGGCTGACGGCGCCGTTTCGCGGCTTCTACCGGTTCTTCGCCAATTCGGGACGCTGGCTGCAACTCGGGCTTGCCGTCATCCTTGCACCGATCCTCATAGGCTACGGGCTGTTCTTCTGGAACGTCGCCTGGATCCGGGGTTACGACACCAATTGGCCGGACCGGTTCGATTTCGCCAATCGCACCACGTCGGCCGGCGAACAGGTCGCGGCCGAAGGCGGCACGGAAACCACCCGCACCTGCGGCAAATCGGCGATCGTCGAAAGCCTCAATTATCTGATCGGCTTCAATGTGGTCGACAATGACTGGGTTTCGAGCCACCCGCTCTACAAAGCCGGCTTCTTCGGCATGGAGTGGGACGCAACGCCCTTCATGGACAACAAGGCCAGCTTCCAGCGCGGCATCCACCAGGTCGCGACGCGGATCGCGGTGGAATTGGCGGATCAACTCGGCCGGATCCGCGGCACCTCGGAAGTCAATGCCGACCTGCAAAAAGCCCGCGGCGCCATGCAGTTCGATGCCTATACCTGGATTTTCAACCCCATGTCGACGCGGCCTTTCGGCCCGACGACCCGCTCGCAGACCTATTACCGCAATGCCATCGCCTCGTTCACCCGCTACAATGACCGGCTGCAAAAATGCCTGGTGACCTTCGATGCGCGCGGCGACAATCTCTTGGCCATGCTCGATCGGATCGCCAAGGATATCGGCTCCACCTCGGCGCAGATCAAGGAGCGGTCAGAGAAATTCAATTCAGGCTGGTTCGACACGCGGGCCGACAACCAGTTTTATTTCGCCAAGGGTCAGCTCTTTGCGCTTTACGGCATTCTGAAGGCGACGCGAAGCGATTTTCAGGACGTGGTGGGCACGCGCAAATTGGCCGATCTGTGGACCAGTATGGACGCTCAAGTGAAAAGCGCCATCGAACTCGATCCGATGATCGTTTCCAACGGCACAGAGGACGGCTGGATCATGCCGACCCATTTGGCGACGATAGGGTTCTACATCCTGCGGGTGCGCTCCAACCTGATCGAGATCCGCTCGGTTCTGGACCGCTGATCGGCGGTCGCGGGGCATTCCGGCTTCCACCAGATCAGGCGACTTTGATCGCAGGCTTCGCCACCACGACCTGTTTTTCGTATTTTTCCAGGAACGGCGCCACATCGGCGGCCGGCAAGGGTTTGGCATAGAGAAAGCCCTGCCCGATCGTACAGCCGAATTCCTGGAGAATATCCTCATTGAGACCGATCTCGATGCCTTCGGCGGTGGTTTTCAGGCCGAGACTTTGCGCCATGGCGATGATTGCCTGAACGATCGCCTTGCTTTCCTTGTTGGTCGCCATGTCCTTGATGAAGGATTGATCGATCTTGATCTTGTCGAACGGCAGGATGCGAAGATGGCGCAAGCTCGAATAACCGGTGCCGAAATCGTCGATCGACAGGGAGATCCCCTCCTGCTTCATCGCCTCGATGGCGCCGGATATGGATCCGGCTTCCTCGACCAGGGCGTTTTCGGTGATTTCCACTTCGATCCGATCCGCGGGAATACCGGTTTCGTTCAGAATTTCCATGAATTTGTCGATGATCGTCGCGTCGCGCAGATCGGTCGGCGAGATGTTGAGGGCGAGTTTGATATGTTCCGGCCAGTCCCGCGCCGCCATGCAGGCCTGACGCAGGATCGACAGCGTGAGCGCCCGCAAGACACCCGTGTCTTCCGCGATGGGAATGAAGGTGCTCGGCTGAATCTGCCCCTGGGCCGGATGATTCCAGCGCGCCAGAATTTCCAGTCCCGCTACCTGATGGTTGCTGAGATCGATCAAGGGCTGGAAATAGGGAACGATCTGTCCGGTCTGAATGGCGTTGGCGAGCGATGCCTCGATGATCGCCCGCTGATGCATGTCCGATTCCATGTTCCAATCGAACATTTCCACGGCCTCGTGACCGCGGCGCCGCGCCTTCAAGCTGGCGAAATCCACGCGACGCATGATGTTTTCCGCATCCCATTCCGGCCCGCGGCAGGTCTGACCGTCAATGTTCAAGACCCCGAACGTGACATAGGTCTGGAGTTTCATGCCATTGGATTCGATGCCGGCGGAAGAGAATCTCGACAGGGCTTCAATGACCGTATCAATTGAAGACTTGGTCTCGTCGATGCTGATGCCGGCGACAAAGGCATAAAACATGGCCCGCCCGCCCCGCGACAGAAAGCCGTCTCCGAGCAACTCCGTCAACCGGTCCGCGATGGCGATTTCCACGCGGGTGGCGGTATCCGTGCCGTGAACGCTGGTAATGGTGTCCAGATTGCAGATCTCGATGCCCAGGACGGTAAACGATTCACCGCTTTTTTCCTTCAATCGCATGTCGAGAACCAGATGGAACCCCTTGCGGTTCGGAAGTCCGGTGGCGGAATCCGTGATCTGCTGAGAGGCGAAATCCTCTTCGACGGATTTTCGAGCCTCCGTCTCCTTTTGCAGATCCGAGCGTCGGCGCAGACTGTAGGCGCACAAACCGATCCAGGCGCCGGCGAATATGGCCATGCCATAGGCATTGGTACCGGACCAAATTCCGTTCAGTTGCGTCGCAAGACCGGCGAATAACCCGAATTGGGCTTCAATGTAGAAAATAATCGCTACAATGCCGGCGATGCTGGCGATCTCGGTAACGTCTTCCCGCTTCAGTTTGAGAAGCAATACCCTTACTCCACACTCTCGAAATCGATCGAATTTGTCCCGACGACCCAATTCCGCAACCGGGCGGACTTAGCTCAAACTCGGCGAATACTAACAATAAAACCCTATTCGATAGTTAATTTCAGACCCCAAGACGACGACAAATCGAATTCACAGCCGTAGATTGAAGTACTTTGAAAAAATAAATATCAAATCCCCTTGGGTCTTAATCACCCCACAATTCACCTGGCGCATGATGAACATGCTAAACAAACTATTTACAGGAAATCATGACGTGGCTTTTGGACCAATTCAAGAGACTGTGCGTCGGACGCAACCAACGGGAGTCTTGGATCGGCAAGGGCAGGATATAGCGGATTTGTTTTGCGCTCACGGGAGGTAAAGTAAAATGCCGGGAAATACGGATACATCATGGACGGCGGCCAGACTTGTGCCGGAACTGTCATGCTCCGATTTCGACGTAAGTCTGCACTTTTTTCGCGATATTCTTGGGTTTTCGATCCTCTACGATCGCCCGGAAGACCAGTTCGCCTATCTCGAGCGCGGCGGCGCGCAAATCATGCTGGAACAGGAAAGTCCACATTGGACCACCGGTCCGCGCGAGCCGCCTTACGGCCGCGGCGTCAATTTCCAGATCGAAATCGAGGACACGGAGGCGCTTGCGCGGGCGCTTCGTTCGGCCGGCTATTCGCTTTTCCGCGACATCGAAACCAAATGGTATCGGATGGGGGACCGGGAAACCGGCAACAGGCAATTCCTGGTTCAGGATCCGGACGGCTATTTGCTGCGGTTCTTCGAGGATCTGGGGACGCGCCCTGCCCGGCATCTTACGGAATAATACCAATTCGGGGCACGGCATGGGGTGCGGACGCAAGTTTCAGAAATGTCCGGTCTTCGCGCAGAATGAATTTCTCCCTTTGCGCGAAGGCGTAATTTTCCCGGCCAAGCGGGTCCTCGCTCAAGCGGGCGCGGTAGGCCTCATAGGCCGTCAGACTTGCTATGGAATAGACCCCGTAGGCCAGTGTGCTCGAGCCTTCATGGGGGGCGAAATACCCCACCAGATCGGCGCCGCAGCGCGGGATCGCCTGGCCCCAATTCCGGGCATAGGCACCGAATTCGGCGCGTTTCGTCGGATCGATGTGATAGCGGATGAAACAGGTGATCACGGGTCTGTCCTTTGCTGAAATCGGATGCAGGCAAAGGATCGCATATTGCGCGGCGCGGATGCTTCGACTAGCGTCGAAGCATGAAAGAAGGACCCGATTTCGCCCTGATCGGCTCGCTTGTCGGCGATCCGGCGCGCGCCAATATGCTCACGGCCCTGATGCGGGGGCAAGCGCTCACGGCAACGGAACTCGCCGCCGAATGCGGCGTCACGCCGCAAACCGCCAGTTCGCATCTCGCCAAGCTGGAGGCGGGCGGCCTTTTGCGGCAACGCAAGCAGGGGCGGCACCGCTATTATGCGCTATCGGGCGACGATGTCGGGGCAATGCTCGAAACCATGATGGGTCTGGCCGCCAGCCGCGGCCATTTGCGGCTGCGCACCGGCCCGAAGGACCCGGCGCTGAGGAAGGCCCGTATCTGCTACGACCATCTGGCCGGCGCCCTGGGCGTCCACATGCTGGACAGCCTTTTGCACCGTGAGATGGCGCATTCGGGCGAGACCACCGATCTCAGCCTCAGCCCGCTCGGTCGCGAAGCCATGGCGGGCTTCGGCGTGGAATTGGACGCTCTCGAACGCCAACGCCGGCCGCTCTGCAAATCCTGCCTCGACTGGAGCGCCCGCCGCAACCATCTGGCCGGCGCGCTCGGAGCAGCTCTGCTTGAGCGCATCCTTGCCCGAAACTGGGCCAGACGGATCGAGCAGACCCGCATCATCGAATTCTCGAAAACCGGCGAAGCAGACTTTTTGAAAGCATTTCCACTCTCGCAATGATAATACCACGCCTGTCATAAATCACAGGCTGAACTTCCCAAGGAGGACTATCCATGCCCGCTTCCACCGCGCCCTACCGGGCCGATCACGTCGGCTCCCTGTTGCGCCCGGCCTCTGTCAAAGCGGCGCGCAAAGCCCATTATGAAGACAAGACAATGGACGCCGAAGAACTGCGCGCGATCGAGGACGACGCCATCCGCGACGCCGTCAATATGCAGCAGGACGCCGGATTGAAGGCGGTGACGGACGGCGAATACCGGCGTTCGTTCTGGCATTACGACTTTCTCGGAGCGCTGACCGGCCTCGATCTGGTCGAGCGCGACGAAGGCGTTCAGTTCGCCGGCGTAAAATTGCGGCCGATCTATCCGACGATCACCGACAAGCTGGACTTTCCCGACGATCATCCCATGCTCGACCATTACCGCTATCTGGCAAAAGTCTGCGACGTGCAGCCCAAAATCTCGATTCCCGGTCCCAGCTGCGCGCATTTCCGCACGGCCAAGGCCGATATTGCGCCGCGGGATTACGCCGATGTGGACCACCTTTTGGCCGACCTGGCCAAAACCTATGCAAAGGCGGTGCAGGCCTTTTACGACGCCGGCTGCCGCTATCTGCAGATGGACGACATCTTCTTCGCCTATCTGTGCGACCCCAAACACCGGGCCGCGAAACAGGAAGAGGGCGTGGACCCGGACTGGCTGATCGAGGCCTATGCCAGGACCATGAACGACGCCATCAAGAACCGGCCCAAGGACATGAAGATCGGCATGCATTTGTGCCGGGGAAATTTCCGCTCGACCCATGCCGCCGAAGGCGCCTACGACCCGGCGGCCGACGCGATCTTCAACCAGACAGATATCGACATCTATTTCATGGAATATGATACGGAACGCGCCGGCGGCCTGGAACCCCTGCGCCTGCTGCCGAAAGGCAAGAAGCGCGTCCTGCCGGGCTTTATCACCACCAAGACCGCGGATCTGGAATCCCTGGACGACCTGAAGCGGAAATTCGACGAAGCCGCGCAATATGCCGATCTGGACCAGTTGGGCATCGCGCCGCAATGCGGCTTCGCCTCGACCGAGGAAGGCAATGCCATCACCGAAGACGACCAGCGCCGCAAATTGGACCTGGTGGTCGCCACGGCGGAAGCGATCTGGGGCGGCGTCGACGCGTAATTCCGACGGTCAGAATCTGACCCGTCCGCCGGAACCCGGCGGGCGGTCTCTCCCACCGCGCGGGCATTGGCCGTTCGCCACCGGTTTCATTGGAAGGCGGTTTCGGCGAAGCTGCGCAATTTTCTGGAATGCAATCGTTCGCGCGGCATGGTCCGCAGCAATTCCATGGCCCGCATACCGATCTGCAGGTGTTTGTCGACCTGGGTTCGGTAGAAGTCCGAGGCCATGCCCGGCAGTTTGAGTTCGCCGTGCAACGGCTTGTCGGAAACGCAAAGCAAGGTGCCGTAGGGAACCCGGAAGCGGAACCCGTTTGCGGCGACCGTCGCCGATTCCATATCCAGAGCGATGGCGCGGGATTGGGAAAAGCGGCGGACCATTTCCGTATGGTCGCGCAATTCCCAATTGCGGTCGTCGATCGTCGCGACCGTGCCGGTGCGCATGATCTTCTTCAACTCGTATCCCGACAGGCCGGTGACTTCGGCCACCGCGCCTTCCAGCGCCACCTGCATCTCGGCCAGCGGCGGAATCGGAACCCCCGTCGGCAGATCCGCATCCAGCACATGGTCCTCGCGCACATAGCCGTGGGCGAGCACGTAATCACCCAAATGCTGGGTGTTGCGCAGGCCGGCGCAATGGCCGAGCATCAGCCAGGCATGGGGACGCAAGACGGCGATATGGTCGGTGATGGTTTTGGCGTTGGACGGCCCCACGCCGATATTGATCAGCGTAATGCCGCAATTGTCTTTGCGCACCATGTGGTATGCCGGCATTTGCGGAACCCGGCCGGTATAGACCCCACAATGCGGATTGTCCGTGCCGCGCGGCGTGACCACGTCGCCAGGCCCGACAAAGGCGTCATAGTCCGCATCTCCCGAGGCCATCATGGCCCGCGCCTGAGCGCAGAAGGATTCCACGTAGAATTGGTAATTGGTGAAAACCACGAAGTTCTGGAAAAAGCGCGGCGCAGTCGCCGTGTAATGTTTGAGCCGGTGCAGGGAATAGTCGATGCGCGGCGCGGTAAACAGTGCCAGCGGACGGGTTCCGGACCGGGCCGGATCGAAGGATCCGTTGACGATGGCGTCGTCGGTGACAGAAAGATCGGGGACATCGAAGAAATCGCGCA
>Ga0214472_10004961_pt1 | contig 13996 bp, 11 predicted proteins | sample RVTome_6_FD_207662 | JGI IMG/M metagenome (GOLD analysis project Ga0214472, IMG submission 207662) | Soil microbial communities from uranium-contaminated site in the Upper Colorado River Basin, Wyoming, United States - RVT140D175 | ecosystem: Environmental > Terrestrial > Soil > Contaminated >... | reverse complement strand
CCGCTTGAGCCTCAGCGCGCAAGCGGACTTCAGGAGCCGTGAGACCCCATCGGCCTTGGTTTTTAACACCTGACGCATCTGCTTGGCCCAACTCTGAGCCGCTGGGCCCGACCCAAAAATCGCCTCAGCGAGCTGTTGCACATACTGGCAAGCATGGTAGAAATCGACCATGCGTATCCATTCCAGGCGACGCCAGGGACGACGTGGATCGGGCATCGGTTTGAGAACTTGATGGTAATAGGTGCTCGGGTGATGACCTTCATCGCTGACATAGGCAAGACGCAGCCATTGGCTATCGACACGACTTAAAATCTCGCGCAGTAAGGCACTCAGTTGATCCGTTAAGGTGCCCTGGCCGGGCTCGGGCATCCGGGCCACATAGACCGTCCCCAGACGCTTGCCTTGGCGGTTGAGGACCGACACCGTGGCCGTGGCGCCTTCCTGGGCCACGCCATGACGCAAGGGCACAAAGATACCATCGCGTCCCACCGAAAGGGTCGGGCGAAAGCGCCCTTTAGAGGCGCGTGCCTGCTCGATCCACTTCACCACTTGATCCACCTGGCAGGCCTCTCGATGCGGGGCCATGCCATCGCGTAAACTGCCGAGGACTTTGCGAAGAGAAGCACATGACCAATGGACGCCGTGATCCTTTTCCAAGAGGGCCAGGACCTCATGTTGACTGTGATCGGTACCCCAATACCCCACTCGCTCAGCCAGAGCCGGTGTGGCGAGACCGGCTTCAATGCCCAAGTGCAACTCCAAGGGATGCATGGAGCGGCCACCTGGCCCGAGCGGTTCATAAAGTCGTCGCCAAAGCTTGACGGAGCCAAAGAGGGTGGCGACAGTGTTGGGATGTTGACGTCGGCGACGGTAGCGCCGACCCTCAAACTCGACCCGAGCGGGCGCTTCATCGTCGGCTTCGGGCTCTAAGCGATTCAACGCCCAGGCCAGGATGCGCCTGCCTACCTCGCGCAGCAACGCGCTCAGTTCACTTTCAAATGCCATCATCTTTTGCGGCGTGGGCGTCTCGTGGATAAATTGATCAATCAACCGAACCCCACGAGCGAGCGATCCCGAAAGCTGCTTGACAAGAGACTCAAAAGTGGTTGTCAACAGGACTTGGGTTGGCATAGGATGGATCATGGATGGCCTCCTTTGTCAGGTGATGATGGCGGTGGAATCGATCCATCATTTCACCAAAGGAGCCCATCTGAATCAACCCGATTCCTTCAGCCCCCACGGTCCGCACCCATCACGACCCCAATTAATATGAATTGGAGAGAGAGGCTGGAATAGCGCGATCACACCCGTAGCAACTCAAGTGTAGGTCTTGAGGCTCTATTCGCCTTTGTGTCAGCATCACGTTTGTGTTGAATTAACAGATCAACCCAGTCGCCCTGCAATGCTTCTCCGGTCAAGAGTTCAATTGGCGCTTTGCCTTGGCGTCTGCCGCTCTTGTAGCGACGATGGTTATGATAGAACATAATTAGATTTAGGGTCTCTTGAGTGATTTGACCTTTAGAGCTATTGAGATAAGGTCGAATCAGTGAGTTGACCATTTCAACCAATGATGAGGCTTTCACAACCGAATCAAGCTTTTCGAATATTAAAGCTTTAAAATCGTCAAATTGTCCATCAAGAAGACCTTCAGAAAAGTTAAACCAATATTCACGTTCTCGTTGATGGTAATGCCTTTTCTTGCCATGAGATTGATAGGACAGGTTGTGTCGAAGGGCCAACCTTGATCATGGTGCCAAGACAGCACTAATGCATCAATAATCTGCTCAGGCATCGACTCAAGAAGGTCGGCATGAATTTGTTCAACTTGACGAAAAGGCACTAATAGATCATCTATATGAGAGCGAATGGGTTTGAGAAGCTTCGGAATCTGGTCATCATTGATTTCTTCTTCAATCAGATTCAGGATCAATGTCAAATCTGATCGGACACCTTCAACTGTACGAAGTCGACCTGAACTTGAGCAAAGATATAAGGATTCACTGAGCATACTAAGTAATAGATCAAGACGATCATATTTCTCTATTGCATACTCACAAGATTTATGAGCTCGTTCATATTTATCAAGACGCTTGTTTGGGTTTGCTTCGCTTTTGGCATTGGCGAATTTCTCAGCTGCTTCATGCTCTCCAGCAATGGCACGGTAGGCTTGACGCTCCAGCTGGTGACAGCGGTTAAAAAGCTCTTGGAACTCATGGAACTGATCACACACCCAGAATCCATCTTGGCAAGCGGCCTGGTAGCCGGCTTTAAGGCCGACGCCCCGATCAGAAGCCATACCAAGGCTATGAAAGCGATGGGCACCAAGGTCTTTAAAATGCGTTTCCCAAGTCTTGGCCGAGCGATCTGAAGCCAGTTCGATTTTGAGGATGGCGGTACTTTGAGCATCAACGGTGACTAAGATTGGGGCTTGGTTGGCAAAAATCTCATCACTGAGATAAAACACGACTTTTTTCTGGGCCATTGATAAGGTTGAAGGAACAGAGCGTCCATAGTCTTGGAGGCATTCACTGAGATAGCCTACGGAGTTCGGCTGGTAGTCGAAGCGCTTGAAGATCGAGGAGATGCTCGGAATCGAGCATTTGCCTTCCAAACGACACGATAAAATCCACGGTTCGAGTAGGAAATCAGGAGGCTGGACAAGGTGGTGGGGATCGCTAAAGAGCACTTCTAAGTGGGACCTAGCAGCCCAGCTGAGCTGATAAAGAAAGGTTCTGGAAATCTGATACGCTTGAGCAATCTGGACCATTTTGCCATAGATGCCTTGATGGAGCCAAACGTGTTTGACAATTTCGATACGGGTTTGAGGATCTAAATCGGGACGTCTGGTAAACTTCATCGCGCAACCTCTGGTGGGTGGGGGCTGGTGACGAATCATAACGATTCGGCTTTACACCGCCATCCTACCACCGCCAGGGGGGTTGCTGAAACTGTCAACTGGGATTTGAAAGATCTCCATTTTCGGGATCTTTCACGAGCCGTCAAAAGTAGTGAACAGTTTGTTTGGCGAAGCCCGGCATCTCACTGAGTTTGGAGTCGCAAACTGTCAACTGGGATTTGAAAGATCCCGAATTTTCCTAGAATTTTCATGAAATGCCTGTGCTCTGATGCGTGGCAGGATAGGTGTCCGGGTTGGAAGGAAGTTTTCCCTGTAAGGACGGCGCATATGCCGGTGCACCTCCAGGCCGAGGGGGTACCCTCTACGCCAGCACCGGCCGGCAACAACAGTTACGGGCGGCGCTGGCCATCGCCATCGAGATGTATCGCGCTATGTATATGACGTTATGGCTACCGCAGGCGGAGGCGGAACTGGCACAAACCCTGCGGAACCCCGGAAACACAGGCTAAACAAAATGGCTAATCCCAGGAGACCTCACCCTCGGCCCAGGCGCGGATCAAGTGGTGGGCAATAGCAATGGCGTCCGGCACTTGCAGATCCGGGTTCTCATGCCGCAGGGCGGCGCGGACGTCCTCGCGGCTAAACCATCGCACATCCGTCATTTCTTCGGGATCGATCTGAATATCGGTGGTCGCGGCCACGCCGTGGCAGCCGATCATCAGGGAAGACGGGAAGGGCCAGGGTTGCGACGAGTGGTAGCGCACCTCGCCGACTTCGATGCCGGCCTCCTCCTTCACTTCCCGGCGCACGGCTTCCTCAATCGACTCGCCCTGCTCGATAAACCCGGCCAGGGCAGAATACCGCCCGGTGCGCGACAGGCGGCCCCGGGACTGCCCGAGCAGGCACTTTTCGCCGTCTGAGATCAACATAATCGCCACCGGATCGGTACGGGGAAAGTGCTGGGCCTTGCACGCCAGACAGGTGCGCACGTGCCCGCCTCGCCGTTGCTCCGTGGGCTGCCCACAAACACTGCAGAACCGGTGGCTCAGGTGCCAACCGACCTGCGCCCGGCTCTGCGCCACGACTCCAGCCGCTGCCGGACTGAGCTGCGTGGCCGCGCCACGGGCTTCTTGAAACCGCCAGGCCTCGCCGAGGTTGAGTTGGTCCAGCGGCGCTTCGACATCGGACACATCCAGGGCAAAGTGGGCAATGCCATCTTGCAGGCCAAGAAATACCGGCGGGATCGCCGCCTTGAGAGGCTCGATGGCCGCCGGGCTGAGCCAGCCGAGTTCGTACGATGGCTCGGCTTGGATGAGGATTTCGAGTTGCCAGATCGGCAAGATGCGGCTCTGTGGATTTTTGGCTTGGCTTTCGAGCCACGCTGGATCGCGGCGTTGTGCATCGCCGCGATCAAACGGGTTGCCGGCAAAAACATGAGGTTTCATAGTCGCTCGTCCAGTGTGCTGATGAGGATAGTTGGGCATGCGGTATCGTGTTCGCCCATTTTAGTGAGCCCCCCTGCTGCGGTCAAGCCGGATACCATATTGACTCTACCGCCTCAGGCGTTTATGGTGCTGTTGTAGAGGTGATCTGCGTAGAGAAGTTCCTATCATACCGCAATATCGAGGCGAGGTGAAATCATGGCAATGGTCGAGACCGAAAAGCACGGTCAAGTGATGGTAATCCGCATGAACCGGCCCGAGCGGTTGAACGCCCTCGGCGCTGAACTCCGGCAGGGCATGGCCGCGGCGTGGTGCGAATTTCGGGATAGCGACCAGCTCGAAGTGGCAGTGTTTACCGGCACGGGCCGGGCATTTTGCGCCGGGGAAGACATGAAAGAATCCCTCAAACGCGGCACCCCAGGGAGCGGGGCGCAAAAGCTTGAGGATCCGTTTATGAACGGCACGCTGCACAAGCCGGTCATCGGCGCCATCAATGGCTACGCCATGGGTGGCGGATTTATGTTGGTGGAACGCACGGATCTGCGAGTGGCCGTCAAGGGGGCGATTTTCGAGATGTCCGAAGCCAAACGCTGGTTGCTCGGCGGCTACAATCACGGCTACGTGGCCGGTATGCCCCAGCCCATTGCCACTGAGATGGCGATGGGCTACCGCTTCACCGCCGACCGCTTGTACGAAGTGGGATTCATCAACCGTTTGGTCGAGCCCGATGACCTCCTGACGACCTCGATCGAGATGGCTGAGCACCTGCTCACCTTGCCGCCGGCCGCACGGGTCAACACCATTTACATGATGCGGCAGATGATGCCGCGCGTCGCCCCCGAGTTGCAACGCCTGGCGTCCGCCCTGCACGATCACGGTGCCAAAAGCGATTTAATGGAATCGCGCGCCGCGTTTGCCGAAAAGCGCAAGCCCAATTTCAAGGGCTGGGACGACCCGGCAGACCGCTACCGCCTGCCCACCCTCGATGCCTTGGAGCAGGCCGCCAAGGAAGCGTAGGCCCAGCCCAGAGCGCCAGCTGGCCGGGCGACAATGGCGATGAGGGCCAGAATTCCCGGCTGGCAGTCTGGTCGCATTCCACCTCCACTATGGCCTGGAATTTGGTCTAGAGTACAGTGGGGTGCACTTCGGTCTGGTCACAGGCCTGGAAGGAGAACCCCGGGCTGCAGGCAACCGAGATGAATAGAGCCATCAAGTGGCCTCAATATCACCACATCACCCAGAACAGCCAAAGGATACCACTATGTCGACACGTATTGCGCTGATCCACGCCACGCCCGTGGCCATACCACCCGTGATGGAGGCCTTTCAACACGGGTGGCCGGAAGCCGAGCTGGTCAATCTGCTCGACGATGCCCTGAGTCGCGATCTGGCTCGGGCGGGGGCGCTGGACGAGGCCATGATGAAGCGCTTCGAAGTCCTCGGCGCCTACGCTATGCAGATTGGGGCCGACGCAATTCTGTTTACCTGTTCCGCTTTTGGCGAGGCCATTGAAGCGGTGGCCAAACACGCCTCCATCCCGGTGCTCAAACCCAATGAAGCGATGTTCGAAGAGGCGATTGCCAGCGAGCGCAGCGTCGGCTTGCTCACGACGTTTCAGCCGAGTGCACCATCCATGGAAAAAGAGTTTGTCGAGATGGCCGCTCAACAGGGAAGTCAGGTGCAATGCGACACGATCTGGGTACCAGACGCGATGGCGGCACTGGCGTCGGGAGATGGCGCCACCCACGATCGCCTGATTGCAGAAGCCGCGCCGCAGCTGGCCCATTGTGACGTGATTATGCTGGCACAATTTTCCATGGCGCGGGCGCAGGCTGCCGTTCAACAAGTCGTGACCCCGCCCATTCTGACTAGCCCCGCGAGTGCCGTCGGCAAACTCAAAGCCGCTTTGAGCTAACCCACTTTGTGGACCTGTACGCCACCCCTCAAGAGGGCACGGCCAGCCACCAGGCGCTTCGCTTTAGGGGCCCAGAGGTTCACGCCGCCAGGCGCCTAGGGCGATCGCCAGTGCAGTGCCCACTCCATACACGACGAGCCCGATCGCAATCAGGATGTACAGGCTATGAAGTCCCCTGCCCAACCACAAGACTGCCAAGGCCCCACCGCCCACCGTGAGGGTCAGCTGGACACAGGTTGCCAGCACCGGCCAGAGCACTTTCCCCGCCCCTTGGGAGGCAAAGTAGAGTGCCAGGCCCAGGCCGTAAAAGCTATAACAGGGTCCAACGATCCGCAGATAAGCGATACAGGACTGCAGCGCGGTCGGGTCACTGGTAAATAACCCTCCCCAGGCGAGGGGTACGATGGCGCCAGTGAGGCCAAAAGTGCCAGTAATAAGCGCCGCGCCTATGGCCCCAGTCCAGGCCACGCGATGCGCGCGCGCCAAGGCTCCTGCCCCGATATGGGTGCCCACCATGAACACCAGGGCACTCCCAATCCCGAAAACCATGGGCACCATCAGCAGTTCCAGACGCGCCCCGATGCCGTACCCGGCCAGGGCGGCAGGGCCGAAACGGCTCACCAGACCGGTCATTAAAATGACGGTAGAGACGCGTTGCAGGGGAGAAATCGCCGCCATCAGCCCGACCCGCAGAATATCGGCAAACAAGGCGAAGCGTAGGCGAATAGGGTAAATCTGCAACCGCACCGGCCGGTTTCCGGTCCGCAACATACGCCCCAATACAAGTGCCCCGAGTCCATAAGCCACGATCGCTGCCATCGCTGCGCCCGAGAGCCCGAACGCCGGGATGATGCCCCATCCCTGAGTCAGAATGCCTGTCAGGGTAATCTGCACGACAGCGACGCCAGCCAGGACACTGGCAGGTGTACGCATATCGCCGGTGCCGCGTAAGATGCTGGCAAAGGTGTGAAACAACCACACGGCCAGAGCGCCCGTAAACAGGATGTTGGAATAGCCACGAGCCGCTTCTAGGACGGCGCCGCCGGCACCTAAGGCAGCGTAAATGCTTGTCCCACCCAGGAGAAAAAGCGCCATAAAAAGACCACTTGCCACCAGGGCAATGCACACTGCATGCAGGGCCAGGGCTTGAGCCCGTTGCGGTTGTCCAGCCCCCAGGGCCCGCGCCACGGCCGAGGCCATGGCACCCCCTAGAGCCCCAGCGGCCAACATATTCATCAGCATAAACATGGGGAAGACCAGTGCCAGCCCTGCTAACGACAGGGTCCCCAGGCGACCGACATACCACGATTCCGTGATGCCGACTGCAGTGGAGGCCAGCATGGAGAGAATATTTGGCGTCGCCAGGCGCGCCAGGGTGGAGACAATGGGCCGTTCCAGTAGAGATTGAGCCACTGTGGGGGCCATTTGAGGCATCGCCTCCGCAACGCTGTCCGTCATGACCAATTCCTTTCTGCAGGTTCGGTTTTATTAGTTCTCATTTGGAACTCGTTCTCGAATAGTCTATACTAAGTTCTGTTTTGGAATGCAAGTTAATTCTAAAAAGGAACTCATTATGCGTTGGAAAGAAATTGGCGACAATCGCTGCTCTGTTGCCCGCACGCTCTCCGTCATTGGCGATCCCTGGACCCTCTTAATCTTGCGGGATGTCTTTTTGGGGATCCGCCGTTTTGACGACTTTCAGAGTCGATTAGATGTGACTCGGCACTTGCTTGCCGATCGTCTCAAGAAGCTCGTCAAGGCAGGCATACTGCGGCGAGAGCCGTACCAGGAGCGCCCGGTGCGCTATGAATACCGGTTGACGGAAAAAGGCCACGATTTGTATCCGGTGCTCATCGCCCTGATCAGATGGGGGGATCGTTGGATGGCGGGAGCCGACGGGCCGCCCCTAGAAATCGTGCATCGCCCCTGCGGCCATGTCATGATGCCAGAGTTGGTATGTCCTCACTGTCAGGAGCCGGTGGTGGCACGTGATGCCGAGGCACATCCCAGACCGGCAGGTCAGAAGCCTGCCCGTACGAACAGCATAGAAAACGGATGAGCCTCCCAGCGTTTCCATCAGGGCTTTGGCCCCTTGCCAGTCGGCGGTGTCAACGCCCTCGGTGTACCAGTAAGTAGCACCACGTCGTCTGCGGTCTGGTGGCAGCGACAGCGACACTGATTGACCGTCCCTAGCGCCTGCGCCCAGCAGCTTCCTCGTGGCCGGCGGCACGTCGCTTGCCAGCCGAGGTCACCGGCCCAAGGTCAGCCCTCCGGCATGACCTGGCGGCGGCGTGGGGTAAAGACGACGCCAATCGCCGTCCCCAACGCCACGAGCAAGTCCCGCTGGGGTCTCCCAAGGGTGATGCTGGGGGTTGCGCTCCGGCGGGTCCGACGCTAAAATCGCGTTTGAAAATTCTATCTTTGATGGCAAGCATCGCGTCGTCCGAGCGGGGGAAAGACACCATGTCAGATACACAAATGGTCGAGGAACGACCCGCCCAGGATCAGGTCGCGGAATACGAAGCGATCGTCATCGGCGCCGGGATTTCCGGTATATTCATGCTCTATCGCCTGCGCGAGCTCGGCATGACAACGCGGGTGTTCGAGGCCGGCACCAATGTCGGCGGCACCTGGTACTGGAACCGCTATCCTGGCGCCCGCTTCGATTCCGAAAGCTGGACCTATGGCTATTCGTTTTCTAAAGAGCTGCTACACGAATGGGACTGGAAGGAGCATTTCTCCCCCCAACCTGACACACTGGAATACCTGAACTACGTCGCCGACAAGTTCGACCTGCGCCGGGACATGCAGTTTCGCAGTGCGGTGAAGGCGGCGCATTGGGATGACGCGGCGAACCAATGGATCGTGACCCTGGAAAGCGGTCAACAGGCGCGCTCGCAATTCCTGTTGACCGCCATCGGCATTCTCTCCGCCTACACCCTGCCAGCCATTCCCGGCGTCGAAAGCTTCAAGGGCTCAGCCTACCACACGGCACGCTGGCCGCACACGCCAGTGGATTTCACCGGCAAGCGCGTCGGCATCATCGGCACCGGCGCCACCGCTATCCAAGCGATCCCAGAAATAGCCAAGCAGGCGAAACAGCTCACCGTCTTCCAGCGCCGGCCGAACTGGGCCGCACCGCTGCACAATTCCAGGATCAGCAAGGCGGAGATGGAGGAGATCAAGTCACGCTATGAGGAAATCTACGCCCACTGCGCCAAGACGCCGAGCTGGTTTATCCACCAGGCCGACCCCCGCAAGACCCTGAGCGTGCCGCCGGAGGAGCGTGAGGCGTTCTGGGAAAAACTGTATGCGGAACCGGGCTTCGGCATCTGGATGGGCAATTTCCGCGACATTCTAACTGATGAGAAGGCGAACGCCGCGATCAGCGAGTTTATCGCTCAGAAAATCCGCCAGCGCGTGAAGGACCCGAAGGTCGCGGAGAAGCTAATCCCGAAAGACCACGGTTTCGGCTCCCGCCGTGTGCCGCTGGAGAGCGGCTATTTCGAGGCCTATAACCGAGACAATGTCTTACTGGTCGATGTCATCAATGACGAGCCAATCGAGTGCATCACGCCAAACGGCATTAAGACGAATAAGAAGGAACACGAATTCGATTTCCTGATCTACGCCACGGGCTTCGATGGCGTGACCGGCGCGTTCGACCGCATCGACATCCGTGGCCCGAATGGTGTGCGACTGAAAGATGTCTGGGCAGACGGGCCGCGCACCTATCTCGGCATGCTCGCAGAAGGCTTCCCCAACATGATGATGGTACTCGGCCCGCATACCGCGCGCGGCAACATCCCGCAGGCCGTCGAACACAGCGTGGAATGGCAGACTGGCGTGCTGCGGTTCATGCGGGAGCACAACTACCAACGGATTGCAACCCGGCCCGAGCACGTGGCGGAGTGGACAGAGACCGTGATCAAGGCGGCCGAGCCGCTGCTCTCCAGCAAGGTGGATTCCTGGCAGACCGGCGTCAACCGCAACGTGGAGGGCCGCCGCGTGCGCCGCGTGCTGGGCTATAACGGCAACGGCGTACATTTTCGCCGAAAAACAGAAGAAGTGGCTACGAATGGCTACCAGGAGTTACGGTTTGACTAGCTGGTTGACGGGTTGGCCCTTGTTGGAGTCCGGTTCGTGGCGTTGGCGATGTCGTACAACCCGATTTCGTCATCCGCTCATCCTCTAAGCCCCTATTTGTCAATGAACTTAAAAATGAGTTGAGATTCTCGGGCAATATGGAAGCTTAAGACCCGGGAATCTAACGTGAGGAAAGGCCCTGTCCATGTCGATCGACCCCGTGCTCTATCAGGCTTAAGTGAAGGCCACCAGCGGCCGTGATGGCCGTGCCGTGTCGTCCGACGGCGTGCCCGATGTACGGCTCAGTACACTGCGCCCCCTCGGGCGCAGAGGGACAGGGCACCAACCCGGAGCAGTTGTTTGCCGCAGGATATACAGCGTGTTTTCTGAGCGCCATGAAATACGGGGCGGCGCGCGACACCCTTTACGCGTCTCTCGCAGCGGCGTTCGTTCGCCGCTGCGAGAGACGGGAAGACTGTGCCCCAGTTGGCCGCATCGGATGTGGATGGTTCTGTGGGTGAGTGTCTTCTGGGTGGCGACGACGGTACCGCACTTCGGGACGTTGTGGCATTCTCACGGCGGCGGCGACACCTCTCATCAGCACCCGAATCTGACTACGCTCTCAGGTGGCCGGCGACCGCTGCCTTCCCCCCAGCACCCTCATGTGGCTCACCAGACCCCGCAGGCGTTACCCTTTGGCGGTTATTATGCTCACCCCGAGGCCCCGCCTGCGCATCATGCCAGGCGGGAAGACGCTCCGACTCAATTCTATTATGAGACGTGGGCACACACCGATTTCCACTGGCACCTCTACGATGTCTCTTTACCCTCGCTCTCGAGGGTCACCCTGTGGTTTGGATGGTTCCTCTACGCCTGTTTTCTCATCGTAGACGTCCCTCTATCATACCGTCCCAAACCGTTGTCTTACCGCCAACCCAGAGCCCCTCCAGTCGCATTAAAATCCCCGGATGAGTGTGTCTTTTAGCGTTTCAATCGCATTGCAACGGCGACTGGCGTGATAGGTGGGGTCAGAGGCACGTGGCCCACCCAACAGGTGACGTGCGCCTTCTGACTTGAGCGGGTTCTGTCTGACCGTACTAGACTTGCAACGCATGCCTACGGGGGGCGCCTCGCCACGGTATATCGATCGCCATGCACGTCATACCACATGTGGACAAAACGGAGGATCAGCATGCGCACCATGCATATAAGGCTCATGACGGGTTTTTGGCTTGGGATCACCCTTACCGCGGTGATGGCGGTGTCTGCCACACCGACCGTCTACGTCGTGAACTATCCACTCAAGTACTTCACGCAACGCCTCGCGGGAGATCACGTACAGGTGGTATTTCCGGCGCCGCCCGACGAAGATCCGGCCTTCTGGAAACCGGATGTAAAAACCATTGCGGCCTTTCAAGCTGCTGATTTGATTATGATCAACGGCGCGACCTACGCCAAATGGCTGCAGCAAACCTCGCTTCCAAAGGCCAAGGTCGTCAATACCTCGGCGGCTTTTCAGGATCAGTACATTGAGATCAAAAGCAGTATCACCCACAGCCACGGTCCTGCGGGTCAACATGCGCATACGGGAACCGCATTCACCACGTGGTTGAACTTCCGCTTTGCCGCCCAGCAGGCCAAGGCGATCGAGACCGCGCTGCGTCGGCTGCTGCCGGCGCAACAACCCACGTTTGCCAAACAGTATGCCAGTCTCGAAAAGGACCTCATGGCCCTGGACACGCGCATAGAGACACTCGTGGCCAGCCGGCGCACCCAACCGCTGGTGGCCTCCCACCCGGTGTATCAGTACTTCGCCACCCGGTATGGTCTGAATCTGCAAAGTGTGTTATGGGAGCCGGAGGTCATGCCGGAGGACGACGACCAATGGAACACGCTGCAGGGGCTGCTCGCCAAGCATCCGGCAAAATGGATGATCTGGGAAGGCGAACCGATGGCTGCGTTAGTGCAGAAACTCCAGAGCCTGGGGGTGCAGAGCCTCGTCTTTGATCCCTGTGGTAATACCCCTGAGCAAGGCGACTTCCTCAGTGTCATGCAGCAAAATGTCGTCAATCTGCAGCAGGCATTTCAGTAGCGTGGTGGTGCAGCTCCAGATCGAAAGGGCTTGGAAGCGCCGCCACCTCGACCTCATCGATAAGCTACGCACACTCTGAGATGGAAGGCATCATGAACGAGACGAACCGCCCAATTATTGTGGTTGAGGATCTTTCCTTTCACTATCGCGAGGGCGATTTTCACCTCCACATTCCGGCGCTCCGGATTGACGTCGGTGCGAAAATCGCCATTATTGGTCCAAGCGGCTCGGGTAAAACCACCCTCATCAACCTGCTCGCTGGCATTGTGACACCGGTTAGGGGTCGGGTCAGTGTGCGCGGGGCGCACCTGGAACAGCTCAACGACACGGCCCGGAGGCGTTTTCGCATTGCCAACGTCGGTTTCGTCTTTCAGGATTTTGCCCTGATGGATTATCTCTCCGTACTCGACAATATTTTATATCCCTACCGCATTAATCGAGCCCTCAACCTGACGCCGCAGGTGCGTGAGCACGCCGTCCAGCTCGCCACCACGATGGGTATCGACGACAAATTAAAGCGCCATATCCACCATCTGTCCCAGGGCGAAAAACAGCGGGCCGCCATCTGCAGAGCCCTGGTGACGCGCCCGCCCATTTTGCTGGCGGATGAGCCCACAGGGAATCTCGACCCCGCCAATAAAGCCCACATTCTCGACCTGTTGTTTCAGTATGTTGACGAGCAACAGGCTTCACTCATTGCGGTGACCCACGATCATGGCTTGCTAAGTGACTTTGACCGAGTCATTGACTTTCACCAATTTCATAGCCGTAAAGGGTGATCATGCATAGTCTCTATATGGCGTGGCGCTATCTGTGGTTTCACAAAGTGAGAACCGTCGTGCTCATTGCCGCCATCACGTTGATTACTTATTTGCCATTTGCCGTGCACATTCTCGTGCGCTCCAGTGAAGCGCAGATGCTGGCACGCTCTCAGCTCACGCCCCTCATCATTGGTCAGAAAGGCAGTGCGCTCGATCTGGTCCTGAACACGTTGTATTTCACCTCCAAGCCGCCGGCGGTGATACCGATGGGCGAAGCCGATCGCGTCGATGCTTCCGGCCTGGCCTATGCCATCCCCGTCTATAATCGCTTCGTCGCCCGAGACTTCCCCATCGTGGGGACGACGGTCGATTACTTTGCTTTTCGCCAGCTCGATATCGCCGCGGGGCGCATGCTCGCCGTCTTGGGCGAGTGCGTCCTGGGAGCCACGGTCGCGTCCACCCTCGGCCTCGCGCCTGGCGATACCCTGCTATCGGCCCCGGAAAACCCCTTCGATCTGGCCGGTGTGTACCCGCTCAAGATGCAGGTCGTGGGGGTGCTCCACGCCAGCCACACGCCTGATGATCGGGCCGTGTTTGTCGACATCAAAACGGCCTGGGTGATTGAAGGCTTGGGGCACGGCCATACCGATCTCGCCACCACCACGGATCCACAGAACATTCTCAAGCAGCAAAACGGCACCATCGTGGCAAGTGCGAAAGTCGTGCAATATACCGAAACTCGACAGTCGTAAGTTCTCGGTTCTGGGGTTAGCGTCAGTCTAGCAGTTCAACACTGGCAAGGTTCACCCAACAGCCCCTTGCAAACATCCCGAAAAAGCCCCT
>Ga0214472_10004960_pt1 | contig 13999 bp, 13 predicted proteins | sample RVTome_6_FD_207662 | JGI IMG/M metagenome (GOLD analysis project Ga0214472, IMG submission 207662) | Soil microbial communities from uranium-contaminated site in the Upper Colorado River Basin, Wyoming, United States - RVT140D175 | ecosystem: Environmental > Terrestrial > Soil > Contaminated >... | reverse complement strand
CCGCTTCCGCAAGCACGGCCGATGAGGCGCGTCCTGGCGGACAGCGGGTTCCTCGTCGCTCTCGGCATCGAGCGCGACCCGCGGCACCGTGCAGCGCGCGACTACCTCGACAATTATCACGGCGAAATGCTTGTGCCGGCGCCGGTCGTCACCGAGTCGTGCTATTTCCTTTCGACAGCCGGCAAGGTGCGACTGCTCGACTGGCTGCGCAGGATTCCGCGCAAAGTCCTCGATCTGCCCACCTACGCCTATCACGATGTGAGCGAAACCCTGACCCGCTATGCCGATCTGAATCCTGACTTCACCGATGCGGCGATGGTCTGGTTCGCTGAAGACACGGGTTGCCGCGCCATTCTCACCGTGGATGTCCGCGACTTCTCCGCGTTCCGCCTGGCGAAGGGCAGGCGCTTCGACCTGGTGAAATGGTTCGAGCGATGAAATTGACCGCCCCCGGCTTTCCGCCCGCCTCATCATGGGAATCATCGAAGCATGCCGCGATGGAGGTCTATGACAGTAGGAGAACCATCAATCGCCCCAAGCGATGCTATAATGCATCGCATCTGCAATGCATGATCGACCGATGAAGGATACCACGATCCCGCCGCTGCGCGTGTCTCAGGAGCTTCGCAAGCAGGCCGAAGCCGTTCTCGAGGAGGGGGAGACCCTCTCCGGTTTCGTGTTGGACGCGCTGAATCGGAACATCGAGTACCGCAAGACGCGGCAGGAGTTCATTGCGCGCGGGCTGGCGAGCGCAGCGCGGTCCAAGAAGACCGGCAAGTACGTGTCGGCCGACATGGTGATCGCAAAGCTCTCCCGCAGGCTGGCCGGAGCCAGGCGGCGCGCGCAGTAGCGTGGCGCAACGCTACAAGGTTCGCTTTACGCTGGAAGCGGAGGACGATCTATTGCGTCTTTACGACTTCCTGTTGGAAAAAGACCTGGCTTCAGCGGAACGTGCCTTGGATGCCATTACAGCAGCAGTCGAGCTGCTGCGTTTCTCGCCGTACGCTTGCCGCAAGGTGCTTGGTGACAATCCATTTCTGCGGGAACTGCTTATTCCGTTCGGCTCCGCGGGCTATGTGGCTTTGTTTGAAATCGCGCCCGGCAACACGGTCAACATTGTGGCCGTTCGGCACCAGCGGGAGGAGGATTATCTTTAAGGACGCTTCGCTCGACCCCGTCGCGCGATCCCGTTACAGGCTTATGCCCAATGGCACTTAAACGCCCCAAAGGCCCCTCCGGCACGCTGGTCGTGCTCGAGCACGTCTCAAAGATCCTCAAGAACAATCCGCTCGGCGATCCGCACGTGCGCAAGGTGGGCGTGTGGCTGCCGCCGCAGTATGACGAAGGCGCGGGCAAGCGCCGTTTCCCGGTGCTCTACGATCTCGTCGGCTTCACCGGCTCCGGCCTCGCGCATACCAACTGGAAGCCGTTCGGCGACAACGTGCCGGAGCGAGCGGCGCGGCTCATCCGCGAGCAGAAGATGGGGCCGGCGATCTTCGTGTTTCCGGACTGCTTCACGGCGCTCGGCGGCAACCAGTACGTGAACTCGTCGGCGATCGGCAACTACGCGGACTATCTCACACGCGAGATTATTCCCTTCGTGGACCGCGAGTTCCGCACGCTGGCGAGCCGCGAGCATCGCGGCTGTTTCGGCAAGTCATCGGGCGGCTACGGCTCGATCATCCACGGCATGAAGTACGCGAAATACTGGGGCGCTATCGCCAATCATTCCGGCGACGCGTATTTCGATTTCGTCTACTGGCACGACTGGCCGAACACGCTGAACGAGCTCACCAAGCATCGCTTGCCAAAGCGAAAAGCCGGCGCCTACAACGCCCATGGCGAATCGAGCCGCAAGGGCCTCGCCGAAGGGCTCGACGACGGGCGCATCAAGCGCTTCCTCGCGCACGTGTGGAAGAAGGAGAAGCTTTCGACGGCAGAAGGCCACTGCATCATGAACCTCTGCATGGCGGCCACCTACGATCCTGATCCACGCGCGCCGCCCGGCTTTCGCGTGCCGTTCAATCTCGAATCGGGAGAACTCATCCAAGAGCGCTGGAGCAGGTGGCGCGAGCACGACCCGATCAACCTCGTCGCCCGATTCCGGGACAACCTCAAGTCGCTGCGCGGCATCTATATCGACTGCGGCTGGCGCGACCAGTATCACATCCATTACGGCGCGCGTATTCTCTCGAAGCGCCTCGCCGCGGCCGGCATCCGGCACACCCACGAGGAATTCGACGACAACCACTCCGACGTCGATTACCGGATGGATACAAGCCTGCCGTTCCTGTACCGGGCATTGAAGCCCTGAGAGACCATCACCTCAGGCTTCGTTACAGTCGAAAACTCGCTCATCAATGGCAGAGCACTGACTGGACCATGAGCACGTCGAAGTCGCCGAAAAACTTGTCGAGGCGCTCGACCGAAGCGCTTTCTTTGGAAACCACATCTCGCAGAGACTGCGCGAATTTATCCGCGACGTCACCCTGAAAGAACGCTCCACGCAGCCAATGCTTGTCGACCACCTCGTACCCGTGCTGAGCGGGATACTCCGCCACGTAGTAGTTCTCACTGTCGTAGATCACATGCATGTTCGCCTCCATGCGTTTAACCGCGAGCCTCTCCATCGTGCAGAGTCGCGCTTGCAGCCGTATTTCAGGGAATAACAGCCAAGTCACCGGTGAAACACGGACTTGTTCGCCGGGCAGCCGCTCCTGGCTCACACGCATATTGACCGGATAATCATTTTTTCTCTGTGCGGTGGGCCGCTTTGGGCGGTTGATTCGACCCCAGTCATGAAATCGGACACAGAGTAACGACGGTAATCGGGGCTAAGATGACCTCATTTACTCTAATAGGCGTGCCGAACGTCGCGTAAGGCGGTGAGTCTAACGGTGAGGCGCGCCGCGCCAACCCACTTTTGTCTCCTGCGAGCGACATGACAAGACGATCCAAATACTGGCTGACCGGACTCGCAACGCTTGTCCTGCTGATCGGGGCGGGCGTGTACGTCTTCGAATGGAACTCGCTTCGCGAGCCCATCGCAAAACGCGTCGAGCGCGCCACGGGCAGATCCTTTGCAATCAACGGCAATCTCGACGTGCGTCTGTCGCTCGTCCCCAGAATCACCGCGGAAGGGCTCGTAATCGGCAATGCGCCGTGGGCGCGCGAGCCCAGCATGGCCGAGATTGGCCGCGTCGACTTCACGGTCGATGCGCTCGCGCTGTGGCGCGGACGCGTGGTGCTGCCGGAAGTCAATTTGAGCGGGTCGCGCATACTGCTCGAGAAAAATACGGACGGCGCCGCGAACTGGGATTTCGACACGGAGAAGAAGGATGAAAAGCGCGAGCTGCCGTCTATCGGCGCCCTCACTCTCGATCGCGCCTACTTCGGTTACCGCGACCTGGCGATCAAAACGGACTTCGGGACCAACGTCTCGACCATTCCCGCCGATCAGAAGAATGCCGGCATGTGGAAAGTCACCGGGCGCGGGCGCATCAAAGGCATGCAGGCAACGATTGACGGCGTGGTCGGCAGCGTGCTCGCGCTTGCTTCAGCCGAGAACCCGTATCCGGTCAACGTGCGTGCGGTGCTCGGCACGACCAAGGCACGCGTCAATGGTGCGCTGATCGATCCGCTTCATCTCAAAGGCGAGGATCTGAACTTCGAGCTCGAAGGCGCCGATCTGGCGCAACTCTTTCCGATCCTTGGCGTGCCGCTGCCGCCGACACCTCCGTACAAGCTGAGCGGTCATTTGAATCACAGCGGCAATGTCTGGATTTTCCGCAAGTTTGCAGGACGCGTCGGCAACAGCGATCTCGCGGGTGACTTCGCGGTGGATCGCGGCCAGAAACCCCAGCTCATCACCGCGAACCTCGTCTCGCGCAAACTCGACATGAAGGACCTCGGCGGTTTCGTCGGCGCCGATCGCGGTGAAGCCAAGTCAAGCCCGACGCCGCCGCCTCCGGGCCGCGTGCTGCCACAGGAGCCGTTCAGTCTGGAGAAGCTGCGCGTCGCCAACGCTGACGTGAAATTCCGCGGCGAACGCGTGCTTACCGGGAAGCTGCCGATGGAAAAAATGACGGCGACGCTGAAGCTGCTCGATGGCGTGCTCACGCTCGAGCCGCTCAATTTCGGCGTGGCGGGCGGGAACCTCGTCTCGCAGATCAAAATGGACGCACGCCAGCCCGTGATCAAGACGCGGGCCGACATCGGCGTGCGTCGGGTGCGCCTCGAGAAGCTTTTTCCGGGTTTCAAGCTGAGCCAGGCGAACGCCGGCGTGATCACCGGACGCGCGAAAATCGATACGGCCGGCAATTCAGTCGCAAAAATGCTCGCCGAAGCGGACGGCGACGCGGCGCTCATGATGGAAGGCGGCTCGGTCAGCGAGCTTCTGGTACGGCTCATCAACCTCGACGTCGCCAACGCGATTCCTGTGTTCCTGACGGGCGACAAGCAGCTTCCGGTGCGCTGCATGGTCACGCATTTGAAAGGCGTGGACGGCGACTTCAAGGTCCAAACGCTGGTGCTCGACACCGGCAAAGCCGTCGTTACGGGCAGCGGCGGTGTCAACTTCGTCAACGAGTCGCTCAATCTCAAGCTCGTGTCGAAGTCGAAAGGATTCAGCTTGGTCGCGCTGCGCGGCCCCATCAATATCAGCGGTACGTTCAAGAATCCGAACGTCGGACCTGATCTCAAGAACGCGGCTGGCCGTGGCGTCGCAGCAGCTTTACTCGGCTGGGCAACGGGGGGCCTGGGCGCGCTGATTCCGCTTATCGACCTGGGCGGTGCACAAGACAGCGATTGCGGCGCGTTGATCCAGGAGGCGACCGCGAGCGTGCCGGCGCGGAAGCCGCAGAGCGCAAAGCGATAAAGACGGCTTCCCGCTCGCGAAGGTCGCTGTCCCAAGTTATGTGCCTAACGCAAGAGCTAAGCGGCGCGGCGCTTCTTGCCGCGTCCGCTTGAGCGCGTTGTGTACGCCCGACATGGGCATGAGTTTATGGGGTGAGAGTCTCCTGTGGGAGGACCCGATGCAATCAGGATAACCACTAGCCGAAGGCAAGGGCAAGCCCGCGAGGGATTGTCCGAAGGAAGCCGGAGGGCAAAGGTGCGAGCCGACGAACAGAAATCGCATAGAAGGCTCAGTCTGTGGGCGAGTCAGCACAAGATGACGAAGCCCGCGGGGACAGCGGACAGGGTAAATGCGGCGGTTGTGCACTGAAGGCTCATGTTCTTATTCGGGGAGATCTGTTCAACATGCGGTTTGTGCGGCGATGGGAGTCGAACTGAGGCCCGGCTCGAAAGGGACGGAAACGCCATCGAACCCTAAGGTCGCTGTGGTCGTCATGGGAGCCGGATTGAGGGCCACCGCGAAAGCGGCGGAATCACCACCGGACCCTACCACGACTCGGACAGCGCGCCTGGCGGCAACACCGGGCGTGATTGGACAGAAGTCAGCAGACGGCGTAGTAGCCAAACGCCCACCGTAATGGGTGGGACAGGGTGAAGGCCTGAACCGTCGGCAAGGCGTGAGACGGGCAGACCTCAGTGGCCGCACCGCACCTGACCCGGTGAAGCGGCTCTGGCGGCCTGTGTCGTAACCAGCTTTGGAGGCGTCCACCATGGACGACCTTTCAAATCCGGCGGAAACGCCCCGTGCGGACCCGCACGCGGGGTGTTGTGGGGGCTGGGGGTTAAATACCCCCGGCTACCCGATTCGGCCCAGACTCGGCCAGCGAGGTCCGGCTAGCTACGGTGTTATGGCATCTTCAGCGCCAGTCGTCGATAACGAAACAGTCGGGACGATTGTAGCCGGGCTCGTTGGGCCGTTGCATGGCCACCCCTTCTAGAAACGTCCGGAAGCCACGCTCCAGCAGCATCCGATAGGCATCGTGGCGTGCGGCGTTGACCCCCGCGACCAGCTGTGCAATACCGCGGGCACTGGCCAGGGCTTCGCAGGCTGCGAGCAAGTGGTCAAAGGACTTCGCGGCGCCCGGACCAGGGCGTACGGCGCCGAACTTGATATACGCGGCGCCAGTGCCCGCCTCACTGCCCCTACCAAGGTGGCAGATCGCGAATGCCACCAAGTCCGTCCCGTCATGGATGAGGACGGTATCGCCGAGCTGCTGCACAGCGACTGCCTGGATCTCACTCTGGACATCGAGCCCGGGATACACCGCGTGGGTGAGCGCGCGACAGGTGGCGAGGCAGGTCTCGCGGGCGTGCAAGGGGACCTCTGAGTATGTCGACCAGCGCTCGGCGGTGGTGGTGCGTCCGACTGGCTTGGCCATCACGGGTGTCAGATACTGCGGCCAGAAGCCAAATTTCTGGTAGAGGGCGATATGTTTGGGGCTCTGGGGAAACGTGAACAGCGCCGCTTGGCGCGTGCCCCACTGCGCAAAGAGGCCCATGGTCGCCGTGAGCAGTCGTTGGGCAATACCTTGGTCCCAGAGGTCGGGACGCACGGTCAAGGGGCCGAAGAAGTCGAAACTCCCCCAGTTCGCGGCGAAGTTGGAACCGACCAACGCGTTATCGAGGTAGGCGCCGAGCGTTGCCGCCGGAGCAGCGCGCCACCGCGTGTGCACCAAGTCGGCGTCACCCATGAACGACATGGGATCGGGCAGCCCGAGGAACGTGCCGAAGGCGAGGCGGAAGATGCGCTCGGCCTCGGGCAGATCGTGTTGGTCGAGGGGACGAATCGTGATGTCCATGCTCTTTGCTCCTTCTCTCAGAGCTGATGATCGACGAGAGCTTTGCGAGGCCGAACGATTAGGATTTTATCCGCCGTGCGGTAGCATGGTGGATAAAATCGGTTGGACTGAACCGCTGGATTCAGGGCGTGCTGCTATGGGATTTGTAGGACGTTGAGCGTGGGACTGGGTGCGCGGGAGCGCGCGGGTCGATGAGTGGCGGGCGCGCATGGGTTCGGTCACAGAGGCGGCATGGCTGGGTATTTGACAAAATCACTATGACAGATGCGCATTCGAGGGTCAACGGCGGTGGAAGGCGCGAGCGCGGTCGCGGCGGGGCGAGAGGCCGACGCACGGGTGCGGTGCAGGGGAATTGAATCAGGGTGCTCACGGTGGCGGCAGAGGCGGCGCACGCGCACACGGTACCGGGATGAGGCCGGTCGCGCTCATGCGCCCGGCTTTGCAGTGCGGGCACTGATGGATATCGAGGGAGGCCACGCGCAGCCAGAACGCCTCGACCGATTCGGGTTGTGTGGCTGCTGCAGGGAGCGGCGGATCATCGAGGGCGGTGCGGGCCTGGGCGAGTTTCTCGTGCTTGGCGCGGTTGGCGAGGATGCCGTAGTGACGGATGCGCATGAAGCCTCGCGGCAGCACGTGGGTGAGGAAGCGGCGGATGAACTCGTGGGGGTCAAGACGCATCACCTTCATCTTGTTGCCGTGGGCGTAGTCGCGGTAGCGGAAGCGAATTTCGGTGTCGTTGCAACTGACCAGCCGGTGGTTGGAGATCGCCACGCGGTGGGTGTAGCGGCCGAGGTAGTCGAGCACCGATTGGGGGCCGGAGAAGGGGCGTTTGGTGTAGACCACCCAGTCGTGGCGGTAGAGTTGGGCGATGAAGTGCTGCTGGGCGTGTGCCTGGGTGAGGGGTGCGGTGGCGCCGGCGAGTTTGAGTGGGCCGCGGGTGAAGGCGTGTTGGAGGGCGGCGGTGAACTTGCCGCGGAACACCGTGGAGAGAGCCTGGATGGGGAAGAGAAACCCGCGCCGTGGGTGAATCCAATGCCCGTCTGTGGCGAGCGCGCCGGCGGCGACGAGGGCGTGGATGTGCAGGTGCTGGGTGAGCGTCTGGCCCCAGGTGTGCAGCACGAGCGTTGCGGCGATGAGCCCGCCGAGCCAACGCGGGTTCTCACCGAACTCGGTGAGGGTGGCCGAGACGCTCTGGAACAGCAAAGCGTAGAGCGCTTGGGGATTGCCTTGGGCGAGTGCGTTGAGTTCGTGCGGGAGTGTGAAGACGACGTGGAAGTAGGGCACGGGCAGCAGTTCCGCGCGCCGGGCGGCGAGCCAGCGTTCCTTCGCCAAGGTCTGGCACTTCGGGCAGTGCCGGTTGCGGCAGGAGTGGTAGTGGTAGCGAAGCCACCCGCACGCCTCGCAGCGTTCAACGTGCCCGCCGAGCGCCGCGGTGCGGCAGGCTTCGATCGCGCGCATCGCCCGGTACTGCACCGGGACCAGGCGGTGGGTTGCCTGATACGCTGCGCCGTGGCGTGCGAAGACCTCGGCCAGTTCTACCTTGACCCTTGCCGCATCCGCGCCGTGCGGATGCGCATCCACGCGCTAGCCGTGCGGGGGGTGGGGCCGCTCCAGCAGATCGAGCGGCGAGGTGGCGCCGGACAAGTGCTTCTGCGCCAGGTGAAAGTAGCGCGCGGTCGTGCTCAAGCTGCCGTGTCCGAGCAGGCGCTGGATGGTGTGCACATCAACACCGCCTTCGAGCAGGTGGGTGGCGAAGGCGTGGCGCAGCGCGTGGATGCCGCCCTGCTTGGTGATGCCGGCGCGATCCTTGGCGGCATAGAAGATCTTCTGCACCGTGGCATCGCTGATCGGGTGCTCGGCGTCTTTGCTCGGGAAGAGCCAAAGGCTGGGCCGATAGGCCAACCAGTAGCGACGCAATTCCGCAAGCAGCCGGGGCGAGAGCAGCGTGTAGCGGTCCTTGGCGCCCTTGCCCTGCTCCACCCGGATCGTCATGCGGTCGGAATCGATGTCGGCGACCTTCAAACGGCACGCCTCGAGCAGCCGCAAGCCCCCGCCATAGGTGGTCATGAGCAACGCGCGGTGTTTCAGATGCGCGGTCTTCTCGATGAGCGTTGCCACCTCCTCGCGCGAGAGGATCTGCGGCAGCCTCGCGGGCACCTTCGGGCGCGGCAGACAAAACTCCGTCTCGCGGCGCTTCAACGTCACCCGGTAGAAGAATTCCAGCGCGCTGCACACGATGTTACAACTGCTGTGCGCGAGCTTCCTCTCCTGCAGTAGGTGCAGCAGATAACGTTGTACGTCGGCTTCACCGATCTGATCCGGGCGCCTGCCGTAGAACTTCGTGAGCTTCGCCACACCGTCGATGTAGGCCTCGCGCGTGCGATCTGCCATCCCGCGAAGGGCCATGTCCGCTTCCATCTGCTTGCGCAATGCACCCATGTGTGTCTCCTCAAAGTGAGCGCGGGACCATTCCCGCACCCCTACGCTGACACACACTCAGTCCATCGCGCTCAGAGACCGCGAACGGCCTCCAGCGTACCGCTCATCTGCGCAACTTGGAACGCCTCACCGGACAGTGAGACTCAGACACACCACCGCGAAGCGGTTTAGTTCAACTAGAAGTCGACCTCCCAGTGACGCAGTATAAGGCGTCACTGGGACGGATAAAACTAGACAGTGGACGGAAGTGAAAAACTCCGTTTGCACTGAAATGCCTATTCACAATCAGTCAGCCTCTTCTTCGTCGCTCCTTGCGGTGATCGGGGACAGATCAGACCACGGTTTCTCGGCGGGCCAGGGGAGGCGAGACCTATGCCACTTGCCGCGTGTTTCTCAACGAACGCCCTGACGCCCTTTTTCGCGTCCTCAGTTTCCTACAGATTCCCCTGCAGACGCATCAAGCCCGCACCCGCACCGAATTGCCGTTATCTATGGTGACGATGGTGCCGCTGACGTGGGAGGCGCGGGCAGAGGCGAGGAAGGCGACCAGGTCCGCCACCTGCGACGGCTTGCCCGTGCGCCTCGTCGGCGCGGCCGCCGCGACCTTCGCCTGAATCTCTTGCCATCGCGACGCATCGCCCAGTTCGCGCTCCGCCATCTCCTTGAAATGGTCGATCGCGCGTTCGGTCTGTATGCCGCCCGGGTTCACGCCCACCACGCGCACGCCGCGGTCCACGCTTTCCGACCCGAGCGCGCGCGTGAATGCCATGAGCGCCGCGTTGCCGCTGGTACCCGCGATGTAAACGGAGCGGGGGCGCTCGCCCGCGACGCCGATCACATTGACGATCACGCCCGAGCCGCGCTCGCCCATGCGCCGATAGAGTTCGCGCGTGAGGTTGATGTAGCCGAACACTTTCAGGTCCCACGCGTGCCGCCACGTCGCGTCATCGACCTCCATGAGACCGCCGCTGGGAATCGCGCCCGCGTTGTTCACCAGGACGTCCACGTCGCCGCAATCTTTCGCCAGCGTGAGGACGTTCTGCGTCTTGCCGAGGTCGAACGGATGAATCGAAACTTCGGCCTTGTGCTGCCGCGCTATCGCGTCAGCGGCCGCCTTGAGTCCGGCTTCGCTGCGTGAAGCGATATGCACGTGCGCGCCTTCTGCAGCGAATCCATGCGCGCACGCCAGTCCAATTCCTTTCGACGCCCCGGTAATCAATACCTTCTTGCCGCGCAGTTCCAGATCCACGATTTTCCCTCCCTGGGTTCAGCAGTCTCTACTCCACTGGCGGGTGGCGCTTCACCCACTGCGTCGCCTGCTCGTAGGCGTGGGCGACGCGATAGACGAGTGCTTCGCTGAACGGTTTGCCGACGATCTGCATCGCGAGCGGCAGGCCCGCTTTGCTGAAGCCCACAGGCACCGAGAGCGCCGGGCTCCCGGTCACGTTGAAGGGCGCGCGCGCCTGCCGCGCGTACGTGTACTCGATCGCCTTTGGGTCGTCGATGCGGCACGCCGGGTCCATCGAGCTCGCCGTCACCGCCACGTCGATGCCGGAAAACAGCGCATGGAACTTGTCCGTCATGGTACGGCGCAGGCGCGTCGCGTTCACGTAGTCGGAGGCGCGCACGAAGGCGCCGGCCATCAGCCGCTCGCGCGCCAGCGCGCCATAGTCCTGCGGTCGCTCCCGCATCCACTTCTCGTGCACCGCGAAGGCCTCGCTGGTGAGGATGGTGCGATTGCAGGCGACCCACTCGCCGAGAGGGGCGGTCTCGATCTCCCGCACTTCGGCCCCGAGATCGGCGAGCTTCCGCATCGCCGCGTCGATCCCGGCCGTCATTTCCGGATCGGCTTCCATGTCGCGCGTATAAAAGTGCCGGATCACGCCTATCCTGAGCCCCTCCACGCCGCGGCCGAGCTCAGCGGTACAGCCGCTCTTCGCGTGAGCGCTGCTGCCGGGATCGAGCGAATCGTGGCCGGCGATGAGATCGAGCATCAGCGCGTTGTCCTCCACCGTGCGGGTGAGCGCGCCGACATGATCGAGCGAGAACGCCAGCGGTAGCACGCCGCGGCGGCTCACCAGGCCGTAAGTAGGCTTGATGCCGGCCACACCGCACATCGAGGCTGGATTGCGTACCGAGCCGCCGGTATCGGTGCCAATGGCTGCGGGCAGGAAACCCGCCGCCGTCGCCGCGCCCGAGCCGCTCGACGAACCGCCGCAGAAATGGTCGCGGTTCCACGGATTGCGCGCCGGCGGCCAGGGCAGATCGAACGACGGCCCCCCGATGGCGAATTCGTGCGTCGAGAGCTTGCCCATGAATACGCCGCCCGCGGCACGCAGCTTTTGCGTCACCGCCGCGTCGGCTGCGGCGACGTTCGCCTGCAGGATCTTTGAATGGGCGGTCGTCGGCAGGCCCGCGTAATCGACGATGTCCTTGAGACCGTAGGGCACGCCGTGGAACGGGCCGCGCCACGCGCCGCGCATGATCTCCGCCTCGGCGCGCCGCGCGTCCTCGAGCGCAAGGTCGGGCGTGAAGCGGACGAAGGCGTTCAATTTTGCGTCGTGGCGCTCGATGCGGTCGATCAGCGCCTTCGCGTACTCGACGGGCGAGAGCTTCCTCGCGCGCAGCAGCCCGGCGGCTTCGGCCACGGTGAGCCAGGATAGGTCGGTCATCGGCTGTCCTCTGCCGCAAGCCGGAACACGTGAGCCGGTTCGTCGGCCGGCCCGAGGGTCGCCACCGGCAGCGCCGCCCGCCGCGCTTGCGCCACTCGCGTCGCGCGCAGAAGCTGCTGCAGATGCTCATCCGTAAGCCGGGTCATGCCGATCCCCTCGGCCATGCGCTTCACCTCGTCGAACGTCAGGGATGGCTCTTCCATCGTGTGCTCCTCCATGAAAATATCAGCTCTATGTGTCTGGTAATATAACCGCATGCTCAGAATCGAGCCAGGCAATGCAACGCTCGGCGCCAGAGTCACCGGAGTGGACCTCGGCCGCTCCCTCTCCGACGCCGATTTTGCGGCTGTGCTGCGGGCGCTCGGGCAATACGGGGTGCTGTGTTTTCCCGGTCAGCCGATCGAAGCCGCGGCATTACGAACGTTCTCGGCGCGCTTCGGTGGCCTGCAGGCGATGTCCTCCGGCGTGAAGGATCGCGGGGAGCCGGGGATGCCCGAAGTCTCGATCCTGTCGAACGTCGTCGAGAACGGGCGACCTATCGGCATCCCGGACGCGGGACAGGACTGGCACACCGACATGACCTACAACCGGGTGATGGGTTTCGTCAATGTGCTGGTGGCGAAAAAGGTTCCCGTCCGCAACGGCAAAGTCCTGGGCGCTACGGAGTTTGCGAACACGCAGGCGGCCTATGAGGATCTTCCTGCCGGGGTGAAAGCCAGACTTGCCGACGCCACCGCCACGCACGACTGGAACAATTTCCACGACATCATGCGGCGCAAGGGCAGCCAGCGTCCGGCGCTGACCGAGGCGCAGCGGCGCGAGCGGCCTCCGGTGTCGCATCCCGTTTTTCTCACGCATCCCATCAGCGGCGGGAAGGTGATATACGTCAATCCTGGCTTTACCGTGGCAATCAACGGGCTCGCACCCGACGAAAGCCGCACCATGCTCGATTTCCTGTTCGCGCACGTGCTGCAGCCCAGGTATCGCTATGCGCACCACTGGAGTGTGGGCGACGTTCTGGTGTGGGATCACCTCGGCACGTGGCATCAGGCGGTGGGGGACTACACTGCCGAGGAACACCGTCTGATGAAGCGCTGCCAGGTGCTTGCGGACAAAGTGTTCGAGGCGGCTTTCCTGGAAGCGGCGTCGCGCGAGCGCGCCGACGCGTCGGCTTGACGCTGCTCACCGACCCATCCCCACCCCAGCCCTCCCCTTGAAGGGGAGGGTGAGAATGGGCAAGTGCAATCGAGGATGGGGAGGGAGCTATTGATCAGCGCCCGCGAAACACCGGCGCGCGTTTCTCGACGAACGCCCTGACGCCCTCTCTTGCGTCCTCGGTATCCCTGCAGATGCCCTGGGCGAACGTTTCGAACTCCAGCCCGGCACGCAGATCCACGTCCTGGCTGTGATGGATCGCCCGCTTGGCGAGCTGAATCGCCACGGCCGGGCCGGCGGCAATCGTCCGGGCGAGCTTGCAGGCCTCGGCCATGAGCTCCTCGGGGGCGACCACGGCATTCACGATTCCGAGCCTGAGCGCTTCGGCCGCATCGATGGTCTCCCCGGTAAAGATAAGCTCAAAGGCCTTGGCGGTGCCCACGATGCGCGGCAGGAACCAGGTGCCACCCCAGTCCGGGTGGAGCCCACGCTTGACGAAGGCCTGGGAGAACTTCGCCGCGGTCGATGCGATGCGCATGTCGCAGGCGAGCGCCAGGTTCATGCCGGCGCCCGCGGCCGCGCCGTTGACGGCGGCAATGACGGGTTTCGGGCAATTCCGCAGAGCTAGAATGATCCGGTCACGGATCGGCGCCCACCGCTCGCCGGGAGGCGGCGCCTCGCCGCTCTGGTCACGCTCGCTCATGGCCTTGACATCCCCACCCGAGCAAAAGCCGCGTCCCGCGCCCGTGATCACCAGCACCCCGACATTGGGATCGGCAGCAGACTTCGTGACCGCGTCGTAGAGGTCATCCCGCAATGTATCGCCCAGGGCATTGAGCCGCTCCGGCCGGTTCAGGGTGAGCGTCGCGATCCGGTCCTCAACGCTGTACAGCAAGCACTTGTATGTCATTTGCAGTCCTTTTCTCTCTTGACTAAAACCTATCTCAAACGCAAAAAACAGAAATTGGCCGCCGATAGACGCCGATAAGAACGAAGGATGAAGGCGGAAGGATAATGGAT
>Ga0214472_10004958_pt1 | contig 14000 bp, 16 predicted proteins | sample RVTome_6_FD_207662 | JGI IMG/M metagenome (GOLD analysis project Ga0214472, IMG submission 207662) | Soil microbial communities from uranium-contaminated site in the Upper Colorado River Basin, Wyoming, United States - RVT140D175 | ecosystem: Environmental > Terrestrial > Soil > Contaminated >... | reverse complement strand
GAGACCTTTGCGCGAAGCAGTTATTAAATGTCATAAATCGTTTTGAGAATTTTTTTAGACTCAATCCATCAAATCGATATTCGATCCCGTAATAATACGGTCTGAATTCATTGAATTTAGACCGTTTATTACTCGCTTTTTGATCATTTACGTTCCCAGATACGCTCTCCAGTCGTTTATGAATAACAACATCGATGCAACATCACGCCACGTTTAAGATTATGAGCAATGGACAGTAAACCTATCCACGCTTTATTTCGTATCAATCCCAGATAACGACTCTTGCTCATTGCCTGATGAAGTTTTTGTACGCCAAAGACACGTTCTATCACCGTTCGGGTACTGGCGTAATGTTGATTCTTGCGTTTGTCTTGTTCGCTTAAGGGGGTATTTCGATAACCGCGTTTTAAAATACGATTGTCAATACAATGTTTGGCCAGTAGTGCATCATGCGCCTGGCTCTTATAAGCGCTGTCGGCATAGGCTTGTGTTTCTGTGCCGGTCAGTAATTCTTCAAATACCCGGGAATCATGCACGTTCCCTGCTGTCACCGCATAGGTCTTGATAAAGCCATCTTCTTCCACATTCATATGGGCTTTATAGCCATAGGTCGTTTTCTGTTTGCCATCCGAGCCTTGCTTCACATTCCAGCCCGCGTCTTTGTCCTGCGTGTTATGGCCGTCTTTGTCCTTCTTCGGTCGAGCGTTCCTCGCTTCTATCACGCTGGCATCAATAATACTCACTTCGCCTGAACGGATGAGTAAGCCTTGTTCACTCAATTGCTGATTAATGGCGTCCAGCAGTTGTTGATACAAGCCGTTTTTTTCGAGAAAGTTACGAAAGCGCCAAAGCGTGGAATGGTCGGGAACAGACTCGCTCACGCTAATATCGACAAAACGACGAAACAATAAGTCTCTTGCCAGTTGTTTTTCCAGTGCAGGATCACTTAAGCGGTACCAACTCTGAAGTAACAAGGCTTTGAACATCATCAATGGCGGCCACGCTTGTTCTCCCCGGCGCTTGTTATGGATACCCGCTAACAATGTTTCTATGCGTGACCAATCAATCAGTTCATTAACATCATCCAGTTCTTCCAGTGCAGCATGATGGATAATCAAACTGTCTGCCAAACTTTTTTGCTTTAAATTCTTCCAGGCCATTGTCGTGTCTGTCTCGTTATGAATTTATCACTATGATCTCATTTTATTGAGGTCTTGTCTCTTTCGTGCAAAGCTCTCATATCAATTAAAAACCGGAGAAATATGACTCAGACAAACGTCTTGGGTAAAAGAACCTGAATTACAGAATTTAAGAAAACTGATATTTTGCGAGCAAACTTCTGCCCTTACGCGTCAGATAGCCTTCTTGATCAACAAAACCCTTGCTCGTCGCCAATTTATACAAACTTTCTGGCTGATGTTTTGGCAAATAAACCAAACCGTCTCCGTAACGATATTCAAGTACTTTGGCAATGTCTGACTCCATTTCCTGATCTAAATTTGATGCTGAGGCACTCAACACAGTTATCCTTCTAAATAGTTGTTTAGTATTAAATATTTAAAACATTTTTTCTTTTAAATATTAGTTACTTATATAGTTTATATATTGTGATATGTCAAATAAATACGCTAACTTAATGTAAAAATGTGATTTATTTCCTTAAATTCTCCATATTTTCATGAAAAACAGCTATTTAATGAAAAATTAAATTAATGAACGTCACTTTGAATAGCGAAAAAGACAATTAATAGAGGTGTCCTTAGGGGATATGTTCCTTAGCCAAATAATCATGAGCACGCATTTCTTCCAAACGACTTATGGTTCGTTTGAAAGCTTCAGCCAGTCGATTTCCTGTATAAAGCCCATCGGGTTCTGCTTCGGCCGTGATAATAAGCTTTACATTACGATCATAAAATTCATCGACCAGTGTGATAAAGCGTTTCAGCATATCGTTAGCATGATCATCCATCACCGGAATATTGGCGAGTAACACTGTCTGATACTGCCTGGCAATTTCGATATAGTCCGCCGCGCCTCTAGGACCATCACATAGTGCCTTAAAATCAAACCAGACGACACCATCACCACAACGAACTGTTTGAATTGAACGTCCTTCAATTTCAAGCACCTCTTCCTCACCACCTATATCAGGACAAACATGAATAAAATCATCTTCAAGCATGGCATCAGCACGTTCATCTAAAGGCGAATGATATATTTCGGCATGGTCAAGAAACTGTAATCGGTAATCTACGCCAGAATCAACATTAACTACTTCGGTATATTTTTTCAGTAATTCAATTGCAGGTAAAAATCGTTCTCTCTGTAAACCACCTTGATATAACTGATCAGGATGTTGGTTTGAAGTGGTAACCAGTACAACACCACGAGCGAATAAGGCTTCAAACAAACCGCCTAATAACATAGCATCGGTAATATCGGACACATGAAATTCATCAAAACAAAGTATGCGTGTTTTTTCTGATAATCGCTGAGCAATAATTTTCAAAGGGTTTTCAACATTGCCTAGCGATTTTAGTTCTTTATGAATGTTTTGCATAAATCGATGGAAATGAATGCGTAATTTATTTTCGAACGGCAGACATTCATAAAAACAATCGACCAGGTAAGTCTTGCCACGACCAACACCACCCCAAAAATATAATCCTTTTATTTCCTGTTTATTTTGTATTTTTAATATCGATTTAAGACAACTAAGCAAAGCATTATCTTTCTTAGGTTGAGTAACTAATTCCTCAAACAGTTTTTGCATATGCATAACGGCCAGTTTTTGCGCAGGATCGGCAGTGAATTCTTCCTGTTGAAGATCACTCGTATATTTATCTAATGGCGTCTGCATATTGGGATAACTTGGGTATAATGATTAAAACTTATTTTTATTTTTATTTAAATAATATCACGAGCTGAACATGCTACCAGCATTAGTCATACTACTATTAATAATTATTATATTTTTACCTCAATTCTGGGTAAAGCGGGTAATAAAACAATACAGCCAGAATATTGAAGAACTACCCGGAACCGGAGGGGAACTGGCCAAACATCTTATCAAACGCTTTGAGTTAAAAGATGTATCGGTCGAGCAAACTGAAAATGGCAATGACCATTATGATCCTGAATCAAAAACTATCCGGCTTTCTGAAATGAATCATGAGGGAAAATCATTTACTGCGATTACCATTGCTGCACATGAATTTGGACATGCGCTTCAACATCAGATGAACTACAAGCCATTACTCTTAAGAACTAAATATGCAAAAACTGCGGCTATAGCAGAAAAAATGGCCTCTTTTATTTTAATCAGCCTGCCGTTTAGCGTAATGCTGGTGAAGTTACCGGCTATTAGTCTGCTTATGTTATTAGCCGGTCTGACTATTATGAGCCTGCCCATTATTCTGCATTTGTTTACCTTGCCTGTTGAGTTCGATGCCAGTTTTAATCGCGCACTTCCTATATTAAGTGAAGGGAATTATATTCCTGAACAAGCGATGCCTATTGCTAAAAAAATTCTCACGGCGGCAGCGTTGACCTACGTTTCGGCATCGCTGGCAAGTTTGTTAAACTTTTATCGTTGGGTAGCAATTCTTCGTCGTTAAAATAAAGATTGTTGCTGGCCGCTCAATACCGGTGGGGATACATACCGGCTTCTGCCAGATTCTTTATTAGCGGAAGCTTCGCACCTTGCTCTGAATAAAAACAGACACACTCTCAGATTAACCTGCTCACTTAACTCTCAGGTAATGATTTATTAACAATATCATCAGACAATTGTTTATTTGTTTTTAAATCACCTAACTTGCGTATCGCTTCTGCTCTGGAGATCAAGTTTCCTTTGCCATCTACCAAACGATTATGCGCCGTATCATATGCTGTTTGCGCTTTACCTATTTTATCGCCAATATCTTCCAGTGCTTCAACAAAGCCGGTAAATTTGTCATACATATCTCCCGCTCGTTTTGCTATTTCCTGTGCATTTTGATTTTGATATTCATAACGCCACATATTCTGAATGATTTGCAGATTCATCGTTAAGGTAGAAGGACTCACTAAAAAAATACCTTTATTGAATGCTTCCTGAAACAGGGATTCATCATGTTCAAATGCCAGCATCAATGCCGGTTCAATGGCGACAAACATTAACACCATATCCAGTGAATTAACGCCAACCAATTCGTCATAACTCTTTTCTTTTAATCCTTTTACATGTGTTTTAACTGAATCGAGATGTTCTCTAATTGCCTGTTGTTTTCCCTGTTCATCCTCTGCTGAATAATAACGTTCGTATGCATTCAACGATATTTTTGAATCGATAATGACGTCTCTTTTATTTGGCAAGTGTATAACAACATCCGGATAAAATAATTTTCCAGCTTCATCACGATAATTCCCTTGTATTTCATATTCACGTCCTTTTGTTAAACCGGATTGTTCCAGCACTTTTTCCAGGATAACTTCACCCCAGTTACCGCGCGTTTTACTTTCCCCCTTTAACGCATTAGTAAGGTTTATCGCATCCTTACTCATTTGTTCATTCAATGATTTCAAACTGGTTATTTCATGATACAAGGACAAACGATCTTTAGTTTCCTTATCGTAAACATCTTCAATCTTTTTACGGAAGTCACCCAATTGTTCTCGTAACGGATTAAGCACTTCACCAATATTGGTTTTGTTCTGTTCGGTAAACTTTTTACTTTTTTCTTCGAGGATTTTATTCGACAGATTCTCAAACGCATCCATCATGTTTTTTTCAGCCTGTTCCAATAAGGCCAGTTTTTCCTGAGAAACTTTTCTTTCTTCTTCCAGCCTGGTACTTAACTCTGCAATCGTAACCTTGCCATTTTCAATCTGGTTCTGAAGTTCTTTATTCGATCTATCACGATCTTTCAATGCATCATTCAATTCATCAAGTCGATAGTCTTTATTTTCTGCGCGCTCTGCTTCAACTGCCAGCTTACGTTGCAGTTCACTATTTTCGTTTGATAATTGTGATACCTTGTTTCTGGAGATTAGCCATAAAACGGCTAATACCATGATGGCAGCAATAATCGCGATATATATTATCTGTTCGTTTACCGAAAAATCTATCATGCTTACATAAAACCTTTTATGACCATTGAGGAGAGATTAATTACTTATAGAATTAGAAAATATTTCATCACCGATTTTTTGCTCCTGCACCAACTGTAGGCGCTTTAAGCGAAATCGGTATACAGTACTTCCCTGTACATAATCGTACCTGATGAAATTTGCAATATAAATGACTATCTCCGTCAAGCCGAGTATATATAAAAAACCAAATAACAATACTGCATTGCATCATTATTTTTGTTGTTTATAATCAAGGCTATTAATCTAAAAAAGACAAATTAACAGCCCTTAAATGAAGCTAAAAGGCATTATTTTCGATGTAGACGGCACCATAGCGGATACCGAGGAAATTCATCGTCAGGCTTTCAATCAAACTTTTGACGAATTCAATCTCAACTGGCACTGGTCGGTAGATGATTATCGCAAGATACTTCATATTTCAGGCGGCAAAGAACGCTTCAAAAAATTTCTGGATGAAGATAAGGTACTAAAAAGTAAAATAGAAGCACCAAAGCGGTTCGTTCGTGAATTACATAAACGAAAATCCCAACTCTATCGTTCAATATTAAAGCATGATGATATTCAGTTACGTCCCGGTGTTATCAGACTAATTAATGAAGCGCTTGATAAAGGAATACAACTTGCCGTCGCCACCAGCTCATCGATGGCGAACTTAACAACTTTATTTAATAAAACACTGGATATAGAACCCAATGAATTATTCAACTCTATTGTCACCAGCGATACCGTGCAGGATAAGAAACCTTCTCCAGCAGTTTATCAATGTGCTTTGGCGGGACTCGGTTTAAGTGCCGATACATGTATCGCGATTGAAGATACACAAAATGGAAACCTGGCTGCACTGGCAGCCGGCTTACAAACTGTCGTTACCACACACGCTTATACTATTGATAATGATTTTACCGGTGCAGCTATTGTCATAAACCATCTCGGTGAACCCGATAAACCATTTTCTCTGTCTCAGGGAAATAGCTTTAATAAGTCGTACGTTGATGTTGAATTACTAAACGACATTATTTCCAATACTGTTGTTCCAAAAAACAAAGTGTTTTCCGGTGTTGTTTCAGGAAATTAATCGTTAACTCTTTACCATGACACTATCTGAATTTCGCTACATCGTTGCGGTCGCTAAAGAGTTGCATTTCGGACACGCAGCTGAAAAGTGTTTTGTCAGTCAACCAACTCTAAGCGTTGCTGTAAAAAAGCTTGAAGAAGAATTAGGCGTCACTTTATTTGAGCGACATCAACACGAAATTTCTATCACCCCCATCGGCGAAGCAATCATCAAGCAAGCTGAGTTAATCCTGAACGAAACAAATACGCTAAAAGAAATTGCCAAACAAAATAAAAATGAGCTTAAAGGTGATTTAAAACTTGGCATTATTTACACCATTGGTCCTTATTTATTACCAAAGCTTATCCCTGTTATACATAAACAAGCGCCAGAACTCTCATTAATCATAGAAGAAGATTTTACCGGAAATCTAATGCCCAGGTTAAAGTCCGGTGAAATAGATATTGTTATTCTTTCCAATCCTTTTGAAGAATCAGGTATCACGACTGAGTTACTTTATAAAGAACCGTTTCAAGTTACTCTACCCAGTGGACATCCTTTAACTAAAAAGAAAAAACTCAAAGCGAGTGATTTATTAAATGACACTATGTTATTACTAAAAGCAGGTAATTGCTTTCGTGATCAAATCATTGAACTTTGTCCAGGCTGTATAAATCCTTTGGGAAAAGATAAAAAAATTCAGAAGTCACTTGAAAGCAGTTCTATTGAAACAATCAGACAGATGGTCGCTGCCGGTGTCGGTATTACAATACTTCCCGCCTTGTCTATAGAAACCCAGACAGGATTAAAAGGCTTGCTTGAATATCGTCCTTTCAGTAATCCTGTTCCCTATCGCGAAATCATTATTGCTTACCGAAAATCTTTTCCAAGAACAAAAGCGATTGAACTAATCAAAGAATCAATCGCCAGTTGTGAACTTGAAATTTAGTTTTTACTTCTTTAATACCAGAAATGCCGCCGCATTCCCGCGAACAATTCTAAATAAAAGCGAATCATTCTTTTTATCTACTGCAACTAAAAATTCCTTCAAACTTTTAACGTCTGCTTTATTCACAGAAGTAATTATATCCATTGCTCTGAGACCACTGCTCCAGGCAATACTGCCACGTTGTACATCCAGAACAGCAATGCCTTCAACTTTACCAAAATAAGGATTACCTTTTTCGATATCACCGACAGTGACACCTTGTAATAATTCATTACTGGCTCTTGGCGATGTACTTATCTGGGTATTTTCATCTACGCTAACAATAAATTCAGACTCTTTACCATCTCGTAATATTTTAAATTTAATCTTTTCGCCGACAGGTAATAAACCAACACGGTTTCTCAAATCCGCCGCATTTTTAATTTTTTTACCCTCAGTTGAAATAACAATGTCTCCGGCAAGTAAACCGGCTTTATCTGCTGGAGAACCTTCAAGTACTTCATTAATAATTGCGCCTTGTTGATCCTTAAGACCAAACGCTTCTGCTAATGACGGACTAAGATCCTGCATACTGACTCCAAGAAAACCTCGTTTTACTTCACCCGTCTCAACAATTTGTTCCATGACCTGCAATGCAAGATTAATGGGAATCGCTAAACCAATGCCGATGTTACCTCCACCCTGAGGAGAAATAATAGCCGTATTAATACCGGCTAATTCGCCACGCAGATTAACCAGCGCACCACCGGAATTACCCGGGTTGATCGATGCATCGGTTTGAATAAAATCTTCATAACCTTCAATACCCAAACCACTACGACCTAAAGCACTGACAATACCGGATGTCACTGTTTGACCAAGACCAAAAGGGTTGCCAATGGCGACAACAAAATCACCCACTCTTAAACTATTTGAATCTGTTGTTTTTACGGCGGTTAAATTATCAGCAGGAATTTTAATAACGGCGACATCGGTTGCCGGATCGGTACCGACAACTTCAGCTTCCAGATGACGACCATCACGCAAGGTCACCATTATCTGATGTGCATTTTCAATAACATGATTATTCGTTAATACCAGACCACGCTCTGCATCAACAATTACACCTGATCCAAGACTGCTTGTTTTACGTTCTAAAGGTTGATTAGGAATATTAAAAAATTGTCGAAATCGCGGATCAGCAAGCAACGGATTTTGTTGCATTTGAATGCTGCCTTCAGTAGCTACGTTAACAACACCGGGAGTGACGTTTTCCAGCATTGGCGCAAGACTGGGCATTTCTTTTCCATCAAGTTGAATTGGTAAAGCAGCATTTACTACTGGTGCAATAAAAGAGAATGAAATTAAAAAGAAACGAGAGAATAGTCTGGCTAAAGTATTTTTCATGTAGTTTGTTCCGCGTGTTTAATTATGTTTTTCTTGTTAGGAATGATCATACTGCAAAAAGTTCACAAGACATCTGCAAAACTTTTAAATTAAAAAAACAAAAGGCGGGTTACCCCGCCTTTCTTGATTTTTGTTTATCAGCTTTTTACTTCAATCTTCCGAGGTTGAACTTTTTCGTGCTTGGGTAAAATAACTTGCAAAACACCATCTTTACCTTTTGCTTCAATTCGATCAGCATCCGCTGTATCCGGTAAACTAAAGCGACGATAAAAAGTACCACTAACACGCTCTACTCGCTTATAGCCTTCTGTTTCATCACGCACTTCTGATTGACGTTCGCCTTTAATCGTCAGTATTCCATTTTCCATCGTAATTTCGATGTCTTTAGGATCGACGCCTGGCAAATCAGCCGTAATCAGAAAGCGGCCGGTTTCTTCTTTAATATCCACTGCTGGACGCCAATGACTGGTCACTACATTTGAAAAATCATTATCATTACTCGATAAAGATTTATCGTTATAACCCAACTGATTCAGCTGTTGATTAAATCTATCTAATAAACTCCATGGTTCATAATTTGCTAAAGCCATTTTCCTACCTCCAAAATACATTTTATTTAACTTGGTAAAAAGATGGGGGCAGTAAAAAAGTTTTCAAGACAATTTCGTTAAATTTTATAGGCAGTTTTTGTCATTATTTTTGAAGTCAAACTCATTAAGCGCTTAACGCCTTTCGGCAGCCTGGCTGCACCTGATTTTTCAGCAGTCACAGCATGATTCAATTCATCTTCCCGCATTTGCTCCAAAATAGCTCTGCTTCGAATATCCTTTTCAGGTAACTGCCGTAAGTGTGCATCAAGATGCTTTACAACTTGATATTCGGTTTCCGCCAGAAATCCCAGATTCCACTTATCACCAAAACAACCGGCAACAACGCCAATACCAAATGAACCGGCATACCAAACAGGTTCAAGATAGCTAGTATGGTCGCCCAGTTCTTTTATACGCGCTTCACACCAATCAAGGTGATCTTCTTCCTCGTCAGCAGATTGCTGCATCGTTTTTTTGAGTTCACTATCTCTGGCGGTTAATGCCTGAGCCTTATATAAGGCCTGCGCCGCGATTTCCCCGGCATGATTCACACGCATCAAAGCGGAGACATGTTTCTTCTCATTCTCACCCAGATTTGATTCAGAATGCGTTGCCGCGGGATAAGGTCTTTTTTTTCGTATCATGTCCGATTTGGAAAGATTTCCGAGGACAGAATCCAGAAATAGTATTCCGCGGTCTAATGCACTGTAATTTCTTGATTTCATAGATATTTTACTTATTTGCCAGGAACGACCCTGTATTAATGTGTCGTATCAAAAATTCCTTTTCAGGAAAGACTGCAATATTAAACAATATCAGTAAGAATATCGCGTCCATAATGTTGACAGTCAAGGGGTCAATCCGTACTATTCCACCTCTTTTTTAGCCGGGCAACCGGATTTTCAGGATTTAGTATGAAAACCTTTACTGCAACACCTTCTACAATTAAGCGCGACTGGTTCATCGTAGACGCTACAGGCAAGACGCTGGGTCGTTTGGCAACTGAAGTTGCTCGTCGTCTGCGCGGCAAACATAAGCCAGAATATACTCCGCATATGGATACCGGTGATTATATTGTCGTGATTAATGCGAAAGATATCCATGTTAGTGGTAACAAAAGAACAGACAAAATGTATCACCACCACACCGGTTACCCGGGCGGTATTAAATCAATCACTTTTGAAAAATTGCTTGCTAAAAAACCTGAACAAATTATTGAAATAGCTGTGAAAGGCATGCTTCCTAAAGGCCCTCTAGGCCGAGATATGTACCGTAAACTTAAAGTCTACGCAGATGCCCAGCATCAACATGCAGCTCAACAACCTCAAGTACTGGAGATATAAGGGATGGCAAACGAAGTTTATTACAGCACCGGAAGACGTAAGAGCTCAGCAGCACGCGTATTTCTGAAACGTGGCAGCGGTGAAATCACCATCAACAACCGTACACTGGATCAATACTTTGGTCGTGAAACCGGTCGAATGATTGTCCGCCAACCTCTGGAAAAATTAGAAATGGTTGACCAGTTTGATTTCAATATCACCGTTAAAGGTGGTGGTATTTCAGGTCAAGCAGGCGCCATCCGTCACGGTATTACCCGTGCGCTAATGGAATATGATGAAACCTTGCGAAAAGTATTACGTGGTGCCGGTTTTGTGACTCGTGATGCGCGTGAAGTAGAACGTAAGAAAGTCGGTCTACATAAAGCGCGTAAACGCCCACAATACTCAAAACGTTAATTTCAAAACTCAACGTTTCAAAAAAGAGGGTTTTTACCCTCTTTTTTTTTCTTTGCATTTCCCTGCTAGAATATACTGAATAATTACAGTTTAATTGAAAAAGTAATGCCAATTTTTTGGAGGTTCGATATATAACTAATTCTCTTCGAAGAAGAGAAAAAACATAAATTTGGGGGTTCGTCTAATGGTAGGACTGCGGACTCTGACTCCGCCAGTGCAGGTTCGAATCCTGCATCCCCAACCAATATTCTCAATAAGTTACAAGACTTCTTCTTTTACAATTTTTTCATAAAAGCGAGTTGAATCCGCGTTATTAAAGATCGACAAATAATCACTGCTGTCTCGTTAATATTTTGCTATTCCGTAAAACACAGGTACCAAGGCATTTGAAAGAGCAGGGTAATGAGGAGACATGAACGGGCGTCGTTTTTCATGATACGCTGTGAATATCTCCCTGGCAGATATTTGCTCCTGCAATATCTGCACTTCCACCCTCCATGGCGGTCGTACGTCTCGGTTGCCGCGTCCTTGCGGCAAACGGTCATGAAAACGACATCCCGCTCACTCGACACGTTATGAAAAAAGTTAACGGGACAGCAATGACAAATAATAGTATTTTTTAAATACAGCGCTGGCATGCTCAGGATTAATAAATTTATCCAATGTCCAAACGAGCATGACGACAAAGACACCAATTTCTAGAATTAATAATGAGATTTCCAGTCGATTATCTATTTTTATTCTTTACAGAGTAGTTGTCTGGATTAAATCTTCCAGCAAAGTTGATCCCATTGATTTAAGGCGGTTCACATCACCTATTTCATCAACATCCCAAAGCTGTTCAGTTTCAAACCATTTGATTCCTGTTTTTTTAAATCTTTTGCGTGTTATTTCAACAACATTTTTTTCACCCCAACTTATATCGCTAAATATTTTATAGTCAGCTTTTTTTGACCCAATCAGATAATAACCGCCGTCTTCACATGACCCCAGGACTGCTTCGTATCCATTCACTAATACCTCAAAAGCCTGGTTATAAATAGTTGTATTAATCACAGGACAATCACTACCAACAATCACCGCGAAGTCATGTTCTTTCAAAGCTGAATCCAGAGCATTGAACATCCGTTCGCCTAAATTATTACCAAACTGTCGATGTACTGATAAATCATGTTGTTCAGCAAGGTATTTTATTGAAACGTAATGTATATTTGGATAACTCCAGATTTGGATAGCCGTAAAATTCGAGTTAGATGCTTCATCCAGCGTCCTTTCCAGTAAACGATAATGTATTTGCGCAGCAACTACAGATCCAACATCCGGTATCAATCGGGTTTTGGTATGACCCGGTACGGGTTCCCGGGTAAAGACAAGCAAGGCTCCTGTACTAGCCATAATATTTTCTGGCCAATGTGCGGGTATTAACGCCCAGGTAGTAAGCCAGGCGAAGCATCCACATTTGAATAATAGTGATATACACCCCGTTATTCTCCCAGCGTCGACTGGAAGTCGTAACAGTGGCATCAATTAAAGTTGGTCTGGATATTTTTTTCATTTTTTTACACATAGCCAGATCTTCCATTAAACAAAGCGAATCAAAGCCACCAACATGCTGAAAAAGTTTTTTTGACATAAACAGTATTTGATCGCCTGTCGCTATACCCGTGAAATGTGATTTTTTGTTTATGAAGAATTCAATAATTCTGTAAATCATTTTTGGGCTGGATAATCTTAACGGGAAAAAACCCCAACGATACGCTTTATCATCGTCATTTATCGCATACCATAACTGTCTGAAATCACATGGCGACAAGATAGTATCTATATGTAAAAAAATCAAAATATCCCCTTTAGCAACTTTTGCTCCGGCATTCATCTGAAGCGCACGACCTTTTTCACAGGAAATAACATTACTCGTATATTTTTTAGCAATGTCACCTGTTTTATCAATACTGCCACCATCAACAACGATCAGTTCATGACCTCGTTCCTGAATATACTGTAATATTTCCAGGCTATTTTTAATGATTCTTTCTTCATTAAGCACCGGTATGATGATGGATATTTTGTTCATTTTTATTTAAGTTTCCTGTTTAATTTTGCACATTTTGTTTTGAAGGACATTTGTTGGTTCCATATGAACAATACACACAACAATCTCCGGGTAATGGCCTGAACGTTTCCTGACAGGATTCGCACTGATAGAAATACTGACATGTCTTAACAGGCATGATTTCTGTCTTGATATATCCACACCATGGACAGGTAATCGTAGATTCCAGTAGCTCTGACATTGAAATCTAATTAATGACACACTGTCGTTTAGCCGGAAAGATAATATCCAGAACAGACACACTTAATATAATGACAATACCCGCGTAAAACAGATAACTGGACCACCCGTATTTCCAGAGAGGATAGAGTGTTGCCAAAATCATGACCGGACCGATCATTGACAGGAACCCCCGGTAATGAACACGATGCGTGTACCAACCCCAACAATTAATAATTAGCAAAACAAAAGCAAATACCGGTAGTAGCTTGTTTATAAATAATCCTTCATAACTTCCCAGTATTCCCAATCCCAGCGATGCGCCTAATGCGCCTATTACAGGAAAACAGGCTACACAACCCATAGCCGATATCAGCACACCTGTCGTTGCTGTTTTTTCAAGCATTCTTTGAACAATTTGCATGGTTAATGTATCTATCTTTACAAGGCACTATTGTTATCTGATTGTTGGTTTATCAGTCTTATTAAATTTTGCGTGCTTACGTTTTTATCTCCTTTTTCTATTGCATGTTCTATGGCCGAACGAGCAGAATCATAATCATGCTTAATATAATGTAACGCTGAAACCATAAATGTTTCATTCAGAAGTTTATTATTATCATTTAACCTGTATTGATATTTTTCTAATAAATTATCAACAAGTTTGATTGTGGCATTATCAAGACCTAGATAATGTAAAGCCTCCGGCTCTGTTTGAAATGCTCTTCGCATGGCCCAGGTTCCTTTATCCAAATCACCCGATGCTGCTATTGATAAGGAATAACCTACTTTGGGAATGCTTTTTTCAGGATTGTTTTCCGCTTCACTAGCAAACATGGTAAGTGCAGTACTGACCTGATCTTTAGCCAAATAGACC
>Ga0214472_10004957_pt1 | contig 14001 bp, 9 predicted proteins | sample RVTome_6_FD_207662 | JGI IMG/M metagenome (GOLD analysis project Ga0214472, IMG submission 207662) | Soil microbial communities from uranium-contaminated site in the Upper Colorado River Basin, Wyoming, United States - RVT140D175 | ecosystem: Environmental > Terrestrial > Soil > Contaminated >... | reverse complement strand
GTCGCCCGTATGGGTCCAGGCGCCGACAAAGGTCGCCGCGCTCTTGTCGCGCTGGTTCCAGTAGCCGTCGCCGGAAGACGGGCCTTTGATCACCAGTTCGCCGATTTCTCCGTCGCCGAGCACGCTGCCGTCATCATCGACGATGCGCGCCTCGTATCCGGGCACCGGAACGCCGGAGGCGCCATAGGTGATCTTGTCCGGCCGGTTGGAAACGAAAATATGCAGCATTTCCGTCGATCCGATGCCGTCGAGTATGTCGACGCCCGTGCGGGCGCGCCAACGTTCGCCGATATCGCGCGGCAGGGCTTCGCCGGCCGAAATGCACAGCCGGAGGGCGTGGGAGCCGGCGCCCTGGCCGAGTTCCGGATTGGCAAGCATGGCGGTGAACAAGGTCGGCACGCCGTAGAACAGGGTGGGATTGTGCCGGCGCATCAGATCCATGACGGCGTCCGGAGTCGGTCGTTCGGGCAGCAGCAAAGTGGTTGCGCCGACCGATTGGGGGAACGACATGGCGTTGCCCAGCCCATAGGCGAAAAAGATCTTGGCGGCGGAATAGCAGATATCGTCCTCGCGAATGCCCAACACGTCCTGGCCGAACAGTTTCGCGGTGTTGATCAGGCTGGAATGCCGGTGCCGGACGCCTTTCGGCATGCCGGTCGAGCCGGAGGAATACAGCCAGAAAGCGGTTTCGTCGGCGACCGTCTCGGCGGTTTCGGCGCGGGGATCGCTGCGCGCCAGCAGCGCGTCGAAGCCGGGATCCCCGCCATGGCCTTGCCCGTCTGAGACGATGACATGCCGCAGATCCGGCAGGTCCTTCAGGATCGGTTCGATCTTGTCCATGAGGGCGGCGGACACGACCGCGCATCCGGCCCGGCAATCGGACAGGATATGGCGGTACTGGTCGCTTGACAGCAAGGTGTTGATGGGAACCGGAACGATTCCCGCCTTCACTGCGCCCCAGAAGGCCACGGGCATGGCCACCGTATCGAGCATGATCAGCGCCACCCGCTGTTCGCGCGCGACGCCGAGATCCTTCAAGCCGTTGGCGAACCGGGCGGCGCCGTCGGCCAGATCGCCATAGGTCAGCGTTTTTTCCGGATCGATGAAAGCCGGCTTTTGCGCCCGGCCTTCGGCGATGTTGCGGTCGATGAAATCCTCGACCGCATTATAGGCTCTGGGCAGATCCACCCATGACTGCGAAACGTCCCCCATGGACCGGCTCTCCCTCTTCGGCATTCTTGTTCTTGTTCTGCAGGGTCTGTTGACTATCAGGATCCGCGCCGGGCCTCAAAGCTTGACATATTCAAAATCGCCCGGGCGGTTGTCGATGCCCATTTTCGGCGGCGAGATCCAGCCGGCGAATGCGCCGGGCTGATGCACAGGAACCATGAGCGAGTCGATAAAATCACCGTCCGCCTTGGTCGGCAACCAGGAATCCCGGTTCTCCTGCCATTCGGCCTCGCTCAGAATTTCGCCGGTCGGCGATGCCTTGATCGACGAGAATTCGCCGATATGGCGGTGGAAGGCCACATGCGGCAGGATGATCTCGAAATCGATCCCACCCTTGCGGATGGTCTTGTTCCACATGTCGATGCCCTTCATGCAATCGGCGACATAATCGTCGCGCAGCCGCATGTTGAGGGCGGCGAGCGCCGGCGCGTCGACCAGCTTGATTTCCCCGTCGATCGGGCGCAGCACCGGATAGGTGGCCGAGGTCAGCCGGTGATCGTCCGTCAGCCGGTCTTCGCGAAAGCGTCCCTTGACGCCTGAATTGAAGGCGTTGGCGGCATTGGTGGAGATTTCCGACCCGAACAGGTCGAGCGACAGAGTGTAGTGCAGATTGGCCTTCTTCTGGATGGTCGGCAGGTCGATCACCCCCAGCGCGCGGATGCGCTCGATGTCGTAGGGGTCTTCGATGCCGGCTTCGCGCATGGCTTCGCAGGTGCGGTTGATGACGCGCTGCACGCCGGTGACGCCGACGAACATGTGGTGCGCCTCTTCCATCAGCATGAAGCGGGTGGTGCGGGAAAGCGGATCAAAGGCCGATTGTGCCAGCGCTTCCAGCTGCATCTTGCCGTCCCGGTCGGTAAAGGTCGTAAACATGAAGAAGGACAGCCAGTCCGGCGTGGCTTCGTTGAAGGCGCCGAGCATGCGCGGCGCGTCTTGATTGCCCGACTGCCGGCGCAGCAATTCATTGGCCTCTTCGCGGCCGTCCGTGCCGAAATATTTCTGCAGCAGATAAACCATCGCCCACAAATGCCGGCCTTCCTCCACATTGACCTGAAACAGGTTGCGCAGATCGTAGAGCGACGGTGCGGTGACGCCGAGATGGCGCTGCTGTTCGACGGAGGCCGGTTCCGTATCGCCCTGGATGACGATGAGGCGGCGCATCAGGGCGCGGTATTCGCCGGGCACTTCGTGCCAGACCGGCTGGCCGAAATGTTCGCCGCAGGGAATTGTGCGGTTTTCGACCTGGGGCGCCAGAAGGATGCCCCAGCGATAATCCGGCATTTTGACGTAATCGAATTTGGCCCAGCCGCCCACATCCGCATTGGTGGCGGTGCGCAGATAGACCGGGTTGTTCTGGAAGCCTTCCGGACCCATGGTCATCCACCAGTCGATATAGCCGGGATGCCATTTTTCCAGCGCCTTGAGTACCCGGCGGTCGTCGGCGAGGTTCACGTTGTTGGGGATGGACGTGCCGTAGTCCACACTGGATATGACGTTCATGTGGGTATCCTCTCGAATGATCTGGCGGTTATGACCGTTGGTATTAGACCCGCTCGTGGTCGTATTTGGGCTGGATGCCCGAGCCGTAGCGTTTCAGCGCGCCGTCCGCGCCCACGGCGTTGGGGCGTTGGAAAATCCAGTTCTGCCAGGCGGTGAGCCGGCCGAAAATCTTGGTTTCCATGGTTTCCGGCCCGGCGAAACGCAGATTCGCCTCCATGCCGGTCAGGGCGTCGGGAGAAAAATTCGCCCGCTCTTCCAGCATCAGACGGACTTCGTCTTCCATGTCGATTTCGTCGAAGGCGAAGGTTATGAGCCCGGCCTCGGCCGCCTCTTCGGCTTCCAGCCCGGCTCCGATCCCCTGGCGCGCGGCTTCGAGCAGGTCCGGATCGCCGTAGAAGCGGGTCTGCAGCCGGGTCAGATCGTTGGACATGGGATAGGCGCCGAAATTCATCTGCGAAAGCGTGAGGACCGCCGGCGGCAGGTTGGAGCCTTCATAGGATCCCTCCAGCATGATCGCGCGGTCGGAGGCGAAGACCAGTTCGGCCAGCGTGCCGGCAAAACAGCTTCCCGGTTCGATCAGCGCCATGATGCTGCGCGAGGTCACGTCGATGCGTTTGAACACCCGTTTCAAATAGTGCCGCACTTCGTTGACGAACCAGTTTTCGCGATTGTCTTGCAGGAAAGCATCGAATGCCAGAACCGCGGCGGCGTCGCCCTCGGTCTTGAAGGTCCAGATGCCGATCTGGTTTTCATTGGTGCGCAGATGCAGGATGGCGTCGTCCAACTCGCGCGCCAGGGTCATCGGCCAGAAGCCGACGCCGAGCGCGACGGCCGCATCCGCGTCGGCCGGCGGTGCTCCGCTCGGCCCGGCAATGGTGATTTCGGCGATGCTCTTGTTGCGCTCGAGGACGATCCGCACTTGGGAATAGTCGATCGAATCACCGTCGATGAGGCGTTCCACCGGCGAAAGCTGGACGCCGATTGAGCTGTCCGGCCGGTTCGACGTGGCCGCCAGTTCGAGGGCGGCCTGTTTCACCCGTTCGTCCCATTGGGATTTCGGCACGACTTCGTCGACGAGGCGCCAGTCCACGGCGCGCTGGCCTTTGACGCCTTCTTCCGTGGCGCAGAAAACGTCGGCCAGATCCCGGCGCACCTTGCGTTTGTCGGTCACCCGGGTCAGTCCGCCGGTTCCCGGCAGCACCGCCAGGAGCGGCGTTTCCGGCAGCGACACGGTGGAGGACCGGTCGTCGATCAGCATGATGTGATCGGCAGCCAGTGCCAGTTCGTAGCCGCCGCCGGCGGCGGTGCCGGCAACTGCGCACAGATATTTCTGGCCACTGGCGCGGCTCGCGTCTTCGATCGCATTGCGTGTCTCGTTGGTGAATTTGCAGAAATTCACCTTGTGCGCGTGGCTGGAGGCGCCCAGCATGCGGATATTGGCGCCGGCGCAGAACACCCGGTCCTTGCCGGATTTCATGATCACCGTCTTGACGCCGGGATGTTCGAAGCGCAGCCGCTGTATGGCGTCGTAGAGTTCGATATCCACGCCGAGATCATAGGAATTGAGTTTCAGCTCATAGCCTTCGAACAGGCCGCCATTTTCGTCGACATCCATGACAAGCGTTGCCAGAGGACCGTCGACGTCATAGCGCCAATGGCGATAGCGTTCGGGAGACGTTGTGAAATCTATCATGTCACGATCTTGATTTTGTTTGTGTTCTCAGGTTCTGGCGTGATCTCAGGCATAAATACGTATTTCGGTTCGTATTTACCGAAAAGCCTTATAGGCCGATCGCCCGTTTCTGTCCAGCGCGCCGTCGCGACATTGTACACCAATTCTCGGGAAACCGCGCGCGGGCGCGGGGCCGGAGAAGCGGCACGGCGTCCGCCCCGGCAAAGTTCTTGACCTCGGCCGCCCGCATCGGGAATACAGAGGCAGCCGCGCCGCCGCCCGATTTTTTTAAAAGTGATCCCATGCAGCCCGAAATCATCTGTCTCGGCGAGCCCATGCTCGAATTCAACCAGCAGCCGACCGGCCTTTACCTGTCGGGGCATGGCGGCGACACGTCGAATTGCGCCATCGCGGCGGCGCGCCAGGGCGCTTCGGTCGGCTATTGGACCCGGCTTGGCGCCGACGCCTTCGGCGACAGTTTCATGCAATTGTGGTCGGACGAATCGGTTGATTGCAGCCGGGTCGAGCGCGACGGCACGGCCCCGACGGGCATTTATTTCGTCACCCACGGCGCCGAGGGTCATCGCTTCAGTTATTACCGCGCCGGTTCCGCCGCCAGCCGCATGACGCCCGCCATGCTGCCGGACGATTACATTGCCGGGGCGAAAATCCTGCACCTGTCCGGCATCAGCCAGGCGATTTCCGACAGCGCTGCGGCCACGGTCGTGCGCGCCATCGACATTGCCTGCGAGGCCGGCGTTCAGGTTTCCTACGACACCAATCTGCGTTTGAGTCTCTGGCCGGTCGAGCGCGCCCGCGCCGTCACCCATGCGGCCATGGCCCGCTGCCGGATCGCCTTGCCGGGGCTGGACGACGCGTTGCATCTGACCGGCCGCGACGAGCCCGATGCCATCGTCGATTTCTATCTGGATCTGGGCGCCGAAATCGTCGCGCTGACCCTGGGGGCGTCGGGAACCCTGGTGGCAACGCCGGCCGAACGGCGCCGCATTGCCGGGCGCAAGGTGGTGCCCGTCGATGCGACGGCGGCCGGCGATACGTTCGACGGCGCATTTCTGGCCGAGATTGCCGCCGGTCGCGATCCCTTCGCCGCCGCGCGCTACGCCAATGCCGCTGCGGCCCTGTCGACCCAGGGCTTCGGCGCCGTGGCGCCGATGCCGCGCCGCCCCGACGTCGAAGTCTTTTTCGACGAGCAGACATGAAAAAGGCGGGCGCCGGTATGCCGGCGCCCGCCCGAAAGTCCGGTCACAAGACCGGAAGGATTTTGCTCACACCCCGACTTCGGTGATGAATTTGGTGCGCAGGAAGGCGTCGAGGCCCTCGATGCCGCCTTCCGAGCCGTAACCGGATTCGTTGACGCCGCCGAAGGGCGTCTCCGGCATGGCGACGAAGGGGTGGTTGACGCCGACAAGGCCGACATCCAGTGCGTCTTCCATGCGGGCCGCCTTGCCGCCATCCGTGGTGAACACATAGGAGGCAAGTCCGAAGGGCAGGGAATTGGCCCGCTCGACCACTTCGTCGAACGAGGTGAAGGGCGTGATCGGCGCCACCGGTCCGAACGGCTCGTCGCGCATGATGCGGGCCGTGTCCGGCACGTCGCTGATCACGGTCGGGGCGAAGAAATAGCCCTGGTTGCCGATGCGTTCGCCGCCGGTCCTGATTTTCGCGCCGTGGTCTTTGGCGTCGGAAACGAACGAATCCATCACGTCGAGACGGCGGTCGGCGATCACTGGTCCCATCTGTACGCCGTCGTCCATGCCGTTGCCGACCTTCAGCGCTTTGGCCCGTTCGACGAAGCCGTCGACGAACTTGTTGTAGCTGTCCTTCTGGACGAAGAACCGGGTCGGCGAGATGCAGACCTGGCCGGCATTGCGGAATTTGAAGCCGGCGACCGCGTCGAGCGCCTTGTCGAGATCCGCGTCATCGAAGACGATGACCGGCGAATGGCCGCCCAGTTCCATGGTGCAGCGCTTCATGGTTTCGGCCGACAGTTTCGCCAGGTGCTTGCCGATGGGGATCGAGCCGGTGAACGACACCTTGCGCGGAATCCACGAACCGAGCACGTGGCGGGAGACTTCGTCGGGCACGCCGAAGACGATGTTCAGAACGCCGGCGGGCAGGCCCGCGTCCTGCAGGCAGCGGCCGATGGCCACCGCCGTGCCCGGCGTTTCCTCGCTCGGCTTGATGATGATCGAGCAGCCGGCGCCAAGCGCGCCGGCGATCTTGCGGATGGAGTTGGTGCCGGGAAAGTTCCAGGCGACGAAGGCGGCGGCCGGGCCGACCGGTTCCTTCACCACCATCTGGCGGGCGCCGGGGATCCGCGCCGGGATGATGCGGCCATAGGCGCGTTTGCCTTCCTCGCCGTACCAGCGCAGCACGTCGATGACGAAGCCGACTTCGATCTTGGCTTCTCCGAAGGGCTTGCCTTGTTCCAGCGTCAGGGTTCTGGCGATGGCGTCGGTGCGCTCGACCATCAGGGAGGCGGCCTTTTCCATGATCGCCTGGCGTTTCAGCGGCGTCGTGTTGCGCCAGACCTTGAAGCCGTCGGCGCTTGCCTGCAGGGCCCGGTCAAGATCGGCGGCGGAGGCGTGCGGCACCTGGGCCAGAACTTCCTCGGTCGCCGGATTGATCAGGGGCTCGGTCTTGCCTTCACTGCCGGCGCACCATTCTCCGGCAATCAAAAGTTCAAGTTTTTCAGGATACATGGGACGTTTCTCACTGGTTTGATTATGAAAGGGCGGCGGCCGAACGGTGCCGGCCGAAAGAATACGGGCGTCCCGGAAAACACCGTTGCCGTGCTGCATGAAAACGTCGCATCGCGGGGGAAGATGCCGAGGACTGCCTGCGGAATACCCGATCCGCATCGAACACGCAAATCCCCGGACGGTCCGTTCAGCGCTTCGCGACCCTGCGGGCGGACGGATTCCGAGCGGAATTTCGTTCGCCTGCCCGCCTCCGCTCAGGCGTTGGCTTGCATGCCGATGCCGGCGCAAATTCGCCGGGGATCGATCAGCCGTATGGTCCTGTCAGCCCCAAACGGTTCATGAGCGTTCCATACCGATTCGAACTTTCCACAAGGCGGGCGCCGTACCGCATCAGCAGGGTGTGTTTGTGCTGCGGATCGTCGGTGGCCGCAAGGGCGCCCCAGATCGCGGCCAGGTCCTCCGCCAGCGCGCGCAGGGTGGCGGACGTCTCGGCGTCGAACGCCGCGCCGGCCAGATTGCCCGGCGTCACGCGGCCGACCCCATGCACGGTCTTCGCGCCCCCATCCGCATAACCTGCGGGCAGATCGCCTTTCAGATTGACGACGGATCTGTATTGGATCGCCTGGAAAATCTGGTCCACCGCCTGTTTGGCGCCGTCCACCCGCGACAGGTGTTCGGTGTCGGCGGCGGCGTGCGGCAGCAATTCCATCTTGCCCCGATGCCGAGCCTCGATAGCGCGATAGGCGACCATGGGACCAAAAAGCGCGCCGGTCTCCTGATCCTTGAAAAGGTCCGCGTCGATCGCCGCACAACGGATCCTGCCGCTTGCCAGGGCCTTGTCGAGGGCTTCGATATCGACAACCTCGCCCCGGTCGTAATTGACCAGCACCGCACCGTCATTCATGACGTCGAAAACGGACGGACCGATCATCCCCGCATTGGCGAATTGGCCCGTGGCCGCGTCGAAGGCCCCCAGCCCCGTATGGGGGCTGATGAAGTCCGCCCCCCGCGCCGCGTCTTCCGCGCTGGCGGCGAATTCGAATCCCTCCGATTCGATCCAGCTTTGGTGCGCCGGACGGGCATGGACCGCCACCTGCATGCCGAACGCCTGGGCAAGCCTGGCCAGTTCCCGGCCGATATTGCCGAAGCCGATGACGGCCATGCGCTTGCCTTCGAGTTTTTCCGTCGGGAAGGCGCGCAGATCTTTGCCCGTGTCGAATTCGCCGGCCACGACCAGCGCATGCAGGCGCTCGACGGACAGGTCGGGGGCGACTTTCAACAGCGCCTTCATCGCCATCTGCGCCGTGGCGCGGCTGTTGAAGCTCGGCGTGTTCATCAGCGGCGCGCCGCCGCCGGCGCCGTTGCCGCCGCCCCAGGAGGCCGAACCCATATTGCCTGTTCCCGCGCCGATCCGCACTCCGCCTTCGCAAAAGACGCAAGCCTGCGGCAGAAAGGTCGCCGCGGCGATGACCGCGTCGTATTGGCCCTTGTCCGTCTGCGGCAGGATTTCCGCTTCGGTGCTCAGGTCCGGCTGATAGAAGAAGTGGATCCTGCCGGTTTCGAGTTGGCCGGCGTCTTTGACCGGTCCGACCTGAAACACGCCGCCTTTCGCCTCGATATGGGCTTTCACGGCACTGCAATCCGGATCGCCCATCTCGTCGAAGCGCAGGCCCACGAGATCGGCGACAAGCACTTTATAAGCGCGGTTCGGGTCATCCTTGCGCGCCGTTTCGCCGGCCTCGGCCGGTGCGTCGAAATGCACGCCGAGCCCGGCCAGTTTTTCTTCGAGCGCCACGATCCTGGCGCGGTGATAGGCGTAAGCGATGTTCTCGAGCAGGGCGGTAATGTCCGAAACCGGCCGGATGCCGCCGATCCAGGCGCGGTAATCGCCCGGCGAGCCGGGAAAGGCGTTCACGTAGCGCGCCGTGTCGAGACCGGTTTCGCGGGCGCCGTTTGGATGCGTCAGCCCCTCATAGCCGAGCAATTGCTTGGATTTCGCGATGATCGCGGCATGCATGTCGGGTTCCGTTATGTCCGGGTCGTTGACGCGCAACAGGGTGACCGCCGCGCCGCGGCGTTCGGGAGTTTCGACGCCGAGTTCCAGCAGCGGATGGGCCGCGACCCAGGCGTCGATTGCCTGGCGGTTCTCGACCGAACGCCGGTTCATGGCGGCAACCGGTCCGATGCGCTTTTCCGAGCGCAGCAGACCGAACGTGGTTTCCGCAAAGGCCAGCGTGCTGAACGTGTTGATGATGCCGCCGAGCATCCGGTTCTGTTCGGGATCGTAGATCGGGCCGAGCGCAATTGTCTTGCGGCCCGTAAGCGGCCGGCGCGGGTCTTCCGGGACGGCCATCTTCAATTGCCGGGGAATGGCCCAGGAGGGATTTTTTTCATTGTCCTCGATCAACGCCAGCGCCTGCGGCGTGAACGACGCGATGAAATAGCCGGAAATGCCGCCGACGGCCTTCTGGAACGGCATGAACATGCAGCATTTGGCCATGAAGTCCCGCACCGTCGTCTCCGGCCAGGGCATGGCGCCGAGCATCGACGTGGCGTCGATCACCGCGTGGCGGTTGTCCGGATCGCCGTCGAGCCATTGCAGAAGATTGGTGACGTCCTCATTTGTATAGGTGGTCGCGCCGGTGGTCTCATGGCCGACGCCGATGAACAGGCTGACGCCCAGATGCGCCAGTTCGTCGGCGCGAGGAACCGATCCTTCCCTGTCGGCGAAATGAATCCGGGATTCGTCGCCGCCTTTGGCGGTGCGCTGCATTTCGATCAGCTGGGTCGCCCAGGACTGGCGGAAAAAGCCGCCTTCGGTGGCGTCCGCGGATTCCGGCCGCGGCGTGTCGACAAAGAGTTTTTGCGTTGGATCGCCGGCATTTATCATATGCATGGCGCAAACGGTGAAGCCGCTATGTCCGCCTCCCAGGCCGACAGCCATCCGGTTGGCTTTCGGAAATTCGAAATAGCGGTGGATCTCCCGCATCATGTCGAGAAGGATCTTGTCCGCCGGATAGCCGCGATGCATGGACCGGCCGATTTCGGCCGCGGTGAAGCCGCCGCTGGGCCTGCCTTTGTCGTCGGTCTTGCGGTAGGTCGCTTCGAGCCAGGCTTCGAATTCGAATCGCATCAGCCGACCGTCGACTTCATCCCGGGTCAGGTCGGTGATCGGCCCGACGCCGAAAAACGGATTGGATGTCGGCTCCGGCGGACCGCCCGCGGTGGCGCGAAGCGACGCGTCGCGTTTGGATTTCAGGTGATCGATAGCAGAGTTTGCCTCACCAGCGGCGTCGCGTGTCTGTTTGCTCATGGTTCTTTCCCCTGCCTGATCAATCCCGTCCGGGGGTGATACTGAATCCCCGGCATGTGCGGAAGGCTTGAAAGCGGCGCAAATCGGCGCAGGTGCGCCGGTCCGGTCTGCGTTTGCCGTCAGGCGCTGCGTTTTCCGGATAGACTAAGCGGGAGGGTCATTGTGCAACCAATACGCGCCCCAGGGCGAGATCAATCAGGGAAACACATCCTAAGATTGCGGTCCCATTTTTAGACAAACGGCTGAGGATATTCGTAAGCGAATGATTTATCGAAATTTTTTGGTGATTGCATTAAGATCGCATTATGATCTTGTTAACCATACTTGTTTATCTTTTGTTTGTGCAATTTAAACGCGCATAGAGGTGAACCATGCCGGTATTATCATTTGCCAATGCAAAGGGCGGAGCGGGGAAGACGACCGCAGCGCTGCTTCTGGCCACCGAACTGGCCGAACGGGGAAACAAGGTTTGCGTCATTGACGCCGATCCACAGCGCTGGATCACCCAATGGGCGAACATGCCGGGCAAGCCGGTCGGAATTTCCATTATCGACCAAGTCTCTCCGGCGACGATCGGATCCGTGATATCGGAGGAATTGGAATACCGGGATTATGTCATTGTCGACCTGGAAGGCGCGAACAGTCTATTGGTGAGCACGGCGATCGGCCTGTCCGACATGGTGCTGATTCCCATTCAAGGATGCGCCATGGACGCAAAGGGTGGCGGCAAGATCCTCGATCTCATTGCCCAAATGCAGCGAGCCGAACGCCGGCTGATTCGCCATGCGGTGATCCTGACCCGGATCAACGCGGCGGTGACGACGCGGGCCTTGCGGGCGGTGCGGGAGCATTTGAAGGCCAACAAGATCGATGTGCTGAAGACGCCGATTGTCGAAAGGGCCGCATTCCGGGATATTTTCGACACCGGCGGCACCTTGCGGATGTTGGATCGCAAGACCGTCAGCAATCTCGACAAGGCGCTGGCTAACGTTTCGCAGATGACCCAGGAAATCATGGCCTGCGTCCCGGCGGCGAAGCCGCGCGCGAGCCGGTCGTTCTACCAACGCCTGTGGCGCCGCGCCGCCTGACCGCGCCAAAGGCCGCAATCGTCCCACGCTCGGATTGATCGGGAAAGCCTTGCGCCATAAAGTGCCGATGCGTTTCGCGTGATTTGATTGCACGCGCGGCGTCGGTTCGGGTCCGACCGGGTCTCGTCCTTCCGATTGTCGACCGCAGGCGCTTCATGACCATCGACACCGATCCGTTTTTTCATCTGCCGGATTTGCGCCCGCGCATTTCGGAGCCGAGCCGGTCCCGCTACCGCAGCGTCGATCTGGGCGCCATGGACAGAAAGATGCGGGAGGCGGGATTTCCGCCGAGTTGGCGGCGCACCGATCAGGAGCGCGAGGCCAACCGCGCCGCCGTACTCCAGACCCTGCGCCACCGTGATCTCTGGGTCTTCGCCTACGGGTCCTTGATGTGGGATCCCGGCCTGCATTTTTGCGAGGTGCGCATGGCGGCGCTCACGGGGTTTCACCGCCAGTTCTGTCTGCGCTCCCGGCTGGGGCGCGGGTCCTTCGACAATCCCGGCCTGATGGCTGCTCTGCATGTCGGCGGCACATGCAACGGTCTGGCGTTTCGCATCCAACGCGACATGATCGAGGCGGAGACCAGGATTCTGTGGTCGCGTGAAATGGTCATGCTGGCCTACGATCCGCGCCTGGTCGAGGTCGAGACCCCGCAAGGCAAAGTGGAAGCGCTGGCTTTCGTCATCAATCCGGCCAGCGAAAACTATGTCGGCGCATTGCCCTTGCGCGAAGCGGCCGCGATGATTGCCACAGCCCATGGCCTTTATGGGTCCAATCTGGATTATCTCGACAATCTGGCCGTCCATCTGAACCAGTTGAACATTCGAGACGATGCTTTTTTCCAATTGTATGACTGCGCCCGCCGCCTTGCCGGGCAGTCCGTGTAATCCGCGCGCTGCTTTTGGACGCATGCCGGTTTGGGGCCGAACGTCACGGCACGGACACCCATGACCCTATTGCCAATCGTCACGCTTCCCGATCCTGTGCTGCGCACAAGCAGCGAAGAGGTGGCCGTCAACGACGACGCGGTCGGTATTCTCGCCCGCGATCTGATCGAGACCCTCGATGCCCATGCGCTTTTGGGCATGGCCGCCATTATGGTCGGCGTCCGGCGCCGGGTCGCCATATTGGCGGTCGGCGCCGATGGCCGTCGCGTGCCGCCGCTCGTTCTGATCAACCCGGTGCTGGTCCGGTGCGGCGGGGAAATGGAAAAGGGTATCGAAGGATGCCCGTCCGTGCCGGATGTTTTCGAACCGGTCGAGCGCCCCAGGACCATCGTCGCCGCGTATCGGGATCTTTCCGGAACCGTGGTGACCCTTGAGGCCACCGGCTTGCAGGCGCGGGTCATCCAGCACCAGATCGATCTTTGCGACGGGATCCTGTTCATCGACCGGCTGTCCCGGTTGAAACGCTCGCGGATCGAAAAAAAGCTTGCCAAGGCGGCCCGCCGCGGCCGAACCCGACCGGCTCGCCCCCGGTTTGAAACCCCGACAAAATCCCCGATGGAGAATCGAAAGAGGCCTGGCGCTCGATTTCGCCCGAAGGACGGGGGAAATCATTTTCGCGGGCGTATTGCATTGCCGGCGGGAATTGGGAATTCTGCGCATGCGCGCGCGACTCGATTCCTCCAATCGCGGGATCGGCGATGGACCTGCGGACGCAATCGGGACACCGGGGGGAACAAATGTCCAATTTTCGCTATGCCGCGCGGCTGATGGCGCTTCTGGCACTGGCCTTGTTGCTCAAGGGTTGCATCGGCACGGCCACGGTCGTCGGTGCGGCGGCCGGTTCCCTGGCGGTTCATGCGACGCAGCGCAACAACAATATGGATCGGGCCGAGGCGGGGGACGCGGCGGCGCAAGCCAAGGTCGGCACCAGCTATTGCTGCGCCGGGCCCGGATATTCCGCGCAAAAGGCCACGGAATGGCTGTGCAGATCCGCGCGGCAGGAATACGCTCCTGCCTTTTACGAATTGGGCCGCATCTATATCGGCGATGTGACGCGCATTCCCCATCCCGGCCTGTACATCACCGCCGAGGTCACCGCGAAAAAGAACCTGCCTTTGTCGCTGATGTGGCTGAAGCTTGCGGCCGATGCCGGCATCAAGAAAGCCGCGAGAAAGATCAAGGCCCTGGAATGGAACAACCGCGAAAGTCCGGTCCTGTTCGAACGGGCATCGGATCGCGCCGACCAGTTGAAAAAGACCTGGAAATCCCAGCCCTGCACCTATGATGCGGTCTTCGCCTGAGCCGGCCGGTCAACGATTCCCATCCGGCCCGGATTATCGTCGCTTGGCGCGGCTCCCATTCTGGACTGCCACGTTATACCAACGGTCACAATAAATGACACATTTGACCGGTTCTCCTTGGCTTTTGGTTAGGCGCGATCATCGAAGTGGTACGGGTACCATGAGATGGTCGCAACGACATCCAAAAGCCAAGGAGAACCGGCCTATCGCAAGTCGGATGTTTCCGA
>Ga0214472_10004956_pt1 | contig 14001 bp, 9 predicted proteins | sample RVTome_6_FD_207662 | JGI IMG/M metagenome (GOLD analysis project Ga0214472, IMG submission 207662) | Soil microbial communities from uranium-contaminated site in the Upper Colorado River Basin, Wyoming, United States - RVT140D175 | ecosystem: Environmental > Terrestrial > Soil > Contaminated >... | reverse complement strand
TTTCCGGCGCGGAGAAGGGGCAGAGGCATGAAGCTGACGGATCGGCTGAAGGTCGAGCACGGGATCTTCCTCAAGCAGCTGGCCTTCCTCGAGGGCCTGGTGAAGCTCGACGCGCCTCCCAACATCCTGGCCGCCGTGGCCGAGACGATCGCGCTGGCGGAGGAGGACCACTCGCAGCTCGAGGGCCGGCTGCTCTATCCCCTGCTGGAGAAGGCGGTGGGCAGCGACTACGGTCCGCTGCGGCAGGTGGCGGAGGAACATTCCGCCCTCGCCGCGCTGGTGGAGCGCGTCCGTGGCGGCGCGGCCGACGCCGCCCTCATCCTCGAGTTCGTGAACCTCATGCGCGATCACCTGGAGCGGGAGATCCACGGCCTCTTCGCGCTGGCCGAAGAGTGGATTCCCGCGGAGCGGCTCGAGGCCCTGTGCAACTGGGAGGAGGAGCACCTCTACGAGAGCCTGGGGCGCCGCCTCGAGTGGGCGGAGCGGTGGCTCAAGGACTCCGGCGCCTGACCGCCGCGCGCCGTCAGGCGCTCATGACGCGGTCCCGCCCCCGGCGCTTGGCTTCATAGAGCGCGCGGTCCGCACGGTCCCGAAGCGCAAGGGGGTCGGCGGGACCCCCGCCTTCCGCGGTCGCGATCCCCGCCGATACGGTGAGACCGTCGATGCCCTCCGCCGCCACCAGCGCCCGCACCCGCTCGGCGAGCGCGACGGCCGCCGGGCCGGGCGTGCTCGGCGCCAGCAACACGAACTCGTCGCCGCCGACCCGCGCGGGCAGGTCGGTCTCGCGGGCGCCGTTGCGCAGGGCGCGCGCCACCGCTTGCAGGGCGAGGTCGCCGGCGTGATGGCCGTGGCGGTCGTTGATGGCCTTCAGGCGGTCGACGTCCATTACGAGGAGCGACAACGGCTGGCCGTAGCGCGACGCGCGCGCGGTCTCCTGGTCCAGGCGCTCTTCGAGGGCCAGCGGGTTGCCCAGCCCCGTCAGGGGATCGGTGCGGGAAAGCGCCAGCAGGACGTCGGCCTGCCGCCCCAGCAGGTAGCCGAACAGCAAGAACACGAGCAGGGTCGAGACCGTGACATAGAGGTACGTGGACGCATCGGCCTGCAGCTCTCGCCGGATCCCGGCGAGGCCGCCTTCCTCGCGTCCCGCGAGACGGAGGGCGAGCAGGCCCAGGGGCGCGCCCGCGGCGAGCACGACGGCGATCGCTGAATAGAGATGCCGGCGGGGCAGCGCCTGGAGCGGCCCCGCCGGGACCGTCACGGCCCGGGCCGGGGCGCCTCCGGAATCACCACCTGCCTCAGGAAGCGGGCGAGGTCGGGATACGAGCGCTTTCGGTCCGCCGAGAGGATGGGCGACTCGCCTTCCTTCCGCAGGTCCAGGAGATGGACGACTCCGTCGGCCCGATGGAACGGCACCAGGTCCGGCCCCGGGTCGCCGCCGGCTTCGCCCGCGAAGCTGCGGCGGAAGGAGACGAGGTCGGGCACCAGCTCGATGTCGTGGATCATGAGCCGCCGCGCCCCGAAGAGCTCGTGCCGCTCGTAGAAGATGCCGCCGCCGAGACGGGCGAGGAACGTGCGGAAATCCTCGGGCAGCCTCCGCCCCAGGGCTTCTTCCAGGACGTCCAGGTCCCGCTCGCTGGCTCGATCCGTCGTCATGTGCCGCGCCCGGTCCTTCTCGAGGGCCGCGAGGGCCTCTTCGATCGTCGTCGTCATCGGCCGCGCGGGAGCCAGGGTGGCGGGCATCTCCTCACCCTAGGAGCCCGGAACCGGCGTCGTGAGCCTGAAGGTCATGGTCAGGGTCAGGATGAACTCGGTGGGCACGCCGTTCAAGAGGAGCGGCTGGTACCGCCTCTGCTTGACGGCCTCCATGGCGGCCTCGTCGAGGAGGGGATGGCCCCGCAGGACCCGCGCGGACCGGACCCGGCCGTCGGTGCCCACGTGCGCCTCGAGGATCACGATGCCCGCGACCCGCGCCTGGAGGGCCAGCGGCGGGTACACCGGCTTCACCTCGTGGATGAGCTTCGGGGCCCGGATGTTGCCGCCGACCCGCACCACCGCGCGTGGCGGCTCGGGCGGCGCCGCCGGCGGCAGGCCGCCGATGATGCCCCCCACCACCCCGCCCGGCACGCCGCCCTCCACGCCGCCCGGGACGCCGCCTTCCACGCCCATGTCGATCCCCTCGTCCACCGGCATCTCCTCGGGGACCTCCACGGGCGCCACCAGACGCCCGGACACGGGCGGGGGCGTCACGGGCGCGGCCGCCACCCGGGGCTGCCGCACGCCGGCGGGAGGAGGAGGCGGCGGCGGCGGGGGAGGCGCCACCTCGGGCGGCGCCGCGAAGAAGGCCCGCACGGCCAGCTCGGTCGAGGGGAGCGCCTCCTCCAGAACCAGGAGAGGCACGATGAACGCCGCGGCGAGCAGCACCGCGTGAACGAAGATCGACACGGCCAGGGTCACGCCGCGACCGGCGGCGAGCGACCGCGGTTCGCTGAGGACGAGGCTGCGGAAGGCGAATTCCGGCTGCCGCGCCGGCCCGAGGGTCGCGTGGTCTTGCGAGGGCCGCACGGGCGAGGGCGGCACCGGCGCGAGAAGGCTAGCAGCGTGTCCCATGACTCCTCCCAGTCCTCTAGAAGAACAATCGCCGTGCCAGGCCTTTCGCGGCGCTCGCGCTTGCGGATACGGCCCTCATCGCCGAACCTCACGCATTTCCTGCGCCGCGCGCCCGGGCCGTGCGCGCTTTCTGCGCGCGCCCTGCGGGTCGAGGCGTTCAGGCCACCAGCACGGAGCACGGGGCGTGGCGCAGCACCCTCTCCGTGTTGCTGCCGATGATCCCGTCGCGGACGCTGTCGTGGCCCTGGGTCGACATGACGATCAGGTCCGCCCTCTCCTCGTCCGCCATCTGCACGATGCGGTACCACGGTGCGCCCGTCACGTAGACGCTGGCCTCCACCGAGACGCCGTCCAGCTCCGGGCGCAGGAACCGGCGCACGTCGTCTTCCGTCGGCACGGGAGGTGAGCCGGCACCGGGCACGTCGGTCAGGAGGGCCAGCGGCCGCGGCGGGCTCACGTGCAGGACGGCCACCTTCGCGTCGAAGCTCCGGGCCAGGAGCGCCGCGAGCGGGAAGGCGCGGCGCGAGGCGTCCGACAGGTCGGTGGGGACGAGCAACCGCCGATAGGGCAGCGTCCCCCCGTGTCCCTCCTTGCGGACGCACAGGACCGGCCTCCCCGCGTGCTGCACGACCTGCTGGGTGACGCTGCCCAGGAAGAAGCTGGAGAAGCCCTTGCGCCCCCGCGTCGCCATCACCGTGAGGTCGGGACGGGTCTTGTGGATCGTCTCCAGCAGCGCCAGGTCCACCAGGAGATGGCCGCCCACGATCCCGCCCTCCACCACGATCTCGGGGGGGACGCTCAGGCCCGCGGCGCGCCGCGCCAGGTCCGCCCGCACGCCCTGCGCCCAGCGGGCGCGGCGCTCCCCGGTGGCGTCGATCCACTCGGCGCGGGGCAGCTCGAGCGCGTGATAGACGGTGAGCCGCGCACGGAACCGCTCGGCCAGCAGGCGGGCGTGCTCGAAGGCCCTATCGGACTCGACCGACAGGTCCGACGCGAACAGGATGGTCCGGATCTCGGCCATGGCGCCCTCCTTCGGCGGTCTCCCACTTCATGCGGAACAATCGGCGTGCCACCGTCTCGTGGGGGTCGCGCCGCCTTTTCGGCCGAACGAATTGCCGCCTGGCCTCCCCGGCGTGCACGGTTTGCGCCGGTTGTCGCGGAAGACTCGGGCTGAAGGCCGGGCGGCGTGGGTCGTCGCGGTGTGTCCGTGCTCCGCGAGACGCTTCAGCGCAGGTCGGCGGCGGTCAGGCGGCCCACGCGGATGCGCGCGTCCACTACGAGCAGGCCCTGTCCCGGGGGCAGGACCTTCACCGGGTTCAGGTCCATCTCGCGCAGCTCGGGCACCGCTTCCACCAGCGCGGAGACCCGCTGCACCAGCGCCAGCAGCGCGTCGCGGTCGCCGGCGGGGGCGCCGCGGTAGCCGTCGAGCAGCGGCTTCAGCCGCAGGCGGTCGATCATCTCCGCGGCGTCCAGGTCGGTCACGGGCGGCAGCCGGAAGGAGGCGTCGCGGAGCAGCTCCACCTGGACGCCGCCCAGGCCGCACACCACCAGCGGCCCGAAGGTGGGATCGGACACCACGCCCACCAGGGCCTCGATGCCTCCCCGCACCTCGCGCTGCAGCTGGACCGCCTGCAGCTCGCGTCCGGCGGCCGCGAGCCGCTCGCGCAGCGTCTCCACCGCTTCCGCCGTCGCCTCCGCCGAGCCCAGCCCGAGGATGACGCCGCCGAGGTCGCTCTTGTGGAGCAGGCCGGGGGAGACGGCCTTGGCCACCAGTGGATAGCCCATGGCGTCTGCGGCGGCCGCGGCCTGCTCCGGGGCGACCACGGTCGAGACGGCGAAGGGGATCCCCGCCGCCCGCAGCACCGCCTCCACGTCCCGAGGATCCAGCCAGCGCGCCGCCCCGTCGGTTCCGCCGTCCAGCGCGCGCTCCACGGCCTGCCGCGCCTCCGCGCACGCGGCGGGGTCGAGGACGAGGGAGTCCCCGCGCGGCCGGGCGCGCCAGCGGCCGTACTTCACCGCCGCGGCCAGGGCCCGGGCCGCGTTCTCGGGGAAGCTGTACGAGGGCAGGCGCCCCCGCGGGCCGCGCGCGATGGCCGGGGGCACGCCCTTCGAGGAGAGGAACACGGTGGCCACCGGCTTGTCCGCGGGCACCCGGCCCGCGCCGCGCGCGATGGCCTCCGCGACCTCGTCCGTGTTGACCGCCAGGGGCGGGACGTAGATCGCGACCACGGCGTCCACGTTGGGGTCCGCGCCGACGAGCCCCAAAGCGCGCTCGAAGGCCTCCGGCGTGGCGGAGGCGATCAGATCGACGGGGTTGCGCACGCTGGCGGTGGGCGGCAGGAAGGCGCGCAGGCTGGCCGCGGTCTCCGCCGACAGCTCGGGCAGGGTCACCCCCCGCGCCTCGCAGGCGTCGGCGAGGAGGATGCCGGGCCCGCCCGCGTTGCTCACCACCGCCACCCGCGGCCCCGCGGGAACGGGCTGGGTGGCCAGCAGGGCCACCACGTCGAAGAGCTCCTCGAGGGTATCGGTGCGGATGACCCCGGCCTGCTCGAACAGGGCGTCCACCGCCACGTCGAGGCAGGCGAGGGAGGCCGAGTGGCTCGAGGCCGCGCGGCTTCCGGCGGCGGACCGGCCGGCCTTCACCGCCACGATGGGCTTGCGCCGGGCCACCGCCGGGGCCAGGCGGGCGAAGCGCCGCGGGTTGCCGAAGCTCTCGAGGTAGAGGCCGATGACGTCGGTGCGCGGGTCCTCGCGCCAGTAGGAGAGCAGGTCGTTGCCCGAGACGTCGGCCTTGTTCCCCACGGAGACGAAGGTCGAGAGGCCGATGTTGAGCTTCTCGGCGTGGTCCAGGATCGCGAGGCCCAGGGCGCCGCTCTGGGAGAGGAAGCCGACGTTCCCCGCCGTCGGCTGCAGGGGGGCGAACGTCGCGTGCATCCGGAGCGCGGGGTCGGTGTTGAGCACGCCCATGCAGTTCGGCCCCACCAGGCGCATGCCGGAGGCCCGCGCCAGGTCGCGCATCCGCTGCTGCGCCACCCCGCCCGCCTTCGACACCTCGGCGAAGCCCGACGAGATCACGACCACGCCCCGGACCCCGATGGAGGCGCACTCCGCCACCACGCCCTCGACCGCGGGCGCCGGCACCGCCACCACCGCCAGGTCCACCGGCCGGGGAACGTCCGAGAGCCTGCGGTAGGCCTTCAGCCCCTCGATCTCGGGCGCGTCGGGGTTCACGGGATAAATCTTTCCGCGGAACCCGTACTGCCTCAGGTTGTGGACGAGGGCCGCGCCGATGGAGCCGGGCTTCCGTGAGGCCCCCACGACCGCCACCGAGCGCGGGTTGAGGACGGCCCGCATGCTCTCCGCGGCCGCACGCATGCTCCGCTCGTCGCTGGCCCCGGTCCAGGCCCGGGTCTCCTCGGTGGGGAACGAGACGTGCACCACCCCGCCGGGGCCGGTGACCGAGACGCGGAAGCCCGCGGCGTGGAGCAGCTCGAACATCTTGGTGTTGTCGCCCAGCACGTCCGCCTCGAAGGCGCCGATGCCGCTGCGCTGGGCGATCCGCGCCAGGTGCTCGAGCAGCAGCGTCCCCACCCCGCGTCCCTGGTCCGCGTCCGCCACCGCCACCGCGAACTCGGCCTGGGGGGCGCCGGAGCGGCCGTCGTCGCAACGGACGTAGCGCGCCACGCCCAGGAAGGCCTCCTCGGGACCGGTGCCGTGCACGGCGGCCAGGCCCACGTGGCGGTCGAAGTCCAGCTCCGTGAAGTAGCGCAGCTCGGCCTCGCTGAGCGTCGTCTTGGCGCCGAAGAAGCGGTAGTGGATCGACTCCGGGCTCTGCCGGCGGAACAGGCCGAGCAGGCGCTCCTTGTCGTCGGGGCGCAGGGCGCGCACCCGGATGGAGCGCCCGTCCCGCAGGAGGGCGTCGGCCACGTACGCCTTCCAGTCCTGACCGGCGGGGGCCGCGGCCTGGGCGGCCGTCATCGCGCGCCCGTCTCGCCGCGCCATCCCTGGAGGATCAGCATGTAGTTCGCCCTCTCGTAGACGGCGGGGTCCGGGCAGCGCAGGAGGCTCATGTTGCCCTTCATCTCCCGGAGCGAGGTCCACTCGTGCTCCGCCATCCACTGCTCCAGCTCGGCCCGCAGGCCCTTGAGGCGTGCCGCGCCGTGGCGCAGGAGGACGGACACGAGCTGGACGGCGTCCGCGCCCGCCATCACCGACTTCACCACGTCGGCGGCGTTGTGCACGCCGCCCGTCACCGCCAGCGAGGCCTTGAGCCTGCCCGCCAGCGCCGCCACCCAGCGCAGCCGCAGGGGAAGCTCCGACGGGCTCGAGAGCTGCAGGCTCTCCCTCACCTGCAGGTTCTCGATGTCGATGTCGGGCTGGTAGAAGCGATTGAACAGCACCAGGCCGTCCGCGCCTTCCGTGTCGAGCCGCTGGGCGAAGTTGGCCAGGCACGAGTAGAAGGGCGACAGCTTCACCGCCACGGGTATGCGGACCGCGCGCCGCACCTCCCGCACCGCCTGCAGCGAGGCCTCCTCGACGGCCGCGCCCGAGACCTCCGGGTCCAGGGCCAGGGGATAGAGGTTCAGCTCCAGGGCGTCGGCGCCCATCTTCTCCATGAGGGGCGGGTAGTCCAGCCATCCTCCCGGCGACGTCCCGTTCAGGGAGGCGATCACGGGGATGCGGACGGTCTCCTTCAGGCGCCGGAGGTGGTCGAGGTACTCCTCCGGACCGAAGACGAAGCGCGTCGGGCTCGGGAAATAGGTCATGGCCTCCGCGAACGACTCGCCGTGCATCTCGGTGTGCAGGAAGGCGGCGATCTGCTCGCGGACGATCTGCTCCTCGAAGAGCGAGCGCATGACGATGGCGGAGGCGCCGGCGTCCTCGAGCCTCTTCGCGTCGTCGAGCTCGTCGGCCAGGGGTGACGCGCCGACGACGAAGGGGCTCTCCAGGGCGAGACCGAGGTAGCGGGTGGAAAGGTCCATGGCTTCTCCTCCTAACGCTCCGTCGAGGGACGGGCCGCGGGCGCGGCGTCCCCCTCGTCCCCGATCCGCGGGATCGTGATGCCGGCCAGCTGCTGGTAGACCGCGTAGCGCTGGCGGGCCTCGCGCTGGGCGGCCCGGGCCAGGGTCTTGAACCGCTCCGGGTTGGCCTTCTCGACCATCCGGAACCGGCCCTCGTTGCGCATGTAGTCGACGACGTCGAGGCTGGGCGGAGGCGAGTCCAGCCGCAGGGGGGGCTCGCCCTTCGCCGACCGCCGGGGATCGAACCGGTACAGCGGCCAGACGCCGGACTGCGCCGCCCGCTTCTGCTGCTCGACGCCCAGGGCCATGTCGTAGCCGTGGGCGATGCAGTGGCTGTAGGCGATGATCAGCGAGGGGCCGGGATGGGCGTCGGCCTCCTGGAAGGCCTGGACGGTCTGGTTCATCCTGGCCCCGAAGGCGATCTTCGCCACGTAAACGTGGCCGTAGCTCATGGCCAGCATCCCCAGGTCCTTCTTCGGCGTCTCCTTCCCCGCCTCCGCGAACTTGGCCGAGGCCCCCAGCGGCGTGGCCTTCGACTGCTGGCCGCCGGTGTTGGAGTACACCTCGGTGTCCAGGACCAGGACGTTGACGTCGCGCCGGCCGGACAGCACGTGGTCCAGGCCGCCGAACCCGATGTCGTAGGCCCAGCCGTCGCCCCCCACGAGCCAGACGCTCTTCTTCACGAGGGCGTCGGCGACGCTCTCCAGGCGCCGCGCAACGGCGCCCGGCACCGGGGCCAGGCGCTGCTTGAGCTCGCGCACGCGGACCCTCTGCTCGACGAGGCCGGCCTCGCTCGCCTGGTCCGCCTCGAGGAGGCCGGAGACCAGCCGTTCGCCGACCTGGTCGGCCATCGCCCGCAGCAGGTGCGTCGCCTGCTCCCGCTGGGCGTCCACCGCGAGCCGGAACCCCAGCCCGAACTCCGCGTTGTCCTCGAACAGCGAGTTGGCCCAGGCCGGGCCGCGTCCCTCGGGGTTCGTCGTGTAGGGCGTCGTCGGCAGGTTCCCGCCGTAGATGGACGAGCAGCCCGTGGCGTTGGCGATGAGCGCGCGGTCGCCGAAGAGCTGGGTCAGCAGCTTGACGTAGGGGGTCTCGCCGCAGCCCGCGCAGGCCCCCGAGTACTCGAAGAGCGGCTGCAGGAGCTGCGAGGACTTGAGGTCGATGCGCATCTGCGTGCGATCGGCCTCGGGCAGGCCCAGGAAGAACGCGTAGCTCTCCCGCTCGGCCTCCAGCCGGGGGCGCTGGGGCGCCATGTCGATGGCCTTGTGGCGGGGGTTCGTCTTGTCCTTGGCCGGGCAGACCTGCACGCACAGCGTGCAGCCCGTGCAGTCCTCGGGAGCGACCTGGATCGTGTACTTCCACCCCTTCATCTCGTTCGACTTGAAGTCGTCGGCGAGGAAGCCGGCCGGCGCGCCCGCCAGCAGGTCGGAGGGATAGACCTTGGCCCGGATGGCGGCGTGGGGGCAGACGAGGGCGCACTGGTTGCACTGGATGCAGACCTTCGGGTCCCAGGCCGGGATCTCGGCGGCCAGGTTCCGCTTCTCCCACTGCGCGGTGCCCACGGGCCAGGTGCCGTCGGGGGGGAAGGCGCTCACGGGCAGCAGGTCCCCGTTGCCCGCCATGATGACGGCGGTGACGCGCTTCACGAAGTCGGGCGCGGACCCGGACACCGCCGGCGGCCGCCTCCGGGCGGCCGTCGCCGCGGCGGGGACCGGCACCTCGTGCAGGTGCGCCACCGCCTCGTCCACGGCCGCGAAGTTCCGCCGCACCACCTCCCCGCCCCGCTTGCCGTAGCTCTTCTCGATCGCCTCCTTGATCTTCGCCACCGCCTCCTCGCGGGAGAGGACGCCGGACAGGGCGAAGAAGCAGGTCTGCATGACGGTGTTGATGCGGCCGGCCATGCCCGCGGCGCGGGCCACGCTGGCGGCGTCGATGACGTGGAGACGCAGCCCCCTGGCCACGATCGTCTCCTGCACCTCCCGCGGCAGGCGGTCCCACACCTCGCCGGGGCCGTGGGGCGCGTTCAGCAGGAAGACCGCGCCCGGCGCCGCCCGCTCCAGCACGTCGGTCCTCTGCAGGAACTCGAACTGGTGGCAGGCCACGAACCCCGCCCTCTTCACCAGATAGGGAGCGCGGATGGGCCGGGGGCCGAAGCGCAGGTGGGAGACCGTGGTGGCCCCCGCCTTCTTGGAGTCGTAGACGAAATATCCCTGCGCGTGCTGCCCCGTCTCCTCCCCGATGATCTTGATCGAGTTCTTGTTGGCGCCCACGGTCCCGTCGGAGCCGAGGCCGTAGAACACCGCCCGCGTCACCTCCGGGGGCTCGATGTCGAAGTCGGCCTCGACCGCCAGCGACATCCCCGTCACGTCGTCCACGATCCCGACCGTGAAGTGCGGCCGCGGCGCCTCGCGGGCCAGCTCCTCGAAGACGGCGCGGGCCATGGCGGGGTCGAACTCCTTCGACGACAGGCCGTAGCGGCCGGCCACGACGACCGGCTCCGCGGCCAGGCGCGAGATCCCCGCCGCCCGCGCCTCGGCGAGCGCCGCCACCACGTCCAGGTAGAGCGGATCGCCCACCGCTCCCGGCTCCTTGGTCCGGTCGAGGACGGCGATCCGGCGCGTGGTGGGAGGCAGCGCCGACACGAAATCCGCCACCGAGAACGGGCGGTAGAGGCGGACGCGCAGCACGCCCACCTTCTCCCCCCGGTCGATCAGCCACCGCGCCGTCTCCTCGGCGGTCTCCGCCCCCGAGCCCATGATCACCACCACCCGTTCGGCCTCGCGGTGGCCGGCATAGTCGAAAAGGCGGTAGCGCCGCCCCGTGCGCGTGGCGAACCGGTCCATGGTCTCCTGGACCGTGCCCGGCGTGGCGAGGTGGAAGGGATTGGACGCCTCGCGCGCCTGGAAGAAGGTGTCGGGGTTCTGGGCCGTGCCGCGGACCACCGGCCGGTCCGGGGTGAGGGCCCGGCCGCGGTGCGCGCGGACGAGGTCCTCGTCCACCATGAAGCGCAGGTCGTCGTCGTCCAGGGCCTCGATGGTTGCGATCTCGTGCGACGTGCGGAAGCCGTCGAAGAAGTGCAGGAAGGGGACCCGGCAGCGGAGGGTGGCGGCGTGGGCGATGCACGCGAGGTCGTGCGCTTCCTGCACCGAGGCGGAGGCGAGCATCGCGAACCCCGTCTGCCGGCAGGCCATGACGTCCGAGTGGTCGCCGAAGATCGAGAGCGCGTGGGTGGCAAGGGCGCGCGCCGCCACGTGCATGCAGAAGGGCGTCAGCTCACCCGCGATCTTGTACATGTTGGGGATCATGAGCAGGAGGCCCTGGGAGGAGGTGAAGGTGGTGGCCAGCGCGCCCGCCTGGAGGGCCCCGTGCACCGCGCCGGCCGCGCCGCCCTCCGACTGCATCTCGATGACCTGGGGCACGCTGCCCCAGACGTTGGGCCGGGCCTGGCTCGACCAGGAATCGGCCAGCTCGCCCATGGCCGACGAAGGGGTGATCGGATAGATCGCGATGACCTCGCTCGTGCGATGGGCCACCGACGCCACCGCCTCGTTCCCGTCGGTGATCCACCTGCGGCCCGTTCCGGACATGGCCCTCCTCTCGGCCGGACCCGGTCAGCCTCGACGGCCGCCCGTCACCGCCGCCCAGCGGGGATAACACCAATCGGCGTGCCAGCCGTTCTTCGCACGCTACCGGGGAGAGCCGCGCCCGCAGCATCCGCGCGTTGCGCAAGGCCTGCGGCTCGGGGCGCTCCGCGCGCGATTCTTGCGCGTCTCAGGACGAGGCCAAGCTGCCTCCTCATCGAGCCGTTCGCGGCAGGATGATGGCCTCGAAGAAGCTGGCCAGGTCGGGGAACGTCGCGGAGCCGCCCAGCGTGAGCACGCGCTCGGTCGAGCCCGGGCGCGTGTCCAGCAGGTGGATGACGCCCCGCGCCCGATGGAAGGCCAGCAGCTCGGGCGGCACCTCGGCTCCCTGGGCCAGCAGCCACTTCCGGACCGTGAGCAGGTCGGGCACGAGCTCGATGTCGTGGATCACGACAGGCTTGGGCCCGAAGACCTCGTGCCCGTGGAAGTACAGACCGCCGCCGAAGCGCGAGAGGAACGCCCGGAAGGGAGCCGGGAGCGCGACCCCCGCTCTCTCTTCGCAGCGCTGCAGGTCCTCTTCGCTCGTCCCCCCGCCGGCCATGTGTTGCCTCTCGTTTCGCGCGAACACCTCGAGGACCTCGGCGAAGGTCAGCGTCGTGGGGCGGGGTTGCCTCCGCTCGATCTCGGCCCCGGTTCCGCCGCCCACGGCGTCAGGGACGGGGCCCGTGGCCGGCGGCGCGAGAGAGAGCGGGCGGCCGCCGAGGGCGTCGGCCGCGGCGGGCAGGGGGGCCTTGCGCCCATAGACCGTCTCCCGGTCGAGGATGGAAACGGTCCGCGCATACAGCTCGTCCGCCTGCCGAGGGGTGTTGCCGATGGCGGTGAGGCCCACCTTCCCGAATTCCGAGAGCGCTCCCATGAGGTGGAAGAGAACCCCCGTCTCCGATCCGTGGTCGTAGTGCAGGCGGTTGAACGTGAGGATGTCGATCAGGTCCTCCGGCAGGAGCCCCCGATAGGACTCCGACTGAAGGTTGTCCGTGGCCCGGTAGTACTTGGCCAGGCCGTCCGGAGAGAGGAACAGGCCCGTCCGCGGCTCCAGCTCGCCTCCGGTCAGGAACCGCAAGGCCAGGAAGGGATGCGTGGTGGCTCCCATGCGCAAGTTGATCTCCAGGGCCTGCAGCCTGCGCCCGCCGGGGCCGCTCGGGTAGGCCAGGAAATCGATGGAGAAGCGGCTGACCACTCCCTTGGCCGCCAGCACCGAACCGATGCGCAAGGCCGCTTCCTGCACCTCGTGGCGGTAGGCGTCGGCGGCCGGGAACCGGCAGCCGACGTAGGTGTGCCCGTGCGGCCCGCCCAGGATCTGGTCGTGGGTCGCGATGGGGACCACCTCGCCGCGAGGGTTGATGCGCAGCTGGGCGCTGGGAGACGTGAGCCCCGCCTCCTCGACGAGCTCCTCCACGATCCCGCCCATCTGCCTGTACTTCTCGAAGTAGGTGTCGTGGGTCTCTGCGGGCACCGCGAACTCCAGGCCACGCAGCGCGCCGCGGATGGCGTCGCGGTCCTCGCGCTCCGGGTACCGGAAGATCGCGTTGCCTTCCCCGGAGAAGCTCTCGTTCAGCTTGATGACGGCGCCCCTCAGGCCCGGACGCGTCCGGCGCAGCTCCACGAGCGCCTGTTCGACCTCGTCCAGCGTTCGCAGGTCCTCCGCGCCCGGCGGGAAGTCCACGCCCGCCTCGCGGAACACCTTGCGGCTCCCCGACTTCGATCCGAGCCACGAGAGGCGGGGGTCGACGCCGTTGAGCGGTATGCCCAGGAGGACGGCCAGCTTCCGTTCCAGCGGAGTCGAGTTGAACACCGTCATGTAGGCCCGGGCGGCGTCCGGGATGCCCTCCCGGATCCGCTGGATCAGCCGCGGCCGGTCCAGGATCTTCTGGGTGAGCGGGATGGGAGACGCGTCGTGCGCGCAAAGCAGCGTCAGCCGCGACCGGGCGTGACTGGTGGGTATGCCGGCCAGGAACTGGAAGTAGTACTCCAGGAGCAGGGGGTGGATGGGTTGCGAGGTGACGTAGACGAGCCGGGCCCGCGGGTTCCGGAGGCGGATGAGGAGGAAGAGCAGGCGCTCCTCGTAGAAGGAGGCGCCCGGCAGCTTCCGGAGCTCCCCCTGATCGAGGGTCAGGGAGGGCACGACGACGGAGGTGTAGTGCTCCTCGTCGCCGGGGAAGATGGTGCTCCAGAGCTCGGCCAGGCGCGGCTTCAAGGCGTCGAAGGCCGCGATCTCCGTCTCCAGGTCGAGGTCGCAGGCAAAGGGCGGCTTCGGGATCACGCGAGAACACCTCGGGCCAGTCGGCGCGGCGCCCGCTCCAGCACCAATCCTCGTGCCAGCGTCCGCAGGCAGGCGGCGTCCCCCATTAGAGCAGATTCGTGCGCCTTCGGGCCCGAGCCGCGCGGCGCATCCCTGGCGCGCCCGCTGCGTCCCGCCGGCAACCGTTGCGGGCGACGGGGCCCGTGCCCCTCACCGCGCGAAGGCGCGCGAGTTGCAGCGTGCATGGCTGGAGGTAGCGCGATGAAAGAGTCCCAAGCCCTGTTGGAGAGCGGCACCACCGAGGTCCCCGGCGCCCGGACGATGAAGGCGCTCGTCTACCACGGGCCCGGCCGGCGCGCGTGGGAGGAGAGACCCAGGCCGCGGGTCGAGAGCGCGACGGACGCGGTGGTCCGGATCACGACGACCACGATATGCGGCACGGACCTGCACATCCTCAAGGGCGACGTCCCGACGGTGGAGAGCGGCCGCGTCCTCG
>Ga0214472_10004955_pt1 | contig 14003 bp, 13 predicted proteins | sample RVTome_6_FD_207662 | JGI IMG/M metagenome (GOLD analysis project Ga0214472, IMG submission 207662) | Soil microbial communities from uranium-contaminated site in the Upper Colorado River Basin, Wyoming, United States - RVT140D175 | ecosystem: Environmental > Terrestrial > Soil > Contaminated >... | reverse complement strand
AAGGCAAGCGCGGCCACCTCACTGGCGGTCAGCGAGCGGACGAGACGCGCCGTCGTCGTCTCCGAGACGCCGTACGAGCACACGAGGCCCGCCCAGCCGTGGCCGTTGGACTCGCTCATATCTTTAGTAGTACAGCAACTTCCCCCGGACACGTACCGTTTCGGGGGATGGCGACGTTCGACGCCCTTGCGGGCCTTCCGGTCGAGATCGAGTCCTACGAGCTCGAGGGGCTCGAGCACGACCTCGGCCGGTTCGTCCGGAAGACCACGGTCATCCACCTGCGCGGCGACGGGCACGAGGGCATCGGCGAGGACGTCACCTACGACCCTGCCGACCAGGAGTCGTTCCAGGCCGATGGGCGGGAGCTCCCGCTCGCCGGCTCGCACACCCTCGACAGCTTCTCCGAGCTGCTCGACAGGCTGAGCCTCTTCCCCACCGGGCCGGGCCTCGCACCCTACCGCGACTACCGACGCTGGGCGATCGAGAGCGCGGCGCTCGACCTGGCGCTACGCCAGGCGGGGACGTCGCTCGCAAAGGCGGTCGAGCGCGAGCCCCAGGCCGTCACCTTCGTCGTCTCGATGGGTCTCCCCGAGCCCCCCTCGGCGGATCCGGTGAAGCGGTGGCTCGCAGCTGACCCTGGGCTCCGGTTCAAGCTCGACCCGAGGCCGACCTGGGACGACGCGCTCGTGACCGAGCTCGTCGAGACGGGAGCCGTCGACACGCTCGACCTCAAGGGCGCCTACAAGGGCACTCCGGTCGACAACCCCGGCGATCCCACCCTCTACGCCCGCGTCGCTATCGCGTTTCCCGAGGCCTGGCTCGAGGACCCGGACCTGAACGAGGAAACCGATCCCATCCTCCAACCGCACCGCCACAGGGTCACGTGGGACGCGCCGATCCACTCGGTCGCGGACATCGAGGGCCTTGCCTTCCCGCCGCGCTGCATCAACATCAAGCCCTCGCGGTTCGGCTCTCTACGACGACTCCTCGACACATACGACTACTGCGGGGAGAAGGGCATCCGGATGTACGGCGGGGGCCAGTTCGAGCTCGGGCCCGGGCGAGGCCAGATCCAGTACCTTGCCTCGCTCTTCCATCCCGACTCGCCGAACGACGTGGCGCCCCGGGAATACAACCTCTCGGAGCCAGGTCCAGGGCTCCCTCGCAGTCCGCTCAAGCCCGCGCCCGACGCCGTCGGCTTTAGATCTCGAGGATGACGGGGAGGATCATCGGCCGCCGGCCGGTGCGCTCCTTCACGAGCTGACCGACGGCGTCGTGGATGTGCTCCTGGAGAAGCTTGAGCTCGGAGACGTTCTCGGCGAGAAGGCGCGAGAGGGTTCGCTCGGCCTCGTCTCGAGCCTCATCGAGGATCGCGCCTGGCTCGGAGAAGCCGCGCGCGATCACTTCCGGTGCCGCAATCTCGCGCCCGTTCTGCGACCCAACCGTCATGACGACGATGAGAACGCCGTCCTCGGATAGGTGCCGGCGGTCTCGCAGCGCCACTTCGCGTACGTCGCCGACGCCGAGGCCGTCCACGAACGTCGCTCCCGTCTCCACCCGGTCGACGACCCGCACGGCGCCGTCCTCGAGCTCGACGACCGTGCCGTTCTCCGCGAGCACGATCCGGTCGGCGGGCACTCCGGCGTCGCGGGCGAGCCGCGCGTGCGCGGCCAGCATGCGGAACTCCCCGTGCACCGGCATGACGTTGCGCGGGCGGAGGACCGCGAGGATCGTCCGGATCTCCTCCGCGTTCCCGTGTCCGGAGACATGCACCGGCGCGATTTCCTGGTGCAGCACCTCGGCTCCCGCCTTGGCGAGCCCGTTGATCGTGTCGTGAACCCGTAGCTCGTTCCCGGGTACGGGCTTGGCCGAGATGATGACCGTGTCGCCCTCGACGATCGACACGTGCCGGTGGTCGTTGTAGGCGATCCGCGTCAGGGCCGACATCGGCTCGCCCTGGCTGCCTGTGCAGAGGATCATCGTCTCGCGCGGTCGCAGCTCCGCCAGGCGCTCCGGCTTCACGAGGATGTCTTCGGGAACATCGATGTAGCCGAGGTTGCGGGCAATGTTGATGTTCTTGCGCAGGGAGCGCCCGATCACGCAGACCTTGCGCCCGTCCTCGAGCGCGACGTCGACCGCCTGCTGCATCCGGTGGACGTTCGAGGCGAAGGACGCGATCAGCACACGGCCTTCGCGTTGCGGGATGATCTGACGGAAGACCTCGCCGACCGTTCGCTCCGATTCCGTCACGCCCGGGCGCTCGGCGTTCGTGGAGTCGCCGAGGAGCAGGTCGACGCCGCGGTTCCCGAGCTCGGCGAGCCGGCCGAGGTCGGTGCGGAAGCCGTCCACGGGCGTATGGTCGATCTTGTAGTCGCCGGTGTGGACCGCGCGGCCGCCCGGCGTCTCGAAGACGACGGCGACCGCATCGGGGATGGAATGGGCCATCCGCACGAACTCGGCGCGGTACGGGCCCACCTGAGCCGGTCCACCTTCGGGGTCGATCTCGACGAGCTCCACATCGCGCAGCCCGTGCTCATCCAGCTTCGACTGCACGAGCCCAAGCGTGAGTCGAGTCGCCCAGACCTCGGGCACGCCCACCTCGCGCAGGAGATAGGGCAGCGCGCCGACGTGGTCCTCGTGCCCGTGAGTCAGCACGACCGCTCGAACACGGTCGCGCCGCTCACGCAAATACTCGAAATCGGGAAGGACCAGATCCACGCCGAGGTGCTCGTCGCGCGGGAACGAGAGACCCGCGTCGACGACGACGATGCCGTCCTCGGATTCGACGACCATCATGTTCTTGCCGACCTCGCCCAGGCCGCCCAGCGGGATGAAACGGGTGGATGCAGCCATAGGGCTAGGCCCGGGCGCCCGCAACGACGCCGGCGCGCTCGAGACCGGTGCGAATAATCGCCTTCTCCTCCTCCGTCGCGTCGACGAGCGGGAGACGCAAGCCGCCGACGTCGAAGCCGAGCATGTTGAGGGCGGCTTTCACCGGAATCGGGTTCGTCGTAACTGCGAGCGCCTCCACGACGGGGCGCAGCTCCTCCTCGATCGCGGCCGCACCGTCGCGGTCGCCGTCGCGGAAGCGGCCGATCAGCTCCTTGACGCGAGTCCCGACGATGTGGGTGAAAACGAAGATTCCCCCCGCGCCGCCGAGCTCGAGGAAGGGGAGCAGCAGGTCGTCGTTGCCGGCGTAGAGAGTCAGCCCGATCTCCTCGACGATCCGGCGCGCCTGGTCGATATCCGTCGTCGCCTGCTTCACATACTGAACGTTCGGGATCTCGGCGAGTTGCGCGAGCGCTTCCGGCTCGAGGTTGAGCACGACCCGCTGCGGGATGTTGTAGGCGACGATGGGCTTGTCCGTCTCGACCGCGATCGCCTCGAAGTGGGCCACGATGCCCCGAACCGGCGGCTTGTTGTAGTAAGGCGTCACCACGAGGAAGCCGTCGACGCCGAGGGCGTTCGCCTCGCGCGTCAAATGAACCGAGTGTTCGGTCGAGTACGTGCCGGTGCCGGCCACCACGGTGCCTCCGCGCTCGTGGACGACGTCCACCGCGGCGGCAAAGAGCTCGAGCCGCTCCTCATCCGAGAGCGTGGGCGACTCGCCCGTTGTCCCGGCGACGACGACCCCGTCGGAGCCGTTCTCGACGAGGTGCGTGCACAGGCGCCTGAAGGCCTCGAAATCGACCGCGCCGTCGCGGTCGAACGGGGTGATCGCCGCTGTGAGAACCTCGCCGAGCACTGGGCCGATTGTACTGGCGACTACGGCCGCAGCTGCCAAAACGGCCCGGTGAGGCCGACTTCGGCGAAGAGAGCCTCGGCCTCGTCAGGCGTCTTCCGGCGCCAGTCGGGCGATAGCCGGTCTCTGTACCACTCGTGCGCGAGCCGCCACATCTGCTCGGCCGAGAAGACGGCGCCCGGCGCCAGGCAGCGCTGCTCGCGCCAGCGGGCCACGTGCTCTTCCGACCGGAAGGCGAGCATCGTCGCTCAGGTGAAGCCGATGTTGTCCCACCAGCGGGCGGCGGGAACGGCGAAGTGGACGACCGCTTCCACGGACTCGAGCTCGCCGTCGCGCACGCGCAACTCGAGGCGCTCACCGCAGTCCGGGCAGGAGGTGTCGACGACGCCGTCGGCGCCGACCATCGCGAGCACGCCGAAGGCGTCCCACACGCAGTTGCCCCACCAGGAGCGCCCGTCGTCCGTGATGACTCGAAACGGCGTGGGCACGGCAGAGAGCGGATTCGCCATCCACACATCCGTGGTCCCCGGCGCGAGCACGATCACGTGCGCCTGTTCCAACCGCTGGTAAGCGGCCTCGGCCTCCTCGGCTGGAACGCCGAGCGCCTCGGCTGTCTCCGCCGCGGTCGGCGGGCGGCCGTCCGCGAGGAACCGCTCGTAGAGATGCAGGCGGGCCCGGGTGTCGTTCACTCGAGGAGCGCCTCGAGACCGACGGTGACCCCAGGCGGGAGCGTCCCCAGTCGCTCGACGGCGAGGAGGACGCCCGGGACGAACGCTTCCCGGGAAAGCGTGTCGTGGCGGATCGTGAGCGCCTGGCCGGGGCCGCCGAAGATGACCTCCTGGTGGGCGACGAGCCCCGGAAGGCGAACGCTGTGGATCGGGGTCTCTCCCGGAAGGAGCTCCGCTGTCGCCCGGGCCGTGCCCGAGGGGGCATCGACCTTCGCCTCGTCGTGAAGCTCGACGATCTCGGCCCGGTCGAAGTGCCGGCCGGCCTCCGCGCTGAAGCGCATCATCAGCACAGCCCCGAGTGCGAAGTTCGGTGCGATGAAGCAGGGAACCCCCCGCTCGCGCGCGAGGCCGTCGAAGGCGGCGAGGTCCGCGGGGCCAAGCCCCGTCGTGCCTACGACGCACGCGAGACCGGCTTGCAGGCAGCCCTCGACGTTGCCGCGGACCGCATCGGGACGCGTGAAGTCGATCGCGGCCTCGTGACCGTCGAGAGAAGGCTTCTCTCCCCGCCCCACCCCCGTCACCTCGTGGCCTGCTTCGGCGAGCCTGGGAGCGAGCACCGTCCCAACCTTGCCTTTCGCCCCATAGAGGAGGATCTTCACGCGGCGGCGGCCGGGACGAGGTCCGGCGAGATGTGCTCGAGCGCTTGCAGGAAGCGGTCCTCGCTGGGCCCGATCCCCGCTGCGGAGAGGCGCGACGGCGTGTACAGGAGCTGAGCGAGCTCGGCGACCGCCGTGACGTCGACGGCGTCGATCTCCGCGAGGATTCGGTCGAGGTCGAGGAGCTCGCTGTCCGTGATGAGGGACTTGCCCAGACGGCTCATGCGATTCGACGTCAGCTCCATGGAGAGCATGATCCGGCCCTTGAGGTTCTCCTTCGCCCGTGCGAGCTCTTGCTCGCCGATCTCGCCGCTCCCGATGGTCGCCATTTGCTCCGTGACGATGTCGAAGCACTGGCCCAGGTTTTCCTCCCGCGTGCCGACGTAGACGCCGATCTGCCCGGTGTCCGCGTATTGCGACGAGAACGTGTAGACCGAATACGCCAGCCCGCGCTTCTCACGAATCTCCTGGAAGAGACGCGAGGACGCCGAGCCTCCGAGAATGCTGTCGAGGATCGAGGCGGTGAAGCGGCGCCTGTCGGACCGCGCGATGCCCGGGGCCCCGAGGCAGACGTGGTACTGCTCCGTCTCCTTGCGCTGGAAGCGGCGGCTCGGCGGCGGCGTCTTCACGAGCGGCGTGCGCGCGGCCGGCTTGCGCGCGGGCGGATCCCCGAGCTTCGCCGACATTTGCTCGACGAGGACCAGGAGAGCGTCGTGGTCGATGCTCCCCGCGGCAGCCACGACGACGTTGCGCGCCGTATAGCGGGCGCGATGGTACGCGCCGATCGAGCGCCGGGAGATCGACGCGATCACCTCGGCGCTGCCGAGCACGGGGCGGCCGAGCGGATGGTCGCCGAAGACCGCGGCGGTGATCATGTCGTGGACCAGCTCCTGCGGCGTGTCCTCGACCATCGCGATCTCCTCGAGCACGACCTCGCGCTCCGAGTCGAGGTCGGCGAGCGCCGGCGTGAAGACCATGTCCGTCATGACGTCGAGGGCGGTCTCGACGTGCTCGTCGAGCACACGGGCGTACACGACGGTGTAATCGCGCGCCGTCGCCGCGTTCAGCTCACCTCCGAACGCGTCGAAGGTCTCCGCGATCTCGAGGGCGGAGTAGGAGCGAGTGCCCTTGAAGAGGAGGTGCTCGAGGAAGTGCGTGACGCCTGCGTGCGGGTCGTCCTCGTCGCGGGAGCCGGTTCCTATCCAGAAACCCAGCGCGACCGAGCGGACGCTGGGAAGCGGCTCGGTGACCACCCGGGCCCCGTTGTCGAGCGCCGTCAGCAGGTAGTTCTGCACGCCCGCATCGTACTCAGCGATCTGGAGAATCCCTCGTTCGGGGGACGCCTCGCCTCCCCCTTTCGGTTGACACCCGGCCGCGCGGTGCTTACGTGAGACAGAGGGCTTTCATCGACAAGGGAGAGGGGAATGGCAAGGAAGCTGCGGCACCCGGCGTGCGCCTTCGTCTTGGGCGCGGTGCTCGTCGGAGCGGCATTCGGGGGGAAGGCGGCATACGCTGCGCTCACCGGCGAGGATGTGATCAGAGCCTGTTACAAGGGAAACGGCGTGCTCTACGTCGTCGGAGTTGCGGGCGCTCCCGCGACGTGCGGCGTCGGTGACATCCCGCTGTCCTGGGGCATGCAGGGGCCACAGGGCGAGCCCGGCGCACCCGGGATGTTCACGGGGCAGTTCCGGAGCCCGAACGGCCAGTACACGCTCGACGTCACCGATCGCGGTATCAAGATGGCGGGGCCGGGAGGCCGGGTCGAGATCGGCAGTCACGGCGTCAAGATGAACGGCGTCCTGTATGCGCGCATCGGCGCTCGGCAGGTCGCGCTCGGCGGCAACTGCGGCCGCCTGGCAGGCACGCGCAAGGTCGTCGCCTGCTAGCTAAATCTGGCGGTAGGCCCGTCCGGCGTCTCCGGCGGCTCGCGCGAGCAGCGCGAGTGCCTTGAGCGGCGGACGGGCGATTCCGCCGACGGCGGCGACGTCACGGACCTCGCCGCGCACGATCCGTTCCACAGCCGACCAGACGATCCGGTTACGCGCGAGGAGAAAGGTCGGCCGGGGAAAGCGGTCGAGCGCCACCTTGACGCCCCACGAGGCCCAGAGGTGCGTGGCGAGGCGGCCGTCGAGGCGCCTCCCGTACGGCTCCAGCGTGTCCTCTCGGCCCGCGATGAGGTCGAGGACGGCCTCCGCGGCGTAGTCGGCGCTGAGGAACGCCTCGAAGATGCCGTCCCCGGAGATGGGATCGATGAGCCCCGCGGCATCCCCGACGAGAAGAGCGCGCCCGCGCGCGAGCGGGCGCCCGGGAGCTCGGAGGGGCAGGCGGTAGCCGCGCAAGCCCTCAACGTCGTCGGGCGCGATCCCGTGCGCCTCGCAGAGGCGTTTGAGCGCCGACCGAAGCTTCTGGCCCTCGCTCTGCCAGCCCCCCACGCCGACGTTGGCGTGGTCGCCCTTGGGAAAGATCCAGCCGTAGCCGCCGGGTAGAACGGCGAGCTCGATGACAGCGCGTCCTCGGTAGCGGCCCGGGTCGAGGGCACGGAAGGGGACATTCCCCTCGAGGGCGACGCCGACCGTCCGGTTTCCGCCCAGACCGAGCGCGCGCCCGACGATTCCGTTGACGCCGTCTGCGCCGACGAGGGCGCCGGCCTCGATCCGCTCCCCGCCCGCGTCCACGACGACGCCCTCGTCCTTAACCTCGGCACCGGTCACGCGGCAATTGGCCCGAAACTCCGCGCCGGCGGCGACAGCCTGCTCGACGAGGAACTGGTCGAGCCGCAGCCTCTGCGTCATGTAGACAAGCGGCTCGCCGCGGCCTCTGGCATGGAGCTTCCCGTAGCGAAGGCGGAGGTCGACGAAGCCGACGACGTCCTCGACCACGGGTTCGAGCGAGAAAGGCAGGAGCCGCGCCGCCCGACCGGTGACCCCGCCTCCGCAGGGCTTGTCGCGGGGGAAGCGGGCACGGTCGAGCAGGAGCACGCGGGCGCCCCGGTCCGCGAGTCGGTAGGCGCAGGTCGAGCCCGCCGGTCCCGCGCCGACGACGACGGCGTCATACGTCATCCGCGCGATTATCCGCCCGGAGTTCACATTTCGCGCGACTACGCGTAGGGGCGGGGCATGCCCCGCCCCCGAAGCCGGCTGTTGCCTCCGCCTAGCCCTCGCGCCGGGGCCCGCGGTCGCCGCCGCGGTTGCGGCCGCCGCGTCCGCCGCGACGCTCTCCGTCGCGCGGCGGCCGCTCCGTCCGCTCGCGTGGCGGGGCGTCCTTCGCGCGCTCGATGAGCTCCTCCGGCTGGACGAGCCCGCCGTTCTCGTGCTTCGCGACGAGCTTCAGCCCGATCCGGCCGCGCATCTTGTCGACCTCCTGGACGATCACGTCGAGAACGTCTCCGCGGGAGATGACGTCTTCGATGTGCGCCACGCGCCCAGGCCCGACATTCGACACGTGCAGGAGCCCGTCCGTGCCCTTCTTCAGCTCGACGAACGCTCCGAAGTCGGTCGTCTTCACGACCTTCCCCGTGTAGGTGTCCCCGGGCTCGGGCTCCTTCGTAAGCGCCTGGATGGCGGCCACAGCCGCCTCCGCCTGGGTTCCCTCGGTCGCGTAGATGAGGATCGTCCCGTCCTCCTCGATGTCGATCTGGACCTCGTAGTCGGCCTCGAGCGCGCGGATCGTCTCGCCGCCCTTGCCGATGACGAGCCCGATCTGCTCGGGGTCGATCTTGATCGTCGTGATCCGCGGAGCGTGCGCGGCGAGCTCGGTCCGGGTCTCGGGGAGCGCTTCGGCCATCTTGTCGAGGATGGCCTCACGGGCCCGCTTCGCCTGGGCGAGAGCGTCGCGCATGATCTCCTGCGTCACGCCGGTGATCTTGATGTCCATCTGGAGCGCGGTGACGCCGTCGCGCGTGCCGGCGACCTTGAAGTCCATGTCGCCGAGGTGGTCCTCCGCCCCCTGGATGTCGGTGAGGATGACGTAGTCGTCACCCTCCTTGACGAGGCCCATGGCGATGCCTCCGACGGGCGCCTTGATCGGCACGCCGGCGTCCATGAGCGCGAGCGTCGAGCCGCAGACCGACCCCATCGACGACGACCCGTTCGACTCGAGCGTCTCGGAGACGATTCGGATCGTGTAGGGGAACTCGTCCGCGGGAGGGATCATCGGTTCGAGCGCCCGCTGCGCGAGCGCGCCGTGCCCGATGTCGCGGCGCTTGGGGCCGCGCATGAAGCCCGTCTCCCCGACCGAGTAGGGCGGGAAGTTGTAGTGGTGCATGAACCGCCGTTCCTGCTCGAGGGACAGGTCGTCGATTCGCTGACCCTCCTTGGCGGTTCCCAGCGTGAGCAGCGACATGATCTGGGTCTGTCCCCGCGTGAAGAGCGCGGATCCGTGCGTTCGCGGGGAGACGCCGACCTCGCAGCTGATCGGCCGGATCTCGTCCGCGCCTCTCCCGTCGGGCCGGCGCTTCTCCACGGCGATCTTGTGCCGGATGAGCTCCTTGTAGAGCGCCTCGGCGGCCTTCTTCACGTACTGGCGGGTGAGCCCGTCCTTGACGACGGGCGCGTCGCCTTCGACTGTGGCAGGGCCGACCGGGAACGGAAGCTCGACCCCGTCGATGATCCGCTCGAACAGGAGTTGGCGTTTCGCCGACTTGAGCTGCTTCGAATCCTGCTCGGAGTCGGTCAGGGCCCGCAGCTCGTCCTCGAACTGCTGGCGGACGGGGCGGCTGACGGCCTGGAGCCGCTCGCGCTCGAGCAAGAGGTCGAGGCTGGAGCGCACCTGGGTCTCGCGAATGATGTCCTCCTCCGTCGAGTCCATGGTCAGCGGCGTGCACTTCTCCGCGGTGACCTCCTCGACGAGGGCGGCCGCCTCTCGCAGGCCGACGTCTCCGATCCGCTCACGGAATCGAGGCCCGACTTCCTCCTCGAGCTCGCCCGCAAGGTCGAAATCGAGCCACTTCGCCTTCCCTGCCTGGCGGCGGAGATCCTCCTGCGCCTCGCAGAGCTTCCGGATCTCGGCCTGTGCGACCTCGAAGGCCTCGAGAAGCGTCTCCTCGGGGACCTCCTGAGCACCCGCCTCGACCATCGTCAGCGCCTCCTTGGTGCCGACGACGATGAGATCGAGCGTCGCCTCCTCTTTCACCTCGGGTTGCGTCGGGTTGACGACGAGCTCTCCGTCGATCATGGCCACTCGGACAGCCCCGATCGGGCCGAGGAAGGGCAGCGGCGACAGCATCAGCGCAGCCGAGGCGCCGTTGAGGCAGAGAATGTCGTAGGGCGTGATCAGGTCGGCGGAGAGCGTCGTGCAGATGACCTGAACTTCGTTCGTAAAGCCCTTCGGCCAAAGCGGCCGGATCGGGCGGTCGATCATACGCGCGGTGAGGATCGCCTTCTCGGTCGGCCGCCCTTCGCGCTTGAAGAAGCCCCCGGGGATCTTCCCGGCGGCATACATCCGCTCCTCGACGTCCACGGTGAGCGGGAAGAAGTCCGCGCCCTCACGCGCCTCCCTGCGGCCCTGCGCAGTTGCGAGGACCATCGTTTCGCCGCTTCGGACGAGAACCGCGCCGTCGGCTTGCTTGGCCAGGTGCCCCGTCTCGAAGAGGATCTCCTGCCGGCCCACGGTCACGTTGACCGACGCCTTGTCGGAAACCATCATGCTCATGTAGTGCCTCCCTTCCTTCCTTACGCGGGAGGCGGAGGCGGAGGTTTGAGGCAACACCCGTAGCGGCGTTCCCTCAAACTTCCACCGGCGCCTCCCGGCTTCGACGAGCCTCGCGCCCTAGCGGCGCAGGCCCAGATCTTTGATCAGCTTCCTATAGGACTCCAGATTGCGACGCTGCAGGTAGTCGAGTAATCGACGGCGACGGCCCACGAGCTTGAGCAGTCCGCGCCGCGTGTGATGGTCCTTGCGATGCGTGCGCATGTGCTCGGTGAGGTCGTCTATTCGCCGCGAGAGCAGGGCGACCTGGACCTCTGTGGATCCCGTGTCGGCCGCGTCCTTGCCGTGCTGCCCGAAGATCTCCTGCTTCGTCTCCTTGGTCAGAGCCATTCGCCCTAGGGTACCAAAGTGCCCTTGAAGCCCGGGATTGCGGGAGGCCATCCGGCCACTGCTGAAGCGGGTTTGGAGATCCTCGAGGCGGGCGGTTCGGCCGCTGACGCAGCCGTCGCGGCCTCGCTTGCCTCGTGCGTCGCCGAGACCGTGATGACGGGGATCGCCGGCGGTGGTCACGCGATCTGGTTCGACGGAGGGACGGGCGAGGCCGAACTCCTCGACTTCTTCGTCGCCGTCCCGGGGCTCGGGACCGAGCCGCGGAGCTTCGAGCTCCATGACGTGGGCGTGCCTTTCGGGAACGAGATCGTCCACTACTCGGTGGGGACGGCCTCCTGCGCTGTTCCCGGCGTCCCTGCAGGGCTCGAGACGCTCTGGCGCAGATACGGGCGCCTGCCGTGGGCCCGGCTGGTCGACCCGGCCCTCAAGCTCGCCCGCGAGGGGGTGGAGATGCCTCCGGCCCACGCGGCCTGCCTCGAGATGCTCGCGCCGGTGATGACCCTCGACGAGGGCGCGCGCATCTATTCGCCGGGCGGCCGCCTCCTCGCCGTGGGCGACAGGCTGGAGCAGCCGGGCCTGGTCCGCACATTCGAGGCCGTCGCCTCGGAGGGGGCAGGCACGTTCTACGAGGGAACGCTGGCCGAGGCCCTGCTCGCCGTCATGGCCGAGCGCGGCGGTCTTGTGACCCGCGCGGACCTGCAGGCCTATGAGCCACGCTGGCACGCGCCGGTCGAGGGCGAATGGACGGGCGTCCGCGTGCAGACGCGGAAGGGCCTCTCGCTGCTCGTGGAGACGCTGACGGTGCTGCCGCCGCTGGCCGGCGCCTCACCCCGCGAACGCGCGCTCGCGCTTGCCCGCTACCTCGCCGCTCCGCCCTACAGCGGCGAGGCCGAGCAGGATACGACGAACCTCGTGACCGCCGACGCCGAGGGCAACGCCTGCGTCATGACGACGAGCCTCGGACTCGGCTCGGGGGACTTTCTGCCGGGGTTCGACGTCCATCTGAACAGCATGCTCGGCGAGGTCGACTTGCTGGTCGTCGACCGCCATCCGGGATGGCGGATGGAGAGCATGATGTCGCCCGCGGTCGTCCTCGACGACGACGGGATCCTGCTGGCGGCGGGCGCGGCCGGCGGAACGCGGCTTCGTCCCGCTCTCGTGCAGGTGCTCTCGGGTGTCGTGGAGGACGCCATGAGCCCGCAGGAGGCGGTGGAGCGGCCGCGACTCCATTCGACCGGCGAGCTCGTCCACGCCGAGCCGGGCTGGGCCGAGGACGCGCTCGCCGCCCTTGAGGCCGCGGGCTACGAGGTGCGCCGTTGGAGCGAACTACACCACTACTTCGGTGGGGTCAGCCTGATCGGGAGGAACGGCGGCGGAGCCGACCCACGGCGGAGCGGAGCGGCCTTGCACCTACGGTGATGCGCTCGTCCACGTGAACCCAGCCGACATAGCTGCAGCGCGGGCAGCCGGGATTCGCCGCGGTCGTACCCCCACGCGCCGGCTTCGCGTATTCGAAGCCGCAGGAGAGACACCTGACCGGTTGGACGGCGAACAATCTGGTCATGCATCCCTAAGGACGCCAAAAACTTCCAAAACTTGCGCTTTGCCGTTTACAATCCGGGCCGCGCCGCACCGCGCGTTTCCTCGACGTCCCGGGCGATCTGGGCGACGAGTTCCGCCTCGCTCTCGAACGCGCGTTCGTCGCGGAGGCGCTCCCACAGCTCCACACGTACCTCGTCGCCGTAGAGATCGCCCTCGAAGTCGAGCAGGAAGGCCTCGATGCGGCGGTCGGTGCCGCCGTAGTGCGGGTTGACGCCGATCGAGATCGCTGCGCGGTGGTGACCCCGTTCGGGGGTGGGTGGTGGGGAAATAAATTGGGCGAAGCCTGCGTAGATTCCATACGCGGGGACGAGAAGGGCCGGATCGACGGCGAGGTTCGCGGTCGGAAACCCGAGCGTGCCGCCTCGCTGGTCTCCCACGACGACGGTCCCCTCCACCTCCGCCGGCCGGCCGAGCAGTTCCGCGGCAGCCACGACGTCTCCATCGCGCAGGAGGTCGCGGATCCCGCTCGACGAGACTCCTTCGACGCCGGGAACGTCGAGCACCTCGAGCCCGAGCTCGCGAAGGAGGGGGACGTCTCCCCGTCGTCGGCGCCCGAAACGGAAGCTCTCGGCCGCCACGACCGCGCGGGCGCCGAGCGGCTGGAGGATCTGCTCGACGAACTCCTCAGGCTCGAGCCGCGCGACCTCGACGGTGAACTCGATCACGAGCGTCTCCTCGACGCCGGCTTCCTCGAGCAGCTCGAGACGGCGTGCCGGAGAGGAGATGAGCTGGACCTCGTAACCGAGGACGATCCGCGGGTGCGGGTCGAAGGTGATCACGGTTGAACGCAGTCCCGTCTCCCCGAGCCTTCGGAGCGCGGCCCTGTGACCGAGGTGGACGCCGTCGAAGGTCCCGATCGCGACGGCGCGCTCGGCAGGCTCGAGCTCTGTGGGAGAACGGACGACCTTCACGCGGGTAGAACAGTCTCCGGCCGGATTGCGCCCTCCTCGGCCTGTCCGACTGCGACGAGCTCCTCGCGGTGGTACAGCGCGACAGGGCCGTCACCCTCCCCGGCGAGGGAGCGACCGCTCCGAACGAGGCGAACCTCGTCGTCGGCCAGCTCGCGCGCGGGCAGATGCACGAGCGCCGCCAGCGGCGGCAAGACGATCTCCGGGTCGGCGTCCCCGACCCGAAACGGCCCTACCGCGGTACGGCGGAGTGAGCGGCAATGCCCTCCGACGGCATCGGCAAGGGAGCGCACGTAGGTCCCGCTCGAGACGAGCAGCTCGAGCTCGACCAGGGGCGGCTCGTAGCGGCAGACACGCAGCTTGTGGACTGTCGAGCGCCGGACCGGCATCT
>Ga0214472_10004954_pt1 | contig 14003 bp, 11 predicted proteins | sample RVTome_6_FD_207662 | JGI IMG/M metagenome (GOLD analysis project Ga0214472, IMG submission 207662) | Soil microbial communities from uranium-contaminated site in the Upper Colorado River Basin, Wyoming, United States - RVT140D175 | ecosystem: Environmental > Terrestrial > Soil > Contaminated >... | reverse complement strand
GAACAGGAGTTTGTCGACGACGGTCACGCGCCGTCCGGTCCGCAGCAGTTCACCGGTCAGGAGGGAGCCGATGTAGCCGGCGCCGCCTGTGATCAGTACGTGGTTGGTTTCGCTCATGGTAGTTATTAATTCTCGATTCTCAACCGCAGTCTCATTCCGTCCACGAAAATAGCCGGTGCGTCGGGGTCGTCGACGACGGCGAGGCCGAGTTCGAGGCAGGTCAGCCGGCAGACGTCGGCGATGTCGCCCGCGCCTTCGATGCGGACGCGGGTGTAGCCCTGCTCACGCAATTTCTTGAGCTGCTCACGGGCGCGGCTGCGGGTCCGGCGGTAAAGGTTGAAGGACTGTTCGATATAGTCGACGGTCAGGCGGGCGCGGAAGGCCAGGCCTTCGGGAGTGATGATATAGCGCAGCTTCTTGCGCTCGGCGCGCTTGACCTTGACGTAGCCCTTGGCGACCATCCGCTTGAGGTGCCAGTTGACGGTCCCGACGGCGATCCCGAGGGTCGACGCCAGGGTGGCCTGATTGACGTCGGGGTCGGCTTCGATATGCTCGAGGAGGTGCAGTTCGCGGGTGATTTCGGCGTTGGATTCCATGGCGGGTTCAAAATTCAGAAACTGAATTATAACCGCGAGGAAGTGCGGGTCAAGATGGTGAAAAATGAACGCCCCGCTGGAGCTTCGCTCCAGCGGGGCGTTCATTTTTCACCTGATCAGGGAGTGAACCGCCAGAGGTGTAAACTCCGCTCCCCCGTCTCAAAGACCGCTCCCTGCGTCAGCCGCCCCGCGAAGATCTCCCCATACGGATCGCTCACCGTGATGATGTATTCGTTCCCGAAGACGTAATCGAGCCCAATCGATTCGAGGTATTCGTCCGCCGTTCCGTCTTTGAGGCTCAGGAAATATTCGTAGCTGTTGATCAGCCCATCCAGGTTGATGAAGGTGCGACCGTCCGTAAAATAGGCCGCCGACCCCGTGCCGGTCATCCCGATCAGGGCGCCGGGTTCGGTGTGAGCCTCCAGCCAGTCCGACCGGACATGATAGAAACTCTCGGCCTGGGCGATTTCGGGGGAGAAGATCCGGCCGAGGCGGGGGAGATGCGGCTGGACCAGAAGGACGGCCAGAAGGAGGGTGGTGAGCCCTCCGAGGCCGCGCCGGGCCGCCGGATCGATCCGGAGCGCGGCCAGCCGGCGGGCGAAGACGTCCAGCAGGACGCCACCGGCCAGGACCAGCCAAAGCATCTCCCCGATCCAGTACCAGGGCCGCTGTGCCACGCTGTCGCCCAACTTGTAATAGGCGATCTGTGCCAGGCAGCCCAGCAGCAGTGGGACCAGGCCCAACCCGGTGATCGTCCCCGGCAGCCGGCGCCGCTCTCCCCAGGCGAGCGCACCGGCGAGCGCCGCAAGCCCCAGCCCGAGGCCCGCAAGGGCAAGCCGGCGGTCGCCGACCTCCTCGCCGACGAGCGATTCGGCGGCCCGGTACAACGGCCCGGTGGCCAGCGACCAGGGCCCGATATCCGGGTCGTCGGTGACGAACTGGCCGATGTAGTTTTTGAGCTCGCGGGGCGGGAAGCCGTAGGGTGAGTTGGCGAGAGTCCCCCACCAGCGCTTGACCTGGCCGCTGACCGGGGTCGGGGTGCCGAAGCCGACCTGGCTCCAAAGCATGAACCCGGCCACGGCGATGGCGAGCGGGACGAAGTACGCCGCGCCGCGGGCGAACAATGGCCCCCAGGCCGCCCGGTCGCGCAGGTCCGGGCGGCCCTTGAGGAGCAGCGCCAGCCCGGCGAAACCGGCCAGGAAGACGTTGTCCAGGCGGGCCAGGAAAGCCAGCGCGCCGACCGAACCGGCGATCGCCAGGTCGCGCCAGTTTCCGGGATCGGCGGCGGCGAGGCGGTCGAGCACCAGGACCATCAGCAGCGCGCTCAAACCCGCCTCCATCCCGCCCCTGGCGGTGTAATCGTGGATCTGCGGGAGCAGGGCGAACGCCAGGCCGGTGAGGAAGGCAACCCCGGGATCCAGCCGCTGCGCGGCCAGCCGGTAAACCAGGGCGGCTGTGGCTGCATTGATGAGAATTAGCAGGGCAGCCAGGACTCGTAATGGCAGGATCTGCCCCGGCAGGGCAAAGATCGGGGTGATCAGCAGCATCCAGAGCGGGTGGAAGCCGTTGGTCGGGGCGATCCCGTCGAAGGTCACGCCGAGCCCCGAAGCAATATTCCGGGCGGTGACGAAATAATAGTAGCCGTCGTCGATGTTGAACCAGGTCAGGAGGTAGTTCTCGTGGGAGAAGACCACGGGCACCTGGAGAAGGATGATCAAGAAGAGAAGGGCGACCTGCAGACGCACTCGCTGCTCTGTTCCGGAAACCGTCATGCGCCCTGCTGTCTCTGGTACGCGTCGCGGAGCCAATAGAGCAGGTTGTCTTCCGGGCGCACGCCTTCGACCGGTTTGTCCACCCAGATCCGGTGAAAGATCCCCGGTTCGTGCTTGAACTTCCCCGAATCGAATATGGGTCCGACCACCGGGTAGCGGCTTTGCAGTTCCTGCAGCATCGTCCGGTCCACCTGGCTGCCGGAGAAAGGAAATGCGAACGGGACGGAATCGGCGCCCGTGATTTCGGCCACGATCCGGCAGGATGCGACGATCTCGGCAGCCTGGTCCTCCTGTGGAAGCGTGCTGAACTTGGCATGGCGCCGAGAATGGGCGCCGAAAACAAAGCCTTCGGTCTGCATTTCCAGGATCTGCGCCCGGTTGAGATAGGGTTTTTCTACTTCCAGGTAGCCCGGGATGTCGATCTCAAGGGTTTCACAAACCGCATCGATGACGGGCTCTCCGGACTGCTGGTGGGACTTGAGCCAGCCGTAAAAGACTTCCGGGTCGGAAGGGGCGTCGTAAGTTTCAGCGAGGGCGGCGACAATGCGCAGCCGGTCCGTGGGAAGCCGGGAATGCAGGTTATCGATCGCGAGAGAGATCTTGCCGCGGTAGAACAGGCCCTGGTTGTCGATCCAGTCGGTGGTCAGGAAGAACAGGCCGGGGAGGCCGTGTTTTTTCAGGATCGGCCGGACGACGGAGAAGCACTCGGCAAAACCGTCGTCGAACGATAGGAAGGCCGCACGCGACGGCATGGTGCCCCCGTGCTCTGCAATCGTGAGCAGGGCAGGATAGTCCAGCAGCGTCGTGCTGCGCGCCAGCCAGCGCAGATCGGCTTCGAATTCGGCGGTGGATTTATATGGATAAAGATGCCGGACGTGGGGGAGCGGCTCGTCCGAGATCACATGGTAGAAGAACCCGACCGGCCAGTGCGGCATCAGGCGGCGGTAGGCCGCGAGCGGGATGTACGGGGCGGCGCGGCCGAGCAGACGGCGTCCGATCCTGCGGGGGCGGGTGGGCATGGCGGAAGTATACTCGCCAAAAAACGGAAAAAATGAGGCCGCACGGGGCAAAGCCCCGTGCGGCCTCATTTTTTCCGGTCAACGGGCAAGGATCTTCATCGGCAACCCGCCTTTGACCCTCAGCGTGAACACCAGGTCCGGTTCCACTGCGTAGCCGGGAGTCTTGACCAATCTCACCTTCTGCAGCATCGTCGCCAGGATCAGCTGGGCTTCGACCAGGGCGAAGGTGTTGCCGATGCACTTGCGCGGACCGGCGCCGAAGGGGAGGTAGGCATATTTGTGACGGTCGGCTGCGTTTTCCTCCGTGAACCGCTCCGGGATGATCTGCTCGGGCCGGTCCCAGAAGCGCGGGTCGCGGTGGATGATGTAGGGCAGGATGAAGACCAGGCTCTTTTTGGGGATGCCGTAGCCCAGGATGGTGTCGTCCTCGTAGGCGTTGCGGCTCGAGATCGCCCAGGCAGGCGGGTACATGCGCAGGACTTCATCGACCAGCATCCGCAAGTAGGGCAGGTTCGGCAGGTCGTCCATCGCCGGGGTCCGGCCGGCGAGGGCAGCGTCGAGCTCGGCCAGCAGGCGGGCTTCGATCTCGGGGTGCTCGGACAGGACGTGGAAAGTCCAGGTCAGCAGGTTGGAGGTCGTTTCCTGCCCGGCGCCGATCACGATCCCGGCCTCGACCCGGACCTGTTCGTCGTCCATCGTTTCGCCGGTCTCCTCGTCGCGGGCTTCCATCAGCATGGCCAGCAGGTCGTCCTTTTGCTCGCCGGTGCGGCGGCGTTCGTCGATCATCTCCTGGATGATCCGGCGGACATCGACGACAGCCTGGTTGACGTTGCGGTTGCGGCGGGTCGGGACCCAGAGCGGGAGATCGAACGGTGTACTGAAGCGGTAGTTGACGTAATCGGTAGAAGTCAGGAAAGCCTTACCGAGTGTGCTGGTCTCGGCGGTCAGGTCGACGCTGAAGAGGGCCTGCCCGACGACGTCCATTGTGATCCGCATCATCTCAGCGTGCATATCGAGGGTCTCGCCGTGTGCGATGGCCGGAGCCCATCGTTCGAGCAGGCGGTGGGTGGCGCCGGTCATGATCTCGCCGAGGTTCTCGAGCCGGCGGCGGTGGAAGGCCGGCTGCATCAGGCGGCGCTGGCGGAGCCAGTAGTCGCCGTCGCTGGTGAACAGGTTGAGCCCGGTGACCGATTTGATCAGGTTGTTGGCGTAGGAGTCGCGGCTATAGTTGCGGTTGTTGGATTGCAGGACGTGCCGGACGCCGTCGGGGTGGTTGACCTGGTACAGGACGTTGGGGCCGAAACGGATGCGAGCGACGTCGCCCTGTTCTCGGGCGGCGTTGATGAATATATTGATCCCGTCCCGGCGGAATTCGTGCAGGTTGCCGAAGGGGAAGGAGCCGGGGCGGGTGGGGGCGGTGAGGGTATTGGAATGGGTTGCGAGGGTGGACATATCAACCTCCCGGGTCGATAAGTGAAAAATCGCGCAATCGAGGGTATCTTATCATGTTTTGCGTGCGGATTCAAGCGGCGCGCGGGGCTCCCCCACCGCATGCCGCGTGTAAAATACCTTCAGACATGGCAAGTCTTTAAGACTTGCCATGTCTGAAGAGGGTTAAGCACCTCCATTGGCCACCGGGACCGTCGCCGCCATGGGCGAATGGACGAATGGACGAATGGACGAGTACCATTTCGTCGCAACTCGCACCTCGTACGATCAGTTACAATTCCCCCATGATCCACGTTGATGTCCGCCTCCACGGCATCCTCCGGGACAACCTTCCGGCAGAAAAAAAAGGACAGACCAGCCTGGACCTGCCGGACAATGCGACCGTCCAGGCCGTCCTCGACCGCTTCGACCTCAACGGCATCGTCAGCATCGCCGTCAACGACGAGATCGAGCTCCACCCCGACCACCCGCTCGCCGACGGCGACTGCGTCGAACTTTTTCGGGTCGCGGGGGGAGGGTGAGGCAGTGCCTGGTGCAAAGGCAAAGATCTCGGTAATCGGTAATCGGTAATCAGTGATCAGTTAGCAGTCGAGAAAGGACAGCACCAGAAAACCAGAAAACCAGAAAACCAGGAAACCAGGAAACCAGGAAACCACAATGCCTTACGGATACAACGGAAAAATCCTCCACGTCGACCTCACCGCCCGCACGACCCGCGTCGAAGAGCCGGATGAGGCGTTCTACCGCAAATATATGGGCGGCAGCGCGATGGGCGCCTACTACCTGCTCAATAACACGGAACCGGGCGTCGACGCCCTGGGACCTGACAACGTACTCAGCTTTTTCGCCAGCGTCATCACCGGCGCAGCCGTCTCCGGACAGAGCCGGCTGACCGCCGTCGCCAGGTCCCCGCTCACGGACTGCATCGGCGATTCCCAGAGCGGCGGGTTCTTCCCGGCCGAGCTCAAATGGGCCGGCTACGACGGGATCGTCCTCTACGGCAGGGCGGACAGCCCGGTCTACCTGTGGATCAAGGACGGCGAGGTCGAGATCCGCGACGCCGCCCACCTGTGGGGGAAGATCACCGGTGAAGCCGAACAGATGATCCAGGAGGAGCTCGACGATAAAAAGATCGAAGTGCTCCAGGTCGGGCCGGCCGGTGAGAACGGCGTGCGCTTCGCCGCCGTGATGAGCATGAGCAACCGCGCCCACGGCCGCACCGGGATGGGGGCCGTGATGGGCTCCAAGAACCTCAAGGCCATCGCCGTCCGGGGGACCAACAAGCCCACCATCGCAGACAAGGCCGCCCTCGGCGCGCTGACCCGCTGGGGAGTCCAGAACTTCGCCGACTCCGATGCAGCCGGGACCGGAAAATACGGCACCGCCGAGACCGTCGCCGTCCAGCAGCGCACCGGCGGGCTGCCGACTTTTAATTTCAACAGCGGTGTGTTCGACGACGGCTGGGACCAGATTACCGGCGAGCGGATGTATGACGAGTTCCTGCGCGGCGCCGAGGAAGGCCGCCAGGATTCCAAAGGCCGCGACACCTGCTACGCCTGTACCGTCCGCTGCAAGCGTGTCGTCGAGACCGCCGACGACCGCTACACGATCGACCCGCACTACGGCGGCCCGGAATACGAGACCCTGGCAACTTTCGGATCGTACTGCGGGATCGACGACTTCATCGCCGTCAGCAAGGCCAACGAGTACTGCAACAAGTACGGGATGGACACTATCTCCTGCGGCGCCACGATCGCCTGGGCGATGGAGGCCTATCACGAGGGTGTCCTCACCGACGAGGACACCGGCGGGATGGACCTGAGCTACGGGGGCGCCGAAACCATGGTCCGGCTGACCGAGATGATCGGCCGGCGTGAGGGCTTTGGGGCCGTGCTGGCCGAAGGCTCCGCCCGCGCCGCCGACCTGCTCGGCAAGGGCCACGACTTACTGATCGTCTCCAAGAAGCAGGAGACCCCGGCGCACATGCCGCAGGCCAAGGCCAGCCTGGGATTGATCTATGCGGTCAACCCGTTCGGCTCCGACCACCAGTCCAGCGAGCACGACCCCAACTACCACGCCCACTACGGCGAGAAGCTGGCCCAGATCGGCCTGACCGAGCCGATGCACCCCCGCGTGATGAACGCCGAGAAGGTCAAGTTCGCCCTGCGGACCCAATGGTCGTACAGCGCCACGGACTGCGTCAACGTTTGCCAGTTTGTCATGGGCCCGACCTGGCAGCTCTACCACATGCAGCAGATGGCCGAGATCGTCAGCGCCGTGACCGGCTGGGATGTCACGGTCGACGAGCTCCAGGAGCTCGGTGAGCGCCGGGTCAACATGCTGCGCGCTTTCAACGCCCGCGAGGGGATCGGCAAGGAGCAGGATACCCTCCCCGAGAAGATGTTCAAGAAAGCCCTCAAAGGCGGCAAAAGCGACGGCCGGATGCTTGACAAGGAAGAATGGCTCGCCCACCGCGACATCTACTACGAAATGGCCGGCTGGGACGTCGAGACCGGGAACCCGAAGGGTGAGACGTTGGAGAGATTAGGGTTGGGCTGGATAAGTGTTTGAAAAAATAGACCCCTGGCGGGGCGCAGCCCCGCCAGGGGTCTATTTTTTTAACTTTTCTAAGGAGCTGCCATGCTGAAAGAATTCCGTGCCTTCATCATGCGGGGTAACGTCCTCGAACTCGCCGTCGCCGTCGTGATCGGCGGGGCGTTTGGGACGATCGTGACCTCGTTCGTCAACGATATCCTGATGCCCCCGATCGGCTTGCTGCTCGGTGGGGTCGATTTCTCGAACCTGTTCCTGGATCTTTCCGGGGAGGGCTACGAGACTCTGGCGGCCGCCCAGGAAGCCGGGGCGGCGACGCTCAACTACGGGCTGTTCCTGAATACGATCATCAATTTCCTGATCGTCGCCTTCGCCATCTTCCTGGTGGTGCGGGCGGTCAGAAAAGTCTCGGAGCGCGGTGCAAAGAAAGAGGAAGCCCCCGCCGCCCCGCCGGAGCCGTCCGCCGAAGAGAAGCTGTTGGCCGAGATCCGGGATCTGTTAAAGAACAAACAATAGACCACGGATTACACGGATCAAAACCGTGAAAATCGGTTTTGATCCGTGTAATCCGTGGTCTATTTTCCGGCCTCTTCCAAAAACATCCCTCTTCTGTTACACTACCCTGTCTTCGTCCCGGACCTCGCCGCTGCGGGGTCCTTATTTATTCGCCCATTCGCCCATTCGCAGAATCCCCGACTCCCATGCCCACCCGAACCGACCTCCGCAACATCGCCATCATCGCCCACGTCGACCACGGCAAGACGACCCTCGTCGACCACATGCTGCGCCAGGCGCGGGTTTTCCGCGAGAACCAGCAGGTGGCCGAACGGATCATGGATTCGAACGACCTGGAACGCGAGCGCGGCATCACGATCCTGGCCAAGAACACGGCCATCCGGATCCCCGACCCGAAGACCGGTGGTGAGGTCAAGATCAACATCGTCGACACCCCCGGTCACGCCGATTTTGGAGGCGAGGTGGAGCGCGTCCTCAATATGGTCGACGGTGTCCTGCTCTTGGTCGATGCGGCCGAGGGCCCCAAACCCCAGACCCGCTTCGTGCTCCGCAAGGCGCTCGGGATGGGACGGCGGGCGATCGTCGTGATCAACAAGCTCGATCGCAAGGACGCCGACCCGGAGCGGGTCCTCAACGAGACCTTTGATCTGTTCATCGAACTGGGCGCCAGCGACGAGCAGGCCGACTTTCCCGTCGTCTATGCTTCCGCCACGCAGGGCCGGGCTTCGCTGACCGTCGAACTCGGTCCCGACCTCGTCCCACTGTTCAGTACTATCCTGGACGAGGTCCCGGCGCCGAACGTCGATCCCGATGCCCCGGTTCAGATGCTGGTCACCACGCTGGATTACGATCCGTACCGCGGCATGGTCGCCGTCGGGCGGATCTTTGCGGGACGGATCCGGGCCGGGCAGCCCATGGCGCGGATCACCCGCGACGGCAAGGTGCGGCCTGTGACGGCCGCGTATCTCTACGTCCACCAGGGCCTCGCCCGGGTCGAGGTGGAGGAGGCGGCGGCCGGGGAGATCGTCGCGATCGCCGGCCTCGACGAGGTTGCGATCGGCGAGACCCTGGCCGATCCGGAGAACCCGGTCGCGCTGCCGACCATCACCGTCGAGGAGCCGACCGTCCGGATGACCTTCGGCGTAAACACCTCCCCGTTCGGCGGGCGGGAGGGCCGCTGGTCCACCTCCAGGCGGATCCGCGACCGGCTGTTCGAGGAGCTCAAGCACAACGTCGCCATGCAAGTCGCCGAGACCGCCAGCGCCGATACCTTCCTGGTCTCCGGCCGCGGCGAGCTGCACCTGGCCATCCTGATCGAGACCATGCGGCGCGAAGGCTACGAGTTCCAGGTCTCCCGCCCGGAGGTCATCCTGCGCGAGGACGAGAACGGAGAGCTGTTGGAGCCCTTCGAAGAGGTCCACATCGAGACCAACCCGGAGACCGTCGGGGCCGTGGTCGAGATGCTCGGGAAGCGCCGCGGTGAGATGCTGAAAATGATCGACACCTCCCAGGGCCTCGTCCACCTCGAGTACATCGTCCCGACCCGCGGGCTTTTAGGTTTCCGCTACCAGTTCCTGACCGCCACGCGCGGGATGGGGCTGATCAACACCATCTTCCACGGCTACGCCGCTCAGGCCGGCCCGATCCCCACGCGGAGCAAGGGCTCGCTCGTCGCCTGGGAAGAAGGGATCGCGACGATCTTCGGGATCAAGGGGACGGAGGTGCGTGGGAGCATGTTTATCAGCGCCGGGACGCATGTCTATGAGGGCATGGTCATCGGCGAGCACCAGCGACCCGGCGACCTGGACGTCAACATCGCCAAGACCAAGCACCTGACCAACATGCGCCAGTCGATCCGCGAGATCGACGAGCGCATCACCCCGCCGCGCAACTTGAGCCTGGACGAGTGCATCGAGTACCTGTCCGACGACGAGCTCCTGGAGGTCACCCCCGAGAACCTGCGCATCCGCAAGCGTGTCCTGGACCGGCACGAACGGGGGAGGGCGGCAAAGCGGGCCAAAGAAGCTCTAGAGGTATAACGAAAAAACGGACCGCAACGGCGGGGCCCAGCCCCGCCGTTGCGGTCCGTTTTTTCGTTCCCCTGATTCCCAAAACCCATTAGAATCGAATCCCCATGTCAACCCCAAACCTGGCCCAAACCACCACCCTCCCCTCCCAGCAGTATGCGATGCGGCTGCTGCAGATGCTCGAGGAGTTTGGAGGTGAAATGATCCGGGTGGAAACGATCATGATCGTGGTCAAGATGCTGACCCGGCATACGGTCGAGAATGCCGTTATTTACACGACCGGTGATGCTTTTCAGTTTGGTGCGGTCGAGTACGAAACGGGGGAGGAAGTCTGCAGTTTCCTGGGGCGGCTCTCGGAGAACGTGGCCCTGGCCGCCATGATCGACGGGGAGTTTGAAATCTACAAGTACCCTTATCGGTCCCAGGTGATGGACGAATGGGTGTTTATCAAATTCGAACACCCACAGACCGCCGGGGACTGAAGCCCTTCGCCCTCCGGCAGGTGCGCAGCATCAGTCAATCCCATGCAGCCCGACCAGACCCGCGCCCGCGAAGACTTCGACCAGGCCCGCAAAGAGGCGGCCCTGCAGGATCTCCTCGCCGGCCTGCGCCGGAAATCGCGGGAACTGATCGCTTTTGACGACATCCAGGCGCGTTTCAGCGTGATTCCATCTGCAAAGGAAGAAATCCGCTCCATCCAGCTCGACGCCGTGGTCGGCAGCGTCGGCCGGTACAACGACTTTAACCGCGACTTCCTGCCGCGCAACCCGTCCGACATGGACCGCTGGACCTCCGTCAAGCGCGCCCGGGATGCGAACATCGACCTGCCCCCGATCAAGGTCTACCAGGTCGGTGAGATTTTCTTCGTCATCGACGGCAACCACCGGGTGTCGGTCGCAAAACGGCGCGGCGAGACCGAGATCCGGGCCTCCGTGATCGAGATCCCGGCCCGCGTCGAGCTCACCCGGGAGGATTCGGTGGAAGAGGTCGTCCGGAAAGCGGCGCTGAACGGTTTCCTGGAGGCCACCCGCCTCGACGAGCACCCGGACCGGCCCGCATTCCACACCACCGAAACCGGCAGCTACCCGGTCCTGCTGCAGCAGATCGAGATGGTCCGTTACCGCGCGCAGCCGGAGGCGGACGACGAGGTTCCCCTCACGAAGGCAGCCCGGATCTGGTATGAAGACCACTATCTGCCGATCGTCGAGATCCTGCAGGGGCAGAACCTGCTCAAGCACTACCCGGACCGCACCGAGACCGACCTGTATGTCTGGCTGCTTGAAAATCACCAGGCCCTCGCCGACGAATTCGGCTGGGGTGTCCACCTGGAGACCGTCGCCGCGAACCTCGTCGACCGGGACCGGGCAGGGGGGCGGCTTCGCCGGATGATCCGGACAGCTGCCAACCCGGAGCAAGGCACGGGCGAGTGGCGAGAGCGGCGGCTGTCTGCGCCGCAGGGAAAAATGTTCTCGGACATCGTCGTCGTGCTGGACTCGGACGACCCCACCGGCCCGGCCTTCCGGCAGGCCCTGCGGATCGCCGGGGAGGAAAACGCCCACCTGCTGGGCCTCTGGATCGAGGCTGCGGACACCCCGGAGGATGAGTCTTTTCCCGAGCTACAGGAAAATTACGAGCGCGAGTGCGGCGCGGCGGACGTCTTCGGCCGGCTGGCCCGTGGGCGGGGGGAGCGGAGCGATCTCGTCCGGGCGCGGGCGCGCTGGGCCGACCTGCTGGTGCTGCAGTCTTCGCGGGGGCGGGTGCCGAGCCGCGCGCTCCAGGAGGTGCTGGCGGGGGTCCATATTCCTGTCTGGGTCGCCCGTAGAGAGGAAAAGCCTTCTTCGCGGGTCTTGCTGGCCTATGACGGCAGCCCCAAGGCGGACGAAGCCCTGTTCCTGACGGCCTATATGGGCGCCCTGTGGGGCTCCGATATCAGCGTATTGACCGTCGCGGAGCCCGGCGCCCCCGGGGACCTCCTCGACCACGCCCGGGCCTATCTCGAATCTTTCAACATCGACGCCGGCTACCTGTCGGCCGAGCCTCCCATTCCGGAGGCCATCCTGGACGCGGCGGCGGAGACGGGCGCCGGCTTGCTGGCGACGGGCAGCGTCCACACCAGCCGCCTCGGCCGCAATACCCTCGGCCCCACCCTGGACCGGCTGTTGACCGATTCCCCGGTGCCGCTGCTGATTTGCAGGTGAAGCGATTGGAAAAAATGAAGGGCCTGGCCGGGAAAAGCCCGGCCAGGCCCTTCATTTTTTCCGGATTCAAAATGCGGATAAAATAAATTTAATGACCAACACCGAACTCGCCGCCACCTTCTCCAAAATCGCCGACCTGCTCCAGATCAAGGGCGAGGTCATCTACAAGATCCTCGCCTACCGCAAGGCCGCCGAATCCCTGACCGATCTCGGCCGCGAAGCCCGCGCGGTCTGGGAAGAGGGCGGGATCCCGGCGCTGATCGAGATCCCCGGCGTCGGGAAGGCGATCGCCGAGAAGATCGACGAGCTGCTCACGACCGGCGAACTCGAGTTCCTGAACAAGCTCACCGCCGAGATCCCGGGCACCCTGGCTGACCTGATGCCGGTCCCCGATCTCGGCCCGAAGAAGATCAAGCTGTTCTACGACGAGTTGGACATCCGGACGCTGGACCAGCTCGAGGAAGCCGCCCAAAACGGAAAGCTGCGCGGCCTGCCCGGGATGGGGGAGAAATCCGAGGCCAAGATCCTGGCCGGGATCGCCTCGCTTAAACGGCGCAAGGAAACGGGCGACCGGATCCCGCTCGAGCGCGCCTGGCCGTTTGCGCAGGAGCAGCTTGCGTTCCTGCGCGGCCTGCCGGGCGTCGAGGCGGTCGAGGCCGCCGGCAGCCTGCGGCGGATGCGGGAGACGGTCGGCGACCTGGACCTGCTGGTCGCCGCCTCTGATTCAGGACCGGTCATGGAAGCCTTCACGACCCAGCCCGGGGTAGCCCGGGTGCTGGGACAGGGGCCGACCAAATCGTCGGTCGAATACACTAACGGAATGCGCGCCCAGGTCTGGGTGTATCCGCCGGAGCGGTACGGGACCGCGCTGCAGTACGCCACCGGATCGAAGGACCACAGCGTCAAGCTGCGCGAGCTCGCCCTCGACCAGGGTCTCTCCCTCTCCGAGCACGCCCTGACGGACACGGAAACCGAAAAGGAGATCCTGTGCACCACCGAGCAGGAGGTCTACGAGAAGCTGGGGCTCCAGTGGGTCCCCCCTGAGATGCGGGAGGACCGCGGCGAGGTCGCCCTGGCAAAGACAGGCAAGCTGCCGCGGCTGGTGGAGATCGGCGATATCGTCTCCTCGCTCCACAACCACAGCGATTACAGCGACGGGAAGACGACGATGCGGGAGATGGCCGAGGCGGCGATTGCCCGTGGGATCAAGGTCCTGGCGATCACCGACCACAGCTACAGCCTGGGGATCGTCCAGGGGGTGACCGCCGAGGACCTGCTGAAGCAGCGGGAAGAGCTGGATGCGCTGCAGAAGGATCTCGGCAGCCGGATCCGGCTGCTGCTGGGCGTCGAGCTCGAGATCCGGGCCGACGGGACGCTCGATTTCGAGGACGACGTGCTGGCGACGCTCGACATCGTCGTCGCCGCGCTGCACGTCAGCCTGCGGCAGCCGCGCGAACAGGTCACCGAACGGCTGCTCAACGCCATCCGCAACCCGCACGTCGACGTGATCGGCCACCCGACCGGCCGCCAGATCCCCGACCGCGACCCGGCCGACCTGGACATGGATGCGATCTTTGCGGCGGCGCAGGAGCACGACGTCGCCCTCGAGCTCAACGCCAACCCGCGCCGGCTGGACTTAAAAGATATATACGTCCGCCGAGCAATGGAAATGGGGATCAAGCTCAGCATCAACACCGACGCCCACCACCCCGATCACTTTGATTTACTGCATTTTGGGGTCGCCACCGCCCGGCGCGGCTGGGCCACACCGGAGGCGGTGATCAACTGCTGGAAGCCGGAGAAGCTGCTGGTCTGGCTCGAGACCCGCGGCGGATGAGGAGTTTGGCGATTTTGGGGGTGGATGGGGCGGGCA
>Ga0214472_10004953_pt1 | contig 14004 bp, 9 predicted proteins | sample RVTome_6_FD_207662 | JGI IMG/M metagenome (GOLD analysis project Ga0214472, IMG submission 207662) | Soil microbial communities from uranium-contaminated site in the Upper Colorado River Basin, Wyoming, United States - RVT140D175 | ecosystem: Environmental > Terrestrial > Soil > Contaminated >... | reverse complement strand
CCAGGAGGCCCACGAGTCGATCCGGCCGACGAGCTTCCGGCGCGAGCCCGATGCCCTGCGCGATCGTCTCAAGCCCGACGAGCTCCGCCTCTACCGGCTGATCTGGCAGCGCGCGATCGCCTCGCAGATGGCGGCCAAGGAACTCGAGACGACCACGGTCGAACTCGCCGCCGGCCGCTACGAGCTGCGGGCGAGCGCGACCCGGACCTTGTTCGACGGCTTCGCCCGCGTGTACACGGAAGGCCGGGACGACGGCGAGGACGACGAGCAGGAGCGCCGGCTCCCGGCGCTTGCCGATGGCGACACGACGACCGTCGTCGACGTGACGCCGACCCAGCACTTCACGGAGCCGCCGCCGCGCTTCACCGAGGCGACGCTCATCAAGGCGCTCGAGGAGCATGGCATCGGCCGGCCGTCGACGTACGCCGCGACGATCTCGACGATCCTCGATCGCGGCTATGTCCGGGTCGAGGAACGGCGGCTCCACCCGGAGCTCATCGGCGAGATCGTCACGGACCTGCTCGTCGAGCACTTCGGCGACTACGTCGATCTCGCCTTCACCGCCCGGATGGAGGAGGAACTGGACGAGGTCGCCCGCGGGGAACGAGCCTGGGTGCCGCTCCTCCGCGCGTTCTACGGACCGCTCCGCGATCGGGTCGACGAGAAGCGGCGGGAGCTGCGCCGGCGCGACTTCACGACCGAGCCGTCCGACGAGGTCTGCTCGCTCGGCCACCCGATGGTCATCCGCCTCGGCCGCAACGGACGGTTCCTCGCCTGTTCGCTCTTCCCGGAGCACAAGGAGTCGCGCCCGCTGCCTGGCGAGGAACAACCCAAGCTCGAGGGCGAGGGCGACCCGTGCCCGCAGTGCGGCGAGGGATCGCTCGTCTCGCGCCGCGGGCGGTTCGGGCCGTTCGTGGGCTGCTCGCGTTACCCGGACTGCGACTACATCCGGCGCGAGGGGCCGCCACCCCCGGATCAGCTTCCGTTCGAGGTGATCTGCCCCAAGAACGGCGACGGCCATCTCGTGGCGCGCCGGGCGCGGCGCACGGGCAACGTGTTCTACGGCTGCTCGGCCTACCCGAAGTGCGACTACACGACGAACGACGTGCCGGTGGGGGCGATCCACGAGGCCGACGATGGCCCGGTCGCCCGCCGCGACGACGGCGCGCTCTGTCTTCGCTGCGGGGCTTCAATCGAGCTCCCGGAGGGCGACCTCATCGGCATCCGGCTCGCGGGCGGACCGCCGAACCCCGACGCCCTCGCGCGACCGGCGCGCGCGGGACGCCGTCCGCCGGCGGGCGGATCCGGCGGAGCCCGGGGCGGGCGTCCGCGGGGAGCCGGTCGCGGCGGACGAGCGACGACCCGGCGCGCGCGGCCGGCCGGATCCGCCGCGGACGCGTGACCGCCGCCTCGACCTCCGACGAGGCGCTCGCGCGGTTTCTCGCCGGGCTCGCCGCCCGCGACGCCTCACCCCACACGCAGCGCTCCTACCGGGCAACCGTCACGGCCTACCTCGAGTGGCTCGCCGCGCGCGGCGTGGACTGGCGCACGCCGGCCCGGGCGGATCTGCGGGCCTATCTTGCCCGCCTCGCGTCGCTCGGCGCGAGGAGCTCCACGGGCCAGCGCCTCGCGGCGATCCGCGCGTTCCATCGCCATGCCGCGCGCGAGGGCCTCGCACCGGGTGACCCGTGGGGCGCGATCGCCACGCCCCGGCTGCCGCGCCGGCTGCCGCGCGTGCTCGAGATCGACCAGGTCGAGCGCCTCATCACCGCGGTCGAGGAGGATCTCGCGGCGGCCGGAGGCGGAGACCGCGGCGTGCTCGTGGCGGCCCTCGCGCTCCGCGACCGCGCGCTCGTCGAGGTCGCCTACGCGGCGGGGCTGCGGATCAGCGAACTGGCCGCCGCGGACCTCGCCTCGCTCGATCTCCGCCGGGCGGAGATCCGGGTCGTCGGCAAAGGACGCAAGGAGCGGGTGGGGCTGCTCGGCCGGCCGGCCGTCGAGGCGCTCACGACGTACCTCGAGGACGGCCGGCCGGAGCTCCTCGCCCGGCGCACCTCGGACGGCGCGCCACCGGGCGAGATCTTCCTCAATCACCATGGCGAGCCGCTCGGCGTGCGCGGCCTCAGGTATCGGCTCGATCGGCTACGCCGCCGGGCCGGCCTGCCCGAAGGCGTCTCCCCGCACACGCTCCGCCACTCGTTCGCCACCCACCTGCTCGACGGGGGCGCGGACCTGCGCGTGGTCCAGGAGCTGCTCGGCCACGAGAGCCTCGCGACGACCCAGGTCTACACGCACGTCGCCCCCGCGCGCCTCCGCGCCGTCTACCGCGACGCGCACCCGCGGGCGAGGGCGACGGGCCCGGACCGAGCGTGACGGCCCCGGGCGCCAGCCGCACCCGGACGCTTGCCCGCGCCGGGCTCATCGTCACGAGTGCGTTCCTCGTCTCGCGCGTCCTCGGCTGGGTCCGCGTCGTCGTCCTGAGCACGACGTTCGGTGCCGGCGGCGAGCTCGACACGTTCTTCGCCGCGTTCCGAATCCCGGACCTCATGTTCCAGCTCGTCGCCGCCGGCGCCCTCGGCTCCGCGCTCATCCCGATCGTCGCCGGCCTCGTCGCGACCGACGAATCGGCCCGCGCGTGGCGGGTCGTGTCGACCGTCACGAACCTCATGCTCCTCGTCCTGCTCGGGCTCGCGCTCGTGGCTGCGGTGGCGGCACCGGTCATCGTGCCGGCGATCACGCCCGGCTTCGACCTCGTGCAGACCGCCCGGACCGTCGAGCTAACCCGGCTCATGCTGCTCAGCCCGATCCTGCTCGCGCTCGGCGCGGTCGCGACGAGCGTGCTCAACGCGCGCGGCCGCTTCGCCGCGTCGGCCGTCGCGCCGATCGTCTACAACGTCGCGATCATCGCCGCCGCGCTGTTCCTCGCCCCGTCGCTCGGCGTCGAGGGGCTTGCGCTCGGCGTCGTCGTCGGCTCGTTCGGCCACCTCGCGATCCAGATCTGGCCGCTCCTTCGGACCGGCTTCCGCTACGAGCCGGTGATCGACCTCAGGGACCCGCCCGGCCGCCAGGCGTTCGTGCTGCTCGCCCCGCGGGCCGTCGGCCTCGGCGTCAGCCAGGTCACCTTCCTCGTTGCCACGACCCTCGCATCGGCCATGGCGGCGGGCTCGATCACCGCGTTCAACATCGCGTTCACGCTCCTCCAGATCCCCATCGGGGTGATCGGCGTGCCCCTCGGCATCGTCATGTTCCCGACCCTCGCCCGCGACTTCGCCACCGGCGCCGCCGCGGACTATCTCGCGCTCCTGACCCGCTCGCTGCGCCTGCTCCTGTACGTCATGCTCCCGATCGCCGGTCTCGCGATCGTCCTTCGTCGCCAGATCGTGACCGTCCTGTTCGATTACGGTCGCTTCGACGAGCGGGCGATCGACCTGACCGCGAACACGCTCCTGTTCTTCCTGCTCGGGCTCGCCGCGCACACGTCGATCGCCGTGCTCGCGCGTGCGTTCTACGCCCGCCAGGACACCCGGACGCCGGTCATGGCGGCGATCCTCGCCGTCGTTGTCAACTCGACCCTGGCCATCCTGCTCGCCGGCCCGCTCGGGCTGTCCGGGATCGCCGCGGCCATCGCGATCGGCGCGTGGAGCGAGGCGATCGTGCTGCTCGTGTTGCTCCGGCGGCGCATCCCGGCCCTCCCCGTGGGGGGCATCGTGCGGGTCGTGCTCGAGGCCGGGCTGGCCGCGTTCATCGCCTCCGCGCTCGCCCTCGGTGGCGTGTATGTCGTCGACGGACTGATCGGGACGGACCCGGGCAAGCTCGCCCTCATCGCCCAGATGATCGTGAGCGGGACCGTCTTCGCGGTGACCTACGCGGCCCTCAGCCTCGCCTTGCGGATCCCGGAGCTGCCCGCGATCATCACCGTCATGTCCGACCTCCTGCGCCGACGGTCGTGACGGACGACGCCGCCTGGGACGCCTTCGTCGAGGACGCCAACCCGGGCTCGTACCTCCAGCTGGCGGGCTGGGCGCGGGTCAAGGCGGTCAACGGCTGGTCCGCGGTGCGCGTCGAGGCCGACGGGATCGGCGCCCAGGTCCTCGTCCGCCGGCCCCGGCCAATGCCGTGGGCGTTCGCCTATGCGCCACGCGGACCCGTCGCCGCGGCCTGGTCGCCGGCCGGCGTCGCGGCGTTCAGCGCCGCCGTGCGCGATCGGTTGCCCACGGCCGCGGGTCGCGTGTCGCACCTGCGGATCGACCCGGAACTCGAGCGCGACGCCGGAGCGGACGCCGACGGCGCGATCCGGCGGGCCCTGCGCACCGCGGGCTGGCGACCGGCACCGCCGATCCAGCCGGCCTCGACCCGGCTCATCGACCTGCGCGAGGACGAGGCCGTCTTGTGGAGCAACCTGCGCAAGAAGTGGCGCCAGTACGTCAACCGGGCGCGGACGGCGGGGATCCGAGTGATCGACGCGGACGGCGACCGACTCGGCGACTTCTACCGGATCTATCGCGAGACGGCGGATCGGGCGGGGTTCCTGATCCGGACCGAGGCCGCGTATCGCGACGTGTGGGACGCCTTCCGGCCGGCCGGGCGCGCCCGGTTGCTGTTCGCCGAGACGGCCGACGGCGACGCCCAGGCGACGCTCATGCTCGTGCGCGCCGGCTCGCGGGTCGTCGAGCCGTACGGCGGCATGACCGCCGCCGGCGCGACATCGCGCGCGAACTACCTGCTCAAGTGGGAGGCGATCCGGACCTCGCGCGAGCAGGGCGCCGAGACGTACGACCTGTGGGGGCTCGCGACCGGCGGGATCGCGCACTTCAAGACCGGATTCGGCGGCCGCGAGGTCCACTACATCGGCGCCTGGGACCTCGTCCTCGATCCGCTCGGGCGCCTCGCCTACGAGACCGCCCAGCGGGGACGGGTGTTGTGGGCACGGCGGCGGCACGGTCTGGGCGAGCGGGGCGACGCGGCCGGGTTCGCCGGTGACGCCGGCGCCGGCACGGGAGCCGACGCGGGGTGACGGATCTGCTCGAGGTCGCCGTCGAGCCGCCGGCGGACTGGGACGAACGGGTCGTCGATCGGCCGGGCGGCCACGTCCTCCAGTCGCGGGCGTGGGCCCGACACCGGCGGCGCTCCGGCTGGCACCCGCTGTTCCTGTCGGCCGGCGAGGCGGGCGTGCTCGCGTTGATCCGATCGTGGCCGCTCACCGGCGGCGGGAGCGCGTATCTCCCGCGCGGACCGGTGCCGACGGCCGGGGGCGAGGCGGCGGCGCGCCTTCTCGTGGCGGCCGCGGTCACGCTCGCCGAGCACGGGATCGACGTCGTCGCGGCCGATCCGGAGGTCCCGGCGGCGGACTCGGCGTACCGGGCCCACATCGCCGCCGCCGGGTTCCATCCGATCGAGGAGATCCAGCCGTCGCGCCATCGGCTGACCCTGCCGCTCGGCGCCCGCGTCGACGAGGCGGCGGCCTTCGGCGGCCTCGCGAAATCGACCCGCCAGCGGGTCAGATCGGCCGAAACGGAGCTCGACATCGTCCGATTCGACGCGCGTACTCCGGCCGACGGGGTGGGGGAGGGCTTCGTCCGGTCGACCGAGGCGGCCGATCCCGCCCTCGACCGCTTCTACGATCTCCTGCGCCAGACGGGCGAGCGGCGCCACTTCACGTTCGGCTCGCGCACCGAGTTCGTGGGCTGGTGGCGGACGGCGCTCGTGGCCGGCCACCTCGTCTATCTCGAGGCCCGCACCGGGGACGCCGCCGACGAGCCCGTCGCCGGGCTGATCCTGTACCGCCACGGCGGCCGCCTGTCGACCGTCCACTCGGCCGATCGGGCGGAGACGAGGGCGGCCCATCCGGGTGCCCTCCACCTGCTCCGCTGGCGAGCGATCCAGCTCGCGATCCGGGAGGGCTGTGCCGAGATGGACCTGGGCGGCGCCGACGTGACCGGAGCGCGACGCGAGCCGCGCGAGGGCGAGCCGATGTATGGCCTGTACCGCCACAAACGCTCGTTCGGCGCCGAGTGGCTCGAGCTCGCCGGCGCCCACGAGCAGGTGATCCGGCCGACCCGCTACCGCGTCGGGCGGGTCGCGGCCCGCGCCGCCCGACTCCTCGGTGGCGCGCTGCGGCGCGGGGCGTCCGAGCGATGAGCGGAGCGGACTCCCTCGATCCGGCCGACGCCACGATCGCCGCGCTCGTCGCAGCCGCGGAACCGCGCGAGCCGCGACCGCTCGCGACGCTCATCGAGCGACTCGCCGCCGAGGGCCTGCTGACGGGCGCCCGTGAGGGCGGTCGGGCGATCGGCCCGGGCGGGCTGGGCCGTGTCACCGTGCGTGGAGTCGCGTTCGACTCACGCCACGTGGCGCCGGGCACGCTGTTCGTCGCGATCGCCGGCGCGCGGGCCGACGGGCACGACTTCGTCGGGCGCGCCGAGGCCGGCGGTGCCGTGGCCGCGATCGTCGAGCGCCCGGTGGCGGACGCCCGGCTGCCGCAGCTCGTCGTCGTCCGTTCGCGGGCCGCCCTCGCGAGCGCGGCGGCGTGGTGGTACGGCGACCCGTCGCGCGAGCTCGGCGTCGTCGGCATCACCGGCACGGACGGCAAGACGACGACCTCGTTCCTCGCGGTCGGCGCCCTCGAGGCGGCCGGGCTGTCGGCCGGCCTGGTGGGCACGATCGAGACGAAGATCGGGCGCGTCCGCGAGGCGCACGCGGAACACGCGACGACCCCGGAGGCGCCGGCGCTCCAGGCGGTCATGCGGGCGATGGCCGGCGCGGGCAACGCGGCGGCCGTGCTCGAGACGACGTCGCACGGGCTGGCCCAGGAGCGGGTCGGCGCGGTCGCCTACGACATCGCGGTGTTCACCAACCTGACCCACGAGCACCTCGAGTTCCACGGCTCGTGGGAGGCGTATCGCGACGCCAAGCTGTCGCTCTTCGCCCGCCTGGCCGCGGGACCGTCGAACCCGCTCAAGCGAGTGGGCGGGCTGGCCTGGCCGAAGGCTGCGGTCGTCAATCTCGACGACCCGTCCGCCGGCGTCTTCGTCGGCGTCGCCCGCGAGGCCGGGGCGACGGTCGTCACATACGGCACCGACCCCGCCGCCGACGTCCGCGCGGACCGCGTCGAGGAGGACGCGGCAGGGGTGCGCGTCCGCCTGACCGGGCCGTCGGGTGCGGCAGACCTTCGAATCAGGTTGGCCGGTCGGTTCAACGCCCACAACGCCCTCGCGGTCGTCGCGCTCGGCGAGCTTCTCGGCCTCGATCCCGCGACCATCCGAGACGGCCTCGCCTCGGTCGATCGGGTACCCGGCCGGATGGAGCGGATCGACGTCGGCCAGCCGTTCGGCGTGATCGTCGACTTCGCCCACAGCCCCGCCTCGCTCGAGCACGTCCTCGACCTCCTCGCCCCCGTCGCGGCGGCGCGCGGCGGGGGACTGATCGCCGTGTTCGGTTCGGCCGGCGAGCGTGACACGGCGAAGCGGCCGATGATGGGCCGGATCGCCGGGCAGCGCTGCCGGCTCGTCCTTGTCACCGACGAGGATCCGCGCGGCGAGGATCGGGACGCAATCCTCGCCGAGATCGCCGCCGGCGCCGAGTCGGCCGGACGCCGACGCGGGGTGGATCTGCTGCTCATCGCGGACCGGCCGGCCGCCGTCGCCGCGGCATTCGAGCGCGCTCGCCCGGGCGACCTCGTCCTGCTCGCGGGCAAGGGCCACGAGCGCTCGATCGAGTACGCCGACGGCCCTCGCCCGTACGACGAGCGGGCCACCGCCCTCGCCGCCCTCGCCGCGCTCGGCTTCCGGGTGTGACCGTCCCGCCCGGAGCGGACCGGGACCGCTGCTAGACTCAGTGGACATGGCCACGCCGCGCACGAAGACCGAGGAGAAGGCTCCGCCACGCCGGGGACCCCGCCGGGCGCCCATCCCCGTGCGCCCGACCGGGGAACCGTCGAGGGACTTCGGGGAGTTTCGGGCGCACCTCCTGGCCACGATCGCGCCGCACTATCCGCAGGCCGACCTCGAGCCGGTCGGTCGGGCGTTCGACCTCGCCGTCGAGGCCCACGACGGCCAGACGCGAGCGTCCGGGGAGCCGTACGTCACCCACCCGATCGCGTCGGCCCAGATCCTCGCCGACCTCGGGATCGACCCGGTGGCGATCGAGGCCGCGCTCCTGCACGACGTCCCCGAGGACACGGAATACAGCCTCGCAGACCTCGAGGAGCGCTTCGGCGCCGAGGTCGCCCACCTCGTCGACGGCGTGACGAAGCTGTCGAAGTTCAGCACCCACAGCCACGAGCAGCAGCAGGCCGAGAACATCCGCAAGATGCTCCTGGCCATGGCGGAGGACATCCGGGTCGTCCTCATCAAGCTCGCCGATCGGCTCCACAACATGCGCACGCTCGCCGCGCTGCCGCCGGACAAGCAGGTCCGGATCGCCCGCCAGACGGCCGAGATCTACGCGCCCCTCGCCGAGCGCCTCGGGATCTGGCAGATCAAGTGGGAGCTCGAGGATCTCGCCTTCAAGATCCTCGAGCCGGAGCGCTTCCGCGAGCTCGCCCGGCTGCTCGACACGCGGCGCAAGGGCCGCGAGACGTACATCGAGCGGGCGATCGCCGAGCTCCGGCCGCGCCTCGAGGAGGCCGGCATCGAGGCGGATCTCGAGGGACGCCCGAAGCACATCGCGAGCATCTGGAAGAAGATGCAGCGCAAGAGCGCCGAGTTCGGCGAGATCTACGACGTGTACGCGATCCGGGTCCTCGTCGACGAGGTCCGCGACTGTTACGCGGCGCTTGGCATCGTCCACTCGATCTGGCGCCCGATCCCCGGCCAGTTCGACGACTACATCGCCGTCCCCAAGAACAACCTCTACCAGTCACTCCACAGCGCCGTCATCGCGCTCGACGGCAAGCCCCTCGAGATCCAGATCCGGACCCACCAGATGCACCAGGTGTCGGAGGTCGGGATCGCCGCCCACTGGCGCTACAAGGAGGGGACGAAGAGCGACCGCGAGTACGATGCGAAGCTCGCCTGGCTGCGCCAGCTCATGGACTGGCAGCGCGACGTGTCCGACGCGACCGAGTTCGTCGAGGGCATCAAGCTCGACATCTTCCAGGACCAGGTCTTCGTGTTCACGCCGCGCGGCGACATCAAGGACCTGCCGGCCGGCGCGACGCCGCTCGACTTCGCCTACCGGATCCACACCGACGTCGGCCATCGGACGATCGGGGCGAAGGTCAACAACCGGCTCGTGCCGCTCGACTACCGGCTCAAGAACGGCGACATCGTCGAGATCGTCACGACCAAGGGCGAGCACGGCCCGTCGCGTGATTGGCTCAACGTCGTCCGCACCTCGCACGCGCGCGAAAAGATTCGCCAGTGGTTCAAGCGCAAGGACCGCGATGAGAACATCGTCCACGGGCGCGAGTCCCTGGAGCGGGAACTCCGTCGCCTCGCCCGGACCTCGCTCGCGGCGGTGGGATCGGAGCGGCTCGTTGAGGTCGCGAAGCAGTACAACTTCGACGCCGTCGACGACTTCTATGCCGCCGTCGGCTACGGGGCGATCTCGGCCCAGCAGGTCGTCATGCGCCTGGGCGTCGTCGACGATGCGCAACTCGCTCTGCCCACGGTCGCGCCGGCCCCGCAGGTCGCGCGCGCAGGCGGCGTCCGGGTCAAGGGCGTCGGCGACCTGCTCGTTCGGTTCGCGAAGTGCTGCCACCCCATCCCGGGCGACCAGATCACCGGCTTCATCACCCGCGGCAAGGGCGTGACCGTCCATCTCCAGTCGTGCCCGACGGTCATGAACGAGCGCGAGGTGGGCCGGCTCATCGAGGTCGAGTGGGAGGCGGAGCCGACGCAGACCTACCCGATCGCGATCCGGATCGAGGCGTACGACCGGACCGGGCTGCTCAACGACATCACCCAGGTCGTGGCCGAGAACAAGGTCAACATCGTCGCCGCGAACGTGGGGGTCATGCCGGATCACACGGCAGTCGTCGTGGCGACGCTGCAGGTGGCGTCGGTCGCCCAGCTGGCCAAGGTGATGAGCCGGATCGAGCAGCTCAAGGACGTCCTGTCGGTCCAGCGCGACCTGGGGTAGCTCGCGGCTCCCCGGCGCGGTCGTGGCTCGAAGCGCTGCGGCTTTCGCGCCAGGCTCGTTGGCGCGAGGCGATCCCAACCGGAGCGGGCGCTGTTTCGTCGTTTGCGCACCGGACGAGCGTTCGTCAACCGGATCGGGCGCTGTCTCGTCACCTGCATCACCGGGTGCGCGCCACGGGCCAACCTATCGTCGAATGCTCACCCGGTGCGCGCCGTGCCCATTGGCGACCGCTCCGCGCTCACCACACGCACATTCGACGAATCCCCAGGGGCGACCGAGCGGAGCGCGTGCACGGATCGCCGCCCAGCATCGGCCGTGCCCGATTCGTCGCCTGACGAACGCGCACCACCCGCGCATCTGACGAATCTCAACCGATCCGATCGCGCGATCAAGAGCGGACTGGAGCGCTATCCGGCCGCGCGACCTCGCTGCGCGATCCCGGTGCGCTCCTCCGCGCGATCCCGCGTCACCACCGCGGCCGCTCCATCCGCGCCCACGCTCCCGCGTAGACTGCATCGATGCCCAGCTTCCGCGCCCCGCGGGGCACGCGCGACCTGTTGCCGCCCGAGCGGCGCGCCTTCGGCCGCCTCGAGGGGATCGCCGCTGACCTGACCGCACGCTACGGCTATCGGCCGATCGAGACCCCGCTGTTCGAGCAGACCGCCGTGTTCGAGCGCGGCATCGGCGAGGTGACCGACGTCGTCGAGAAGGAGCTGTTTCGGCTCGCGCCACGGTCCGACGAGTCGGAGTCGTGGGCGCTCCGCCCGGAGCCCACGGCCGGCATCGTCCGCGCCTACGTCCAGCACGGGATGCAGACGCTGCCGCAGCCCGTGAAGCTCACGACGACCGGCCCGATGTTCCGCTACGACCGACCGCAGGCCGGCCGCTATCGCCAGTTCTGGCAGTTCGACGTCGAGGCGATCGGGGATCCGGGGCCGGCGATCGACGCCGAGATCGTCGAGCTCGGGCTGCGCTTCTACCGCGACGCCGGGCTCGGCGATGTCGAGGTGCTGCTCAACTCGATCGGCGATCCCGTCTGCCGCCCCGCCTACGTGGCCGCCCTGGCGGACTACTACCGGGAGCGGTCGTCTCTGCTGCCGGCGCTCGAACGCGACCGGCTCGACCGGAACCCGCTCCGCCTGCTCGACTCGAAGGACCCCGCGATGGCCGCCGTCAACGCCGCGGCGCCGCGGATCACGGACCGGCTGTGCGAGGCGTGCGCGGCGCACTTCTCGGCCGTCCAGGCGCACCTCGCCGCGCTCGACGTCCCGTTCCGCCTCGAGCCGTCGCTCGTGCGCGGGCTCGACTATTACACCAGGACCGCGTTCGAGTTCTACCTGCCCGGGCGCGAGGGCCAGCAACAGGCGCTCGGCGGCGGCGGCCGCTACGACGGCCTCGTCGAGCTCCTCGGCGGCAAGCCGACCCCCGGGATCGGCTTCGGAATCGGGCTCGACCGGGTCGTTCTCGCGCTGGACGAGCGGGCTTCGGACGGGGCGGGGGCGGCCGACGCCGCGGGGGCCGATGAGGCTGCGCCGGTGGCCGTCGTTGTCGGGGCCGATCCGGAGGCGACGTCCGACCGACTGCGCGTGGCGACCGCGATACGGGCCGCCGGGCTCGCCGCCCGGGCGGAGCTGGCGGTTCGAAAGCTCGGCCGGCAGCTCGAGGCAGCAGCCCGCGACGGCGCTCACTTCGCCATCATCGTCGGCGACGAACTGGCCGACGGCAACGTCCAGGTCAGGGACCTCCAGGCCGGCACCCAGAAGGTCGTCGCCCTTGCCGACCTCGCCCGCGAGCTGACCCGCGCCCACGGTGCGCATCGCCACGGGGTCAGGGAGCAGACTCCGAAGTGAGATCACGCTGAGCGACGGCACTGTCATTCCGCTCGTGGGGACGCCAATTGGGCGCCTGTGTACGAAGGACCGAGGGTTCGGACGACGACCGATGGCGTCAATTGCCTTTGGCTGAATGCCCGGCGATCGTTTCCAGTGATAAGGACCGTCGGCCGCGCCTAGGCCGAACTGGGCCGCACGGAGGTCACGACGAACGCTTCGCGGCAAACAAGCACGACCTCTGCCGCAGTCGGCACTCGCACGTCGGGCTCTAGTTGCGCGGCGACGAGTCGGCAGGCAGCGGCTGCGGGATCGTCGAAGTGCCCAGTCACAAGCATGATCGCACCAGGGACAAACTGCGCCTGGTCGACCCCGGAACCGGGTGCAGCGTGGACCTCCAGCGTCGGCCCGCCGATGAAGGCGATCATCAGTCTGTCGTCTGGTGGGGCACGGCGATGGTTCCATTCAACGAGGTCTGGTGCGGGCCAGGACGCCGCCGTGCCGGGAGGCGCGAGGAAGGCCGCCGGGGGACACCATAGCCACGCGGGGTCAACCTGGATCGGGACGCAGTCGACGTCCGTAGCCACGGGAGTCGCCTGGAACGTCATGGCTGATTGGCCGAAGCAGGCCAGTCGTTGGCCGGGATCCAAAGCAAGGATCAACGCCAGGTCCGGGAGCGGACCAGGACAACCGCCGAGCGGCGAGCGAACAGGTTCGGGGGCCGCCGCGGGACTGGGCGAGGTCAGATCGGTCGGAGTCGGGTGGCTGACCAACTCGGACGGCTGCAACACCCGGTTCGCTGCAGAGCAGCCCATGGCGGCGACGGACAGCACAAGCACACCAAGCATCAGGCTTAGTCGCGAACGCATCTGGCCAGCCATCCTCGGGTGTACACGAACCTGTGACGCAACAGGGTACCTGCACGTTACGACCACTCAGCGCGTTGAGCCCGGTTTCCAAGGTCCCTATCATGGGTTCGGCCGATGGGAGGACATCCGACATGGCTGGTTTCGTTCCTGGTCGAGACCGCCTCACGATTGAGGCGCTGGCTCCCGAAGAGAAGCGCCGCAAAGACGCCGTCGAGTCCGCTGAACGTCAGGCCGTCCACGACAGGGAGGAACTGGCCGAACTCGAACTGGCCCAGACCGGCGGCACGGCCCCCCGACGGAAGCGGAGCCTTCTCGATCGGCTCCTGCGGCGGGGTTAGGGGTCGGGCCGTCCCGCTCGTAGCCCGCGTGGTTAACGACCTCATCGATCCGGTGGGGCGTTACCGGCGCTCGGTCATCCGATCGGTCGTGTTCGCGATCGGGCTCGCGATGCTGGGATCGACGTACGCGTCCGCCGAATGCGACGGGCCGGCCGTCTCGTTTGCCGAGCGAGCGGGGGAGGCGCCCTTGGTCGTCATCGGAGACGTGATCTCCATTGATACGGCGGCGTCGGTGAGCGACGAGCTCGGTCGGTCGAGCCGGTTCACGATCGAGGTCCTGCACGTGCTCCGTGGCGAGGCCGTCACCTCGATCGTCGTGGATGACGAGCCGACGGGCCCGTGCAGCGGGTACGTCCTCGCCCGAAGGGGAGACCGCCTTGCCCTGGCAGTCGGGCTCACCAATCGGCTGCACTTCGACTTCAGCTGGAGCGCGGTGGCGTGGATTCGTGGCCTGCCGCTGGATTACGAAGGAATCGAGCGAACCACCGTTGCAGGCGCGTTCCGTGCACTCGGGCTCCAGGCCCCGGACACGGCGACGGTTGCGACCTCTGACTCGATGCTGCCGATGATCCACGCGCTCATCGCGCTCATCGCGCTCGTCGCGGCCTCCACGGCCGCGGCCACAGTGTGGGGTCGCCCAGCGGGGCGGTCGCTCGACGGCTGACCGTTCCCGCGCGCCAGACGACCCGGGATGGACAGTCGTGCGTGATCAGGCCGGCCCGGCCGCGGCCCGAAGCCTCGGCATCGAGTCGGTCGCAAATCGCTCGAGGACGGCCTCGGCGGCGCGATCGTCGCCCGGGTGGATGATCATGAATTCGCCGATCCCGAGATCGAGCATCCGCCCAACCCACTCGTCGAACGCGCCGATCGAGCGGTAGATCCCGGCGC
>Ga0214472_10004952_pt1 | contig 14006 bp, 18 predicted proteins | sample RVTome_6_FD_207662 | JGI IMG/M metagenome (GOLD analysis project Ga0214472, IMG submission 207662) | Soil microbial communities from uranium-contaminated site in the Upper Colorado River Basin, Wyoming, United States - RVT140D175 | ecosystem: Environmental > Terrestrial > Soil > Contaminated >... | reverse complement strand
AAATCCTGTTGCGTGCTTGAGGTGCTTCCTCCCATCGGTTGGATATGAGCCTCAGGAACCAGGCGCATCAGGGGCCGTCTTTTTTATGCCTGTTATTCAGGGAAGTATATTGTCTCGAAACGGATTTTATCCTGAAAACATTCATACCATCGCCGGTCATTCCTGCCGTCCTTTCTGGCAATGCCCCAACAGAACATATCTACAGCCTGCAGTCCCGGATTTTCATGTGATGCTTCATGACTGATATACAAATGAGAATTCAATGGCAGGAGTGCCTGCAATTGATTCTCCACATACTGATTAAAATCTTTTATCTCGTCTGTGCTCTTGCACCTGTCAACAACAAGTGTGACATCATTTATATCATCAGAAAATTCCACCTTTTCCAGTAAAAATCTCGCCAAAAAATTATATAGTTTTTTCTTGCCCGCTTTGGATTGCAGTTTTTTATCTACTCGTTGCTTGTTGAGTGTGACGCTGTAAAGAGACCAGCCGGTGACTGGAACATGACTGTAGAAATATCGTTTAATTGATAGTGATGTACCCTGGCCTTTCAGTTCGTGGACAAGCCGTTTATCCTGCTTACGATGATTGAGTTTGTTTTTCAGGGTTCTCTTTATCGCCTGCCTGAATTTTCTGAAAGTTTCTCTATTATTGCAGACTAGAAGGGTAATAACGAAATTCTGGCTGGTTTTCCTTTTGTCCCAATCAAAACCAAGATCGCCGGATTCATCCAGAAATATAATCATGAGACTCCCTTCTTCAGTTGGTGGTAAATTTTGTTTGCTATCTAATAATGCGATTGAAACAAGTAACCCGCCGGTTTGAGGGTATTCCGAAGAACATAGCCTTGGCGGTTTTGTTATGCATTAGTATATGGCCACAGACAAAAATCTCAAGTATGGGTTTTGTGCAATATACATATCTTATCGTTATATATAGTTTTTTCATATTTGCTCCATACCTGGATCACTGCTTTATAACCGTTTTTATGTTGTCCAATTTTCTTAAAGTTCGAAAATCTCTAACTGATAATCCCATCAATTCTGCTGCTTTTGATTCCCCAATGATGTCTTCGCCCAATGCCCTGAATACCAGTTGTTCAAACAGTTGCGGTTTTTCAGAATCTATCTGGTTGCCGGGTTCTTTTTTATGCCAGCCATTACTACGGAAAAATGCAGCCATTTTTTGATAATTTTGACTGGAGATAATTTTCAAATCATGTGCACGATGCAGCCAGCCACTCATGCTGAGGCCATAGGCATGTTTCAGGACATAGAGTTCTTTGGGCTCCAGCCATGTTCTTTTTTCGCCCAGTTCTTTTTTCACTTCTGATTCAGGCACCAGGAATGCGCCGGCAAAACGATTGGCTGCACTTTCCACATCTTTCTTTAATTCGCCGCTTAGCCGGTCTTTCAATATTAAATGACCGAGCTCATGAGCGAGCGTGAACCGTTGCCGGTCACCCGGCTTGTCTCTATTTATTACAATGACTGGAACACCATCCACCTGCACCGCAAGACCATCGAATTTTTCATCATGCAGCACATCAGACAGAAAAACCTTGATGCCCCGTTCTTCGAGCATGTCTGTCATTTCGGCAATGGGGTTTACTCCCAGATCCCATTTTTCTCTCAGTTCCAGGGCAGCTTCTTCGATATCTGCGTAATTCCTGATTTTGGCGGGAATCGACCTTGGAATTTTGAATGGCTCTATCGGACGTGTGGGCAGGAATTGTTCAAGTTCAAAGAACCGTTCGATTTGTTCAATGACATTCCCTTCAATCTTTTGCTGAATCTTTTTGGGGAGTTTGTGATGTTTGCGGTATTCAACGTTTTTGAGTTCGATGGACTGTGAACGGAAGAAGTATTCTGCACGGACATTCATGGCCTTGGCGAGCGCGAGCAATACCCCCGAGGAAGGTGTGGCCTTCTCGTTTTCATATTTGGATATGGCCATGTGACTGATCCCGGCTTTGTCCGCCAGTTTCCGCAGGGACAGGCCAGAGGCTTTACGCGCTTGCTTAATACGACTTCCTATCATGGTGTTTCTCCGATTTACAAAACTCAATAAAATACTATAATTTGTAAACTATAGTCATTTATGACATGAGAGTCAATTGTTTTATTACTTAATTATCAATAGGTTATATTTATGAACACAAAAACAACTTCTTTCAACAAGGCTGGTATCGGTAAGTTACCGAACGATAAGCCGGTCGTCTACAAGATCCAGTCCGAAAGTGGCAAAACCAACTATACAGGTACTGCACAACGCGGCCGTGTCCAGGAACGAATTGCCGAGCATTTGCGAGGCGCTAAAGACCAAGTTCCGGGAACAAAAGTCCATATACAGCAAAAGAATAGTATTGCTGATGCCAGAAAAACTGAAGGCATAATCATCTCACGCATGAAGCCAAAATATAACAAGCAAGGGAAGTAACGAGTAATTCTGTCTAACGCCAAAACACATCAAATTGCTTCGGGATTAGGTGTTTTATCAATATATGCAGCACATGAATATGCGGAAAATGGTGAAATAACTCTGAAACCGTTTGCAGCGGGAGGACTAGCTGCGGCAACTGCCAGATTACCAGACATTTTGGAACCTGCTTTTCGCAATCCAAATCATAGGCAATTTTTTCATAGCCTGATTTTTGCAGGAATTATTAGGACAACCAGAGACAACCAGGGATAGACCACGGTTGTTGTATGTTTACTCATTTAATAATCGCCGGTTAAGCAGCGTTTGCATATCGCGCCGGCCGTCCACGATCAGATAAATGTATACAGTATTTTTAACCACCCGGTAAATGATCCGGTAAGGTTTAAAAAATAATTCCCTGTAATCCCGGATCCCAAGCGATGACAGTTCCTGTGGATAAACACCACGTTCGGGAAATTCCGACAGGCTGTTAAGCTTTTCTTCAATCCTGGTAAGCACGTATTCAGCGGCGGCAGGCGAATCGTGTTGGGTGATATAGGCATCCAGTTCTTCAAGGTCACGCGCCGCACTACCGGTGAGCAGTACCTTGTAAGGCATCAGGGTTTTGCCCTGTTTTTACGTATGCGTTTTATGACATCTTTGGCAGGCACTACTTTGCCTGATTCAATTTGCTGATTACCCAGTGCGAGGATTTTCAGCAATGCCAGTGCTTCCTGGGTTTGCTGGTAGCTTTGCACATCCTGAATCACCGCTGTAGCCTCTCCATTTTGCGTAATCACCAACGGCTCGCGTTGTTCAGCCAGTTCACGCATGAGTTCGGATGCGTGGGCTTTAAGATAGGAAATCGGTTTGATATGAGAGAGTTTCATCTGATATGCTCCGGACAAAAATGTTGACCTGAATATAGACTAAATTCAGGTCTATATCAAGTTGCGGTAAACGGGATTCATTCGGCCTGGGGGTGGTTCTGCTCCAGTAAATAATTTAGGGTCAAACCTGAAGCAGGCAGCAAAAAATATTCCCGTCAGCCTGACAGAAAATAAGACGGGCACTTTCCGCTGTCATTCCGGAATGACAGAACGGTTAATCCTTTTAACTGGCTTTTTTCAGGGGTGGTACTTTCTGATGATTGCGCATGGAGTGCCAAAGGTCCCAATCCCGTTGCAGGTTAAGCCAGAATTCCGGGCCGGTTCTCAATGCTTCACCAAATGCCAGGGCGGATTCAGCCGAAACTCCGCGCCGGCCATTCACAATTTCATTCAGGCGCGCATAGGTCCAGCCCAGATGGGCGGCAAATTGTCTTTGCGAAACACCCATCGGCTCAAGAAATTCATGGAGCAACATTTCTCCGGGATGTGTAGGTGGTCTGTTTTTGGGTAGCATAATCATTTTCCTGATTGGTCAATCGTGGTAATCCACAATTTCTACATCGAGTGCATCATTTTCCTTCCACTTGAAGATGATGCGCCATTGATCATTGATTCGCACACTCCAGTAACCTGCCAATTGTCCACGTAATTTTTCAAGACGATTCCCGGGCGGCACATTGAGAAATTCCAGTCCCGGTGCAGTATTAATCTGATCCAGCAACCGTCTGGCTTTGGCATGCAACGCTTGTGGAACGGTTCGGGATTGGCGACTGTTGTATCCATCAAAGATGTCTTGAGTGGTTTTCCCGTTGATGTTCCTTATCATGTGATGAATTATATCGTATATCGATATATAGGGAAAGTGTTCTTGTACTGACGCTGGAATGACGGGGTTTATGCTTCCGGATACGCTCATGTACTCGCGTTCCGGAATGACGGGTGAGATTGCCACGTCGGACTACGTCCTCCTCGCAATGACAGTGCGGCGTCATTCCGGGCGAGGGTTCTTCCGTACCCGAGACCCGGAATCCAAATGAAAAATGAGGTGTAATTCCTAACAGGGTTTTTAATTTATCCTAAGCAGCCCGTGTTTTGACTGTTCTCTCTATTTCCCTGCCGGATTCCTGTATTGCACGTTTCACCTCGTAGGCAGCCTGAAGGTTCATCCAGAACTCAGGTGTGGTATCGAAATATTTTGCCAGCCGCAATGCTGTATCACCGGTGATGGAACGCTGTTCATTCAGGATTGCAGTAATTCGATTCGCAGGCACACCCAATGCCTTGGCGAGTGCATTCGCTGACAGGCCAAGTTCATTCAGTTCATCACGGAGTATTTCACCGGGGTGTATGGGGCGCATTTTGTTGGACATATATTTGCTGCACATCTGGTTGACTGAATGATTGTTTTATATTACGTGATACGTAAAACGTCAAGGTTGATTTTCAGATTTATCGGACCTATATTCACCATCCGGACGGGTAAATCCTGCTGCGTGCCTGAAGTGCTTCCTCCCATCGGTTGGATATGAGCTTCAGGAACCAGGCGCATCAGGGGCCGTCTTTTTTATGCCTGTTATTTAAATGGATATTATCCAATCCAGGGAACATTACATTCCAACCCATGAAAACAACTCAAAAAGTCAACGACAAACGGATTATTTTGAAAAATGAAGCACGTGATGTTTTGTTAAATGTGCTCGCACATTCTCCCATGCCTTCGGATAACCTGAAGCAGGCAGCAAAAAAATATTCCCGTCAGTCTGACAGAAAATAAGACAGGCACTTTCAGCTGTCATTTTGGGAAGTACGGAGCACTTATCCGGAATCCGGATAAATAAAAACCACATTATTTGATCTGGATTCTGGATACGCTCACTAGTCGCTCCTGCGCAGTCGCTCTCTGCATCCTGCTTCTCGCGACACTAATACATCCATGTATGTCGTCCTGCGCCCGCGACTACAGTACATCCTGTACATATTCGCGTTCCGGAATGACGACGGGTAGTTTATTCCGTCATTCTCGTAAAAACGCGAATCCAGTCAATTAATCACTTACAACCGGCCCCATTCTTTCAACCACAACTAAAAGCTCTTTTGTAATATCCAGTAGTTCATCCAGCAATTGTGGTGTCACATCAAATTGCCCTTCATATTCGGCAACATTTCTCAGGTTATGACATTGACTCAATATTCTGCACTTTGCCTGATCAAACCTCACGGTATGTACCAGGCATTGAAACACCTGATAACGGTTACTGGATCGAAAACCATGCCAACGCAATGCCGCCAGTGACAGTATATGTGCAGCACTGTAGATACAGGAAAATTTTCCCTCATCCGACAATTCCTCGACATTCGCATCTTTTAAAAACCGCCGGGCTGATTCAATCATTCTGTTGAATTCATTTTGATCGGGCGGCTCTGTTTTCAGTGTTTTGATTTTTACAAGGTTATCCAATTCCTTTAATGGCATCCTCGTCTCCTTTTATCCATAATTTATCCTGTTTTAACACGCGTGAAACAAACGAATCTCCGGATTTCAATTTATCCCGGATCTGCTTCGGCGTATAGATTGTTGGATTGACCGGCCGACCCAGTTTTCCTTCAACCGCTATCAACAAATCCACTACCTCACCGTAGCTTGATTTATTCCCAATCAACATCACATCAATATCACTTTTCGCACTTTCCTCCCCTTTGGCGACAGAACCATAGACAAAGGCAAAGTCTATCATTTTATCAATTGGCAGCAGTGCCTCTTTTAACACATCAGCAATACCGAAAGTCTTGCGGACGATAGACAATAATTCTTCATAAATCGGGCACTCAGCATTGGCCTGGTAGTGTTTCTGGTTGCCTATTTTTTTAACGCTGATCATGCCGGCGTTCGACATGGTTTCAAGTTCCCGCTGCACAGTCCCGCGGCCAATACCCGCGCTTTCAATCAATTCACTGAGATAAAACGAACGCTGTGGATGACCGTACAACAAACCAAGCAGTTGTTGCTGGGTCCGGGAAAACAATGCAGAGCCTAAAGATATATTACCCATATTGGGTAATATAGTACCTTATTTGGGTACTTTCAAGTATCAGTATCCTAATCCGTCATATAAAGGATCTTGCCTCGAGTGAGGTAAGCTGGCGCGGGGGTGACGGGGAAATAATTGATTACGCCAAAGGCGATTGTTTTGATCTGGATTACATCCTTAGCTCCGTAAACGGCACATCCATGGTCGCTCCCGCGCATCCATGCGCCCGCGACACTTGTATTTCCTATACATCGTGCAACTCCTCCGGATAGGTTAATTCATCGCGTTCCGGAATGACGGGGTGTGCGAGATCGCCACACCCCTCCGGGGGCTCGCGACGCTGCGCGGATTGCCATGTCGGACTGCGAGTTCCCTCACATTCGTTCGGGACAGGCACTCGCAATGACAGCGAGGCGTCATTCCGGAAATCACGAAGTGATTATCCGGAATCCAGGTAATATTTGTCTGAAAGACACAAATTGTTTTATCTGGATTCCGGGTCGCTACGGACTTCCTCGGCTCTGGCTCCTGCTTCGCTCTACCTCCTGCATCCATGCAGTCGTGTCCTTTCGCGACATTTCCCACTTCCTGTGGGTCGTCGGTTGCGTGTGCTCGCCGCCCGGAATGACACCCCCTTATTTATTCACGACCTTCGCATAGTCCGACACATTCAACAGTTTGTCGGTCTGGATGCGGTTCATGATGATGTCAACGAGCGTGGTGGTGTTCGGGTAGATGAAGGTCATTTCCGGTTCGGCTGCATTGCTCTTGCCGTCGTAGATGATGTAGTAACCCGGTTTGTAGCTGATGTTCGGCAGGTGCGGGACGGCGGTGATATCAAACACGAGCCTGGCGTTGGCTTCATCAAGTTGTTTCTTGAATTGTTTGAGGCGTTTGCAATCGAGCATCATGGCGCGGCAGGAAGAATCGGCGCTGTGGCGGTAGAATGATTTTTCAAATTTCTCATCGAATTCTGTGGTGAGTTCTTTATGTTGTGAGCCATTGCTGTTCTGCACGTAGAAATCAATGAAGTAATCTTCGACCGGTTGGCCAACATCATCGCGGACCTTGAAAAAGAATTGCTGAAATTCATCCTTGTAGTCTTTTTCCATTTTTTTGTAGTTAGCGTCCGAGATTTTTTTGAATTCCCGGCCCATGGCTTCGTAGTCATCCAGAGTTTCAATGTTTAGTGCCCGCCTGGTCAGTTCGCCGGGGCGGTCCTTGCCGGTGAAGTGATGGCCGCCGGGGTTGACGATGTTGCCGTGATTGAAGTTGTCGAACACGGCGAAGGGAATGTCCGGGTATTTCACATTGTTTTCGATCCATTCGGCACTGGTTTTGCCATCAAACGAGAAATGACATTTGCGCGTGTTGAGTGAGGTGCCGCTGATGCGCACGGTGCCATCGGTGCCGGGTTTGGCGCGATTTTTTAAGAGGCGTGCTTCAATGCCGGTATAGGAATACCCGGCGGCGAAGATGAACGGGTAACAACGGTGTTCATCTTTATTCTTCGGATTGAAGTAGGCGCCCTTGTCGCCATGCAAATCATAATGCGAGAGTTCCCACTGGAACGGGCTGGCGGGTTCCAGGCCTTGCAGCACCTGTTTGCCGGATTCCATGAAGTCTTCTTTTTTATGGGAATGTTTGTTGAAAAACGTGGTGCGGGTTTTGCCGAGGAAGGACTGGCCCATGGCGGCGAGATCGGATCCGAAATTGGCCGGGGCGAACATGAGCAGATGCCGCACCGGGCAGTTGCGGTTCAGGCCGTGTTTGTGGTTGCGATAAAAATGCAATGCCAGCCAGGCGCGGGTAACGAGTGCGCCGGTACTGTGGCAGGCCACATCGATTTGTTCGAAGTCCGGACAGATCTTATGGTAGTCGTCATTGAGTTTGTCGGCGAAATCGCGGAACGTGGCTTCATCATCCATGCTGCTGTAGTCGACGAAGTAGATGTCTTTCTTTTTGTAGAGCTTTTCCTTGATGAAGAAATCCGCAAGCCCGGTGAAGCTGGTGGAACCGTCGGAATAACCGTGAACGATTAACATTTTTGTGGCCATCGTAGCCTCCTTTTTTCCTGATTGAATGCTAATAGTATTACTGGATACTGGCCTGCGCCAGTATGACGGTAGATTGTGGCCGTCATTCCTTCATATTTAATGTGCAGGATGAATAGAGATTTTCAGACCAAGGGCAGACAACACGCGGTTAATGGTGTCGAAACGTGGCTGTGCATCGGCACGAAGTGCCTTGTACAAAGCTTCACGCGAAATTCCACTTTCACGGGCAATGTCACTCATGCCACGTGCCTTGGCTATGTCGCCGAGCGCAGCGGCGAGCAATCCTGGATCATCTTCTTCCAGAATGGCTTCCAGATAATCACAGATGGCCTCGTCATCGTCCAGATAACGGGCCGGGTCAAAATCATTCAGTTTGAGGGCCATAATTTAATCCTCCAGTTGGCGTGCCAGTGTCAACGCCAACTCGATATCAGATTTCTGTGATGACTTGTTGCCACCGGCAAGCACCACAATGAGCGCACTTCCGCGCTGCGTAAAATAAATGCGATAACCCAGGCCGAAATGTTCCCGTGCTTCCGAGACACCTTCGCCTACGGGTTTTACATCCCCGAATAGTCCAAATGAAAGTTTTCGAAGGCGGGCAGCAATCCGGCGTTGGGCCTTTTTGTCACGGAGGCCATCCAGCCATGCATCGAACTCGTCCGTGGTCTTGATCGTGAGCATATTACAAGTGTAATCGATCGATTACACTTGGTCAATACAGGTTTTCTTCATGGATTCCAAGCCCCGGATACGAAAGAACCATCACCCGGAATGACATAGAACGTCTTGACGCTATAACGTCATGTAGCTACTATTTGTTTATGAATACAACCCAGAAAAGGTCCACAGTCTATTTCGAAACAGCCATCCATAAGGCACTGCGCCTCAAGGCGGCGGAAACGGACCGGTCTGTATCCGAAATTGTCAATGAAGCAGTCAAGCTCAGCCTGGCTGAAGACGCAGAAGATCTGGCTGCTTTTGAAGAACGTGTAAAGGAACCCAACCTCGCATTTGAGGATGTTTTAAAGGATTTAAAGCGCAGTGGAACGATATAAAGTCTTTATCAAACCTTCTGCTGTAAAAGAAATTGAGGCCATCCCACGCAAAAAGGATCGCCAATTCATTGTAAGAAAAATCAAAAATCTCGCCATTGATCCCAGGCCACATGGATGTCAAAAACTGTCCGGACATGATCGTTACAGGTTACGACATGGACAATACCGGATCATTTACAGTATTGAAGACAAGGAGCTTGTTGTTTATGTGGTGAAGGTCGGTCATCGAAAAGATATTTACCGTTGACAATAAACCGTCATTGCGGGGCTGCGCAGCAGAACCCGGAATCCAAATTATAAAACTGTTTATTACTGGATTCCCGCGTTCGCGGGAATGACGGCTACTTCGAAATGTGTGTCATCCCCGCGAACGCGGGGATCCAGTGAAAAATAAACACATTATTTGATCTGGATACCGGATACGCTCACTAGTCGCTCCTGCGCAGTCGCTCTCAGCATCCTGCTTCTCGCGACACTAATACATCCCTGTATGTCGTCCTGCGCCCGCGACATACAGTACATCCTGTACATATTCGCGTTCCGGTATGACGGAAGAAAGAAAACCTATCTGCCCAATCCCGCCCGCCATTGTTTCAGATGCTGCAGGATCAGTTCCGGTTTGTGGATCTGCGGGTTGGAGGGTGTATGACCTTCGGCTGTTTCGCGTTCGGTGACGATTTCCAGTGCTTTCTCGAATGTTTCAATGAAACTTTCTGATTCGGGCAGTGCGTCCTTGAAGTAGGCCTCGCCGAAATAGGTGAATTCGTTTCGATCTTCGCAACCAAAGGATTGGCGGTCTGGTGAAGTGGCGGTGATGATGAGTGTGTGATCATCCTGCAGTTCCGGAATGAAACCACCAGAGAAACAGGCAGAGATCACAATGACTTTCCATTTGACGGGAATTTCCTTGAGTGTTTCTGCAAGGGTTTTTGCCGGGATGTAAGGTAACTCCATACCGGTTTGTTTGATCACAAATTCAAATTCGCTGGAACCGTGGCTGGTCATGTAAATGAACAGGATGTCGTTTTCTGCATCCATGCGTTTGGCGATTTCTTCGAGTGTGCGTTTGATGCTGGTTTTTGTGGCAAGTGGAATTTCATTGATGGTTTGTTTTGAATTGATCAATGCCATGGATTTACCGGTAGTGCCGAAAGTCCGATCAAAATAATCTTTGACATACAATATTTCACGCCGGAACACGCTTTCGGTGCCGTCACCGGCGATGCCGAGAAAATACATGTCGATGTTGTGTGGATCGTTGTCTTGCAGTTGTTGCCAATATTTTTCCAGCAGTTCGTTCTGGTTGTAGAGCGTGATTTCGTTATTGAGTGCTGGCTTGATGACCAGGCTTTTATCATCAGCATCCACCAGTTCGCCGTTTTTCCATTCGCCCTTGATGATGCTGATGCCATCCAGTGGTTTGGCGTAAGTTAATGTGCCTTTGCCGTGGTATTGGCCATAACGGAATTTGCCTTCGTAGATATCACCTTCAGCAGTTTTCAGTTTTCCCTTGCCATGGTAAAGGCCGTGTTCGAATTCACCTTCGTAGTGCGCGCCGTTTTTGGCGATGTGTTCGCCTTTGCCGGTGAGACTGCCTTGATCGAATGTGCCGGTAAAGCGATCACCAGTTTCGTTTTTCAGATCACCCTGGCCGTGATAAGCCCAGTTTTCAAAACTGCCTTCGTATTCTTCGCCATTGTTGCCGGTATATGTGCCATCACCTGTGAATGCACCTTCAATAAATTCACCAGTGTAAATTCTGTTGTCACTGCTAGTGTAAGTACCCTTGCCGTGAAACTGGTTGTCTTTGAATTCACCGGTGTAAACATCACCATTACTGGTAGTGAGTGTGCCGGTGCCATGAAATTTATCTTCGACGAATTCGCCTTCATATTTATTACCCCAGGCTTCCTGAATGCCCTTTCCGTTTGCACGGCCGTATTTCAGTTCGCCGGTGTATTTTTGATCTTCGGAATAAATGAGGGTGCCGGTTCCGGTGATGTTGCCATCAGTAAATTCACCTTCGTATGACCAGTTGTAGGGTGTTTCATAACGGCCATGACCATGAAACAAACCATTTTTGAATGAACCTTCATAACGGTGGCCATTGGACCAGAGCATGCGCCCTTCACCTTCAATAACGCCATCCACCATATCGCCTTCGTAAACTGCGCCATCCGGTAAAGTCGCCACCGGATGCGGGATGCTGAAAGTGAACCAGTGTATGGCCTTGTAAACGACCACACCTGCAACAGCACCGAGGATGAAGAAAGTGAAAAGCAGTTTTCTCATGCTCTTATTGTGAGTTTAAACCGGGAAGGATTCCAGAGGGGGGTAGAGATAAACACGATGTATAAGAAATGTTTATTACTGGATGCCCGTTTTCACGGGCATGACGGCAATTTCATAAAGTTTGTCATTCCCGCGAAACGACTACATGGATGTAGTCGGTACGGTTACAGGATGTAACCGGTAGAGTCGAGTCTGGAACGGAGACCGAGAGCGACGCAGGACGCCTACAAGGACGTAGGTGGTAGAGAATGTCTGGAACAAATTCTCGAGCCAAAGCCGAGGGCAGGAAGTCCGTAGCGACCCGGAATCCAAATTGAAAAACTGTTTATTACTGGATTCCCGCTTTCGCGGGAATGACAAACATTTCGAAGTAACCGTCATTCCCGCGAAACGACTACATGGATGTAGTCGGTAGAGCGACGCAGGAGCCAAAGCCGCAGCGGGAATCCAGTTTAAAATTCTTCCTTTAAATTATACCTGGATAGAGATCATCCCATTCAGGATTGGTTTTTTCGATCAGTTCTACTTTCCAGGTCCGATTCCATTTCTTGATTGCTTTTTCCCGTGTAATTGCTGAACTCATTGATTCATGAACTTCATACCAGACCAATAAGTGTATGTGATATTTATTTGAGAAACCTTCTACAACTTTATTTTTATGTTCCCAGATTCGTTTTGCCAGATCAGATGTTACTCCAGTATATAGTGTTCCATTTCTCTGACTGGCAAGGATGTAAACACAGGGTTGTTTGGGCATGAATAACCTCCTTGTTAATTATTTTTCTATTTGGATTCCGGATACGCTCATGTGTTCGCGTTCCGGAATGACGAATCGATATATACAACGTATTCACATCACGCCCATTTCAGCCTTACAGCGCGGACGAGGAATATTGCTGCAAAAGGCAGAACCAACCCAAGCACAATCGCGACGATGATGAGATCGCCAAGCTGGCTGTAATCGGCGGGAACCTGCACTATCTCAGTGACGGGATCTTTCACTTCACGCGTGACAATGAAGATCTGGTTAAGATATTTGGTGCCGAGTTGTGAAAACGCCAGCGCCAGGTTGGTGAATGAAGCCATGACGGCAAAAAATGTGGCCTTGAGATTTGCCGGTGCGGAGTTTGCAATCCAGGCCAGCATCGGGATCATGGCGATTTGTCCGAGTGGTGATTCAAGCGCTGTGTTCACAATGGCAATGAAACGTGCGTCCACTATGCCGCCCGTAACACCGGCGGTGAATTCATGCATGCCGTAATACATGCCGAGGTATGGCAATGACAGGAAGGTTGCTGCAACTGTAAGTGCACCCACAACGTAGGCAATGGACCGTTCGGCCATAAAGCGCCGGAAGATGAACATGCCAGCCAGTGTGAGCACGCTACCGATAAGAGACAGCACAGAAAAAAATTGTTGATCAAACTTGAGATCGTCGATCATCCACCATGTCATTCCCGGCCCTGTAGCGGGTACTGCGCGAAATACGAAGATAATGATCGCCGTGCCGATGAGCGTGGTGCGTGCTTCCGGTGATAATACTTTGGTGAGCTTGACCATGAGGAAGATCACGATGGCCATGGAGCCGGAAAAGATGATTTCCTGGCTGTACTGGTTTTCGCTGAGGCCCATTGCTACAGTAAAAATCACATAGGCAAGACTGCCGCCGAGTATCCACCAGTTGGGATCGGTTTTTTCAGTTTTTTCCTGCAGCAGTTTTTCAACTTCCACACGGCCAAGACCAGCGGTTATCATCCGCTGTTTGTCACGGTATTTGACATATATTGCGAACAACACACCCGCTACAGAGATCAGCGGAATGGCCAGCGCCATGATGTAGATATTGCGATAGACTTCGGCGATCTGTTCTTGCGAAAGAGTATTAACATCCCTGAACAGATACAGATTTATAACACCAATAATCACGAAGCCGCCGATGATTGCAACGCGTCCCAGCGTTTGCATGGTGGTATGCATGAGTTTCAGTTTTCCCGGTTCGATGGGGTTACCATTTACATCCACACGCGGTACGGCTTCAACCGTCATGGCATCTGCAACTGCATCCTGAATAACGTAACCTACCGGGGCGAGTAATGTACTGAGCACGAACCATGCACCGGGAGACATAATAGCGGACATGGCTTCACGATCGGTAAGTAATGCCACCATGATCAAACAACTGATGGCAATGAGTCCGGCACCCAGAAATACCAGCCAGCTTTTCCAACGCCAGATGAGATCAACCAGATGACCCAT
>Ga0214472_10004951_pt1 | contig 14007 bp, 13 predicted proteins | sample RVTome_6_FD_207662 | JGI IMG/M metagenome (GOLD analysis project Ga0214472, IMG submission 207662) | Soil microbial communities from uranium-contaminated site in the Upper Colorado River Basin, Wyoming, United States - RVT140D175 | ecosystem: Environmental > Terrestrial > Soil > Contaminated >... | reverse complement strand
TCAACTAGATCAATGTCACCGTTGAATCTCATAACAGGAGTACCTTTTCCTAAACACTTGCCATAACCGGTGTGAGCGGCTATAAACGCAGTTGATGTGTCCTTTAGTTTCTTAATAGCCTGTTTAGCTAGAACATCCTGATCTCTGCCTCTACCGGAAGGATCTGACTCTGCTGTGAATAGATCGTATTTGAACCTTACAGATGTTCGAGTAAAGTCTGAAGGAGCATGAGGATGTTCATCGAGCTCCTTGCGCCAACCTAACAACGGTCTATATAGAAGCCCTTCGTCTATGGCGTATGAGTGAAACACCGGTGGAAATCTGTCGTGCATCGTTTTGAGTTTGGACGCCTTGAGAGTCCTTTTTGATGCTCGTTCCAACGCTTTGGTCCAAACTGTCGCAAACGCCATCTTGTAATGGTTTCGTGCAATAAGGACAGATGTTGAAAGGAAGATCTCCCTTTTGTATATGCTCTTCAACTACTGATGTGAGAAAATGTCCTCTAATGAGATACTCTAAGATAGAACTTGTAGACATTTCTCTCTTTGCGAGTTACTTTCTAAGTACATCGTCCATAGGTGATGATTGAAAATAAAAGTACGCGTAAGCTCGTACTTTTATTTTTCTATATATCGCTACTAGATAGAGATAATAACTCCTGTTACTCTTGCAGCCTCTTCAACCAGTTTGGTAATTGTTACGGGTGACGGGCTAACCTTTTCACAGAAGGTTTCTTTGGTTATCTTCAATCTCTCCTTGAGAGCCGGATTGAGACATAGATAAAAGTAAATAACAGATGTGGCCACTGTTTGAGGTGTACTACGCTTGAATCTAGTAGTAGATTCAGAGAGCATAATAGTAAGCGTTTTAAGCTTATCGTAATGCTCTTTCTCTAACCCTACTAGCTCCATCAACCATATCAATAGATCTTGTGGTTTTGTGTAACAGTTTCTCGCTTCAGGAAACGTTTCATTGTATCTCTGCATACCTGTAGACATACTTTTCATGTCCAAACCCATCAGTTTACAGATGTACTCTGTAGTTCTGATAGCGTTCATCTCGCGGTAGGTGTGATAGAGACACGCCGCTACAATACCTTTTCTACCTTGACTTCGAGTCATGCTGTTCTTGCTGATCTCCTTGAACTTCTTCTCAACCTCCAAAGCTATGGCCTGAGAGATATCAAGATTACACTCCTTGAAAACACCTGCAATGGTATTCTCTCTAAGAGATGAACCGTGACATCTAGATGCGTCTTTACCGGGAGTAAAATACTTCCATTCAGGATTGAAATCAAACTCTTCTCTCTCTAGACCACAGTGTTTGCAGATCTCGAGATTACTCTTATCTGTACATGTAACATACACATGTTCGCAGTCATCGAATGTATCAGTACCTTCATCGTACATAACCTCTGCCATTGTCTTTTGAGTCAGTTATGTAATTACTTCTTTCTCTTACGTCGCGTACTCTTTTTTATTGTTATCGCAGGCGCTTGAGATCGAATTTCTATATTCTTCGCTTTTTCCAACTCTATCTGATTGTTGTCTTTGATATAGACTGTGATTGTTCCCATAATATCTCCTCGAGTTGCAATCTTGAGAGGGAATCCCTCGCACAGAGGTGCATAGAACTGGATCTGCTTTCCCATACTTTGGAGCTTTGTAAGAGGAGCAAACAGATCTTTGGAGAATTCACCCTTGTAGATCTTGTTATCTTCAGTCTCCTCCTCCAATCTACCAAATTTCACCTTAGAGTTAAGTAGGCTTGAATCGCTTTTGAACGATATATAACTTGATCCCTGAATTTCTACTTGGATACTCCTTGTTACAACGCTTTTAGAGCTACTCCAAGCGTTTTTGATACGCTGAAAGTTTGAAGATAATATCACCTTTGGAAAACCAAACACAGGTTGTTCGTTCTCATCTTCGTCTAGATAAATCTCAGGAAGAGACGTATCACCATAATCCTGATCTGTCTCCACCTCTGCGCTCTTCATATCTTCAAAATTATTCAATACTGTAATTACAACCTTTGTGTTTTCAGATTCAAAGTTCTTGTTATTACTCGAAGTTTCCGGCGGAAGAATGGTGATACCCAACTCGTTAGGATTCTTGCGCTTGATATAGAGTACAATAGGATTCTTGCGCTTAACGTTCTTGATAGCGTGACACAGCAGTCTCATGTTAACACAAAACTCGAGAGGCCTTTTGCAGTAAAAGTTCTCAAAGTCCTCTCTCAAAAACTGGGCGTCGAACAGAATGGTCTTGTTCTCATCTGTCTTTCTGTGAAAGATACCAGTTTCATCGAAAACGATGTTTGTACTTTTGATCACAGATGCGATGGCTTCAAAAGCTACTTTTAGGCAAAATCCCTTTGAAGTTGTAGCGTAGAATATATACTTTTTCTTGTCCATCACAAACCTAATGTGCTGTAAAGTTACACAACTCTTTAGCCCCCGAACACAAACGAACTAATACCTTTGAGCTTTCTTGCATCTATCTTTTCCGATCTAGTATCGATGTAAACCTTACCTTTCTCCTGTATCAATCTCTTGAGCACTCCATACTTTTGTTCTTTCGTAAAAAGCTCCGGTGTATAACCCGCTTCTTTGAATGCTTTGTTTATCTCATCGGCTGTTAGCAACTCTACGGTTTCCATAGGCATGTCCATAGTCTTGCTAGCAAAGATAATGTACGACTCTCTTACTATTGTCATAAGCCAAGCAAGTACATTGTGTCTCGCGTTTAAAACGATAATTTCGCATCCTACCTCATCCTGAAAGCAAAGTACAGCCTTTGATACTATGCTTGATATGATAGAAGGGATGTTACCATGAAAAAGATGGTCAACACATGTCGAAAATAGCAATGCTATCTTTCTGTCATGATAGAACGATACAACAGGAGACTGCATGCCATAGCTAGTTAGTATAGCATCTGTAAACTCATCTAGCTTCTCTATTCCAGGGTTCTCCTTGGCTGTCAAAATTATAGCGTAGTACTCCTCTGAGTGTATAGGTTTCGTTGAACGTCGTTTGATAGTTTCTATGCTATCTCGAAGTAGTCTCGAACTTGATATAACAGTCGATGTCATTTTATTCAATTAACTTCAGCTTCTAACCTCCATGAGAAAAGGTACTACAAAAGTGACTTAAATAATATAGTACCTATATACAGTTCGCATGTCGAGCTCACATCAAAGATTTTATTGAGTGTTTTTCGCTGGAAAAACACTCCTATGGCGCAGCGGTAGCGCGTCCCGCTTCTAACGGGTAGGTCGTCGGTTCGATTCCGACTAGGAGTTTTAACAATGCATTTGTATCTAGTGTAGGGTTTGTAGGGTAATAGTAAACAAGTCACTTATGTGAGCCATACAGATGTTATATTAGGTACAAGTGTATTGTGAGCTAACAGAAGACAGTAAAGGTATATTGTTTATGTTAGCTCACCTAACGGTGACAGCGGGTGTTATCCTTTCTAGGATAACACTCCAGTGGTGTAGTGGTATCATAACTCCCTTCTAAGGGGAAGTCGTCGGTTCGATTCCGATCTGGGGTATACGAGTTAACGTTGATTAGATCAACGTTAACTCGCCTGTGGCGCAAAGGTAGCGCGACACCCTCCTAAGGTGAAGGTTGTGGGTTCGATTCCTACCAGGTGAAATAAACTCTTATGAGCCAAAACTGTCTAGTTTTGGCTCCCGCAGCTGGGCTGCACTTGGACTTATATCCCAGGTTACCGAGTTCGATTCTCGGCGGGAGCCTTTTTAGGTTTCTACTAATAATAGAGTACTCTATTATTTACTTTAGTTAACATGACAGTCAAGCCACTTACAATAGTATTGATAGTTGTACTCGTAGTACTAGTTATGATGCTATTTATGGGAGCTTCTACATCAGAAGGTTTCGGACAAGATGCAACGTCTAGAGTTCAGGCCGGTTGGGTGGCAGGACCCATGTACGGTGTTGATCCTATTAAACACTTTGCAGATCAGATAGCTAACATGAAGTACAGATTGAAAGAGGGAGAGTACATCACACCTTCAGGGCATATCACATATTAGATTCTATATCACATAACATTATGTTATGTGACCACACGAGTATTACTTCTCTTCTATAGCAAGTTGAGCCTTTGCAGTATTCTGTATCTCTGTTATATCTCCTCCTGTGTTCATAAACTGTCCTACTACTCCCTTCATACTGTCGAACAGTTTTCGAGGATCAAGCTCGCCGGAGTCTGTACCCGCCTGAAGCCCACCTATCATCTCTTGAAGAATACCTGAAGACATGAGGCTCATAGTAGCTTGCATAGGATCGGTTGAATCTATATCTCCCATACTCTCCTTAGCCTTAGAAACGATACCTGCGATAAATCTACCCTCATTTGTATTGGATTCGATACCAAGTTCACTCATCTCTTCAGCCAGAATAGCATCCTTCTGCTCTGAAGGATCCATGATATAGCTTATGTTAATAAGATGACGACGTATAGCTTCCTTTCCTACGCTATCAGATCTAGAGTAATACTTTTGAATATCGATGCGTATGCGATCTGACTTGTCGTAACGAATAGTCGCTCCTGCTAGAAGAGTATCCAGAGTGTTGTTCACAAGCTTATCTTCATGAGCGAGCAAAAATCTAGCAAACCCCATCTTAACCTTTTCAAGAGCATCTACATCGGTCTCTAACTTTGTACTCAAAAGCCTTCTGTAAACGGCAAGAGCGCTTGTTCCCTTGGTAGAAAATACATTCCAAAGATCGTCTACAAATGACTTTACAGCTCTGAATACTTTGACGTTCTTGTCTTCAACGGTATCCATTGTTGGATATTTTGATCTCTGTCTTTATGTATACGTGCATAGCCACTATCTCTTCAGAGATAAAAATATAATAAAGAGGTTTGTCTCTCTTTATTATTTTAGCGTCTACTCTATCTTTTTGCACTTCTTTGCAAGAGCTAGAATAGTATCAAAATACTCCCATACAGCCATTTTATCTTCCTCCTCTATTCTGTCAGATGTAGTGATAATGTTCATGTAATAGTCTATCCTATCTTCAGGTAGACCAGCAAAGAGCATACGATTCTTCTCAAAGAACTGTTGGTCTCTTGCTTTGATCTTATCTTCGTGAGGTATGATCTCTCTTACAACGTGAGATGCTACCTGTGCACTAGGCATCACTTCAAAAAATGTTTTTATCTTGAACATATCATCCTCTTCATCATCTGTTTCGTTAAACACGCTATCCGACAGTTCGGCGATAAGATCAAAAATAATAGCTTTCAGACTTTCTTGTGGCGAAGGCATTGTACACTATCTTTGTCAACTTCTAAGTCCAATCATATAGCGAACAATCTTTCTCCGGTAAACACTATTTGTGAAGGTATCCCTTCAACTGTAAGAGTATCAAGAGGTGAATCTTCATCTATAGGTATAACCACCTCCCAGGTAGAGTTTTTAGAGGCAAAGTATCCTTTCCTCTCAGACATAGGAGGAAGAATATTAGAAGGATGTCGTCTACCGTTAGAAGCCTTTTCGATAAACATTATCGGCGATGAGGATTCATTGCGAAGAGTAACGTTTTCAGCTACTGAAAGATTGGATCTAAAACCATTGTACGTTATATAGAGATCTGTAATCAATGGATTACTTATAGTCGTTTCAAAGGTACCTATACTACCGTCAACACGTCTGGCTTTAGCAAGAATAGTGCCTTCCCCTAAAGATATAGCAATTCTTCTCTCTTCAAAAGGAGGTACAATAAGTGTGGTACCTTTGTAGCTTATCTTTTGAGGCATATCAGTTCTATTGCCTACATTGAGCTGTACATACTTCTTATCATCTTCTCCGGTAGAAGGCTCTTTTACGGGTCTTGTCAGAAAAAACATCAGCAAACCGAGAAAGAGTAAGATGACCAAACTAACAAGTACTAGAGCGGCTACTTCTTTCATACTGTGTATCACTACAAAGTATCAATAGAAGATGCTTACAGCAATAATAGATCTTTATAGGATCTATTATTATTTGAGGGTAGCATCTTAAAAACGGCCTTTAGGCGGATCGTTTTCGTTGTATCCTAACGTCGCTTCTCTATCTCTCTGCATGCGTTTGGCTATCTCCATAATACTACTATTTTTAGATGGAGCTGTAGATGCAGCGGTTGGCCCCACCATAAGACCTGTAGTAGGAGGAGGGGGAGGTCTATACGCTATTTGATTGGTATCTTCAAACTCTAGCTCTTCTACAGGATCCTCTCCAAACATCTCTATACCATCATCATCATCATCATCATCTTCAGGTGGCGGAGGAGGGGGAGAAGTCTTTTTCTTTCTTCTTGAAGAAGGCTTTGGTTTGTTCGCAGGCCGTCTACCCTTAGTTGATCTCTTACGAGGAGGAGATGGCTGTTCTATTAGATCTATCTCCTCTTCTAATATCTCATCCTCTTCAGGAGGAGATGGAGGTGACAGTAGTGACTGCAGCACCGGAAAGATTCTATCAGTACCTACAAACAGCTGAAGTTTACCGTCAGTAAACATCGTTACAAGACTAGGTACATTGGTTATCTGAAAATGCTTCCCTCGTGACGCTGCAACTCTACTTTCTCTACTATCCAGTCTTACAATCTCTATTGGAGCTCCAGAAGAAGAAACCATAGTTATAGGCCCCTGGCAAGCTGCTGAGTTTGTTGACACAAACAGTATAACACGCTGAATTTGTGCCATCTTGTTTCCTGTAACAGAGACTTTTTAGCTACCTGTAATACGAGGGAGTATACAAAGTATGAGTACACCTAAAATTTTGTGGCAAACATGGAAGAGTAAGACTGATATACCAAAGAGATTGGCAAAGTTCAATCAGATGTGGAGAGATACTCATCCAGACTATGAGTGGATAATACTGGACGATGATGATCTCAGAGATATGGTAGAAAAGATAACTCCTCAATATCTAGAAGAGTATGATGGATTTGAACACTTTATAGAGAGGGTGGATTTTGCTAGATACGCTATTCTTTACGGCTATGGCGGCGTGTATGCTGATATGGATGTAAAACCTCTAAAAAGAATAGACAGATTCGTTGAAAGCGGTAAAATAGTACTCGGAAGCGAACCCAGAGAGCATACCCTTCTACTCTACGGCAGAAAAAGCGTACCCTGTAACGCTTTCATGATATCTCCTCCTGGTGAGCCTTTTTGGCTTGAGTTTATGGAGTACATAGTGAAAAACTACAGTCACAAGAGCGGCAGACCTGTATGGAATACAGGTCCTATGGCTCTTACTAAATTCATAGAAGAGCGAGGAGATGAGTTTAAGGATAGATTAGAGGTGTTTGATGCGTGTTATTTCTATCCTCTAACAGGTGCCGGTACTGTGACTGTAGGCTGTGACATGAAGAAAGATAGCTATGTTGCACATGTCTGGCAAAACTCTTGGGTGGATAAAAGTCTAACAGCATCTCCTAGGTTCAGAGAGTGCTGGTTTTGGGTATTTTTTCTCACCTTCATAGTTGTATGGGTTTACTGTTTTCTCAAGAGATGATCTTTTATTTGAGTGGTGTAAGATGAAACCAGGTCTAGTACTACTTCTATTACTGTTCATCGTGATTGCTATTCTGGCTCTCAATCGGTGCAAACTCTCCTGTCCCGGTAGTGGTTCAGAAGGCATGAGAAGACTTGCTGCCAAGAATACTCTTGAAGCTAGTGCATATGGTTACAGCTCTTTTCCAGGTTACTCTCTGAAGGAGAAACCTAGATTCGATATTGGCGGTCACGTACCTCAAATTGAAGGTATGAGTTTTGATAAGGCCAGCACCTCTAGACAGTGTAAGGTGAGTTGCGCCGGATACGAGCCGGGCTCCCCCCAAGAGGGAGAATGTCTGAAGGCATGCGACAAGTTTGATCCATTTCTTAGCTCCGCCGCCGCCCTTCTTGGCATAGGCAAGGGAGACAAACCGTGCTCATCCTCTCAGCATTGTGCAGAGGGAGAACTGTGTATAATGGCAGGCCCTTACACAGGAAGCGATACAGGCTACTGCATGCATGAACTTGAGAGTGACCTTCAGAGACCGGACGTGTATCCGAACAGGCCGGGAGGTGCTCTTTACAACGTTTTGATCAAAGATGGTCAGGAAGATTACAGCTTGAAGGATATGAAAGCGGATCTGAAGAGAGCTTACAGCAAGGCAGCTTCTGCAGTCAACAAAAAACGTGAAAATTTTAGTCTTCCCTTTGGACAGATGACGCATTGGCAGGAACACAGTTGCCCTCCGGGTCAGTATTGGAACGCAGGTGTAGGTGAGTGTCAGGGTATTTTTCAGGGAAGCGCATCTGCGCAAGGTGTATGGACACAAAGAGATGTTTTCCCGAGACCTGTTATCGCTATACCAGGAACTACCCTTCCTTCGTACGGAACAGGCACCACAGTGCCTTTTGACTATCTTCCCCAACAGTTGACACGCTTGTAAAAGCGTATACAGTTTATAAGCTGCGAACAGCTTGTAAGAGCAAGTGCGTCTCGTAAAGCGTCGCTGCAGAGAATAGCACGTCAAAGTAGTAACTATACATTTAGGTGATGTATAGTTATGTATGTCATATCTAAGCGTAGGATAAAGCTGTCGCTATACTCTTTATACAACAATATAGATTTATAACTTATATTTGCGTTACATAGTGAAGGTCAATGAAGATAGGAGATAAAGAGTTAGCTCTATCGAATTTCGACACTATAAAAATCATTGTGACAAGATATGTATTGGAGAAGGCCAAAGACGATAAGTATCTCACGTATAGATACGTAAAGGTAGATCTTTTGGATCCTGTATCACAGAAAAACATAAAACCTATACTCCTCACAGATCTGTTGAGAGACATAGAGTTTGAGGACATCGCTCAGGCGTATACATCAGAGTTTCCAAACATCTCTATTAGAGAGGCTACCATACTATGGGCGGTTGTCAATGGTATCAATGCAGAAAGATTGAAGGAGCTTGATTCTGTATCTTTCTCTAGAATGGCAGAGACTAAAATAGATCTTTTGGATCTGGAAAAGAACGTTGATATAGCTAATACCAAACTATCAGAAAAGCTGGAGAGATTCGATGCTAATGTATCTAAATTCGAGAGTTTGAAGAGTAGTAAAAGCTCTCCTCTGATCATAGAGAGTATAACGACCAGGTTTACTCTAAAAAATAGGTATATAGCACAGGAGCTTTTTGACAACATAGTCGTAAATGAACAAAACCCTATTTGTAGATTAGGAGCTGGCGATGACAGCTTATTCAGAGTCTATACAAACATGAATTTAGTAGAGCTATTTCCTGTAAAAGAGGGGTTTGTTCCTCCAGATGGAGAGGTGATGTTTAGAGTATTAGGTTACAAGGCAAAAGCACATAGTTTGAACTACATAGATGTCATTCATACTCAAGATGCTGATATACTCTCTATTCATAGAGCCATAAGCGAGCTTGGCGTAGATATAGCGGAAAGAAGACAGATATCTATTAACGCTACCTTTACTATGAGTGCAAAGGAGTTCAATAGAGCTATTTTTAGCGATCTTGTCACTACAAACAGCCTGCTTGGTTATTTTCTCTATCTGTCAGAGTTCAGAATGCCTGAACTACTTAAGAACAGATTTACTGTACTTTTTGAACCATTGCCCTTTCGAACAACGGTAAGGACCATGTCTCCTTCCTTTACCATTCTTCCTACAAAAACAAGAGATGAGATTATTGTGAGAGTTATGAACGCTGTATCTTTGTACGAAGGAGAGATGGTGAGATCTGCGGTTGGAAAAGCTATTTCTCTATATGAAAAGGAGAAGGATAAGATCAAAGAGATCTACATCTCTATTACTCCCAAAACTCTCATAACTAGTTTCAACTTCAAGTATCCAATCTCACAGAGTAATAAACACAAAAAGGAGGGTAGAAGACTTGTTCAGCTCAAAAGTAGATATCCTTACACGTTTCGAGAGGGATATGCTCAGATGTGTCAGCCTCAGCGTAGACAACCTTTTATTCTGGAGGACAAAGATGTAGATGCATATGTCAAAAAGTACGGAGCTAACAAGGTACTAAAGTATGAAGATGCAGAGACTGGAGATACGGTAAACTACGCTTGTGAACCTAGAGAGCCAGGTGAAGATGGCAACTACAACTTTATCGGCCTGGGAAACAATAAAAGTAAAGATCTAGAGTATAGAGAGGAGGTTCCTTATATCCCTTGCTGTTTTCTTCAGGATCAGTACTCCAAAAAATCTTCTGTTATCAACACCAAAATATCTACCATCATAGAGGCCGATTATGTACAAGAGGGTAGAGAGCCTACTATGGGATACGTACTGGATCCTTCAAAAAGTGTACCGAGAGCAAGATTTGGTAGGCTACCAGAGTACTTGGAAGAGTTAGCCGTTATTGCAGGATATACCGACGATAAAATTCCCTTTTACAGGTATGGAGTTATGGCAACACCTGATAGCCTTCTACACTGTACACTAAGGGCTTTCGATGAAAAGTATATTTTTAGCGAGAAAGAGGTGAGAGAAGAGGCTGTTAGAGAGCTTAGATCAAAGTTGGCCAACCAACTGCTAACTCCTATAGCGCAACAAACGTTTGATATGAGCAACGCTGAGATAAGAGAGATACTAAAAGATGAAGAGGCTTACATCGACCCTGACATCTTTTTGAATCTTGTTGCAAGACACTTTGACTGTAATATCTATCTGTTTGAAGTGGACAAGAGAAGACCAAAGGGTGAGATAGTTATACTTCGAAGTAGAGGAGCCCTTCTACCTACAACTGTTTCTGACAATCACAAGAGTATAGTTATCGTGAAGAATAGATTGAAAGGTACAGCGTATCCGTATCAATGCAGTCTAGTCGTCAAGAAAACTAGAGGGTCTATGAAGTTTATCACTCAGTTTGAGGATGAAGCACTCGTTTCGGAGATATCAAAGGTGGTAAACTCACATCTTGAAGTAAGATCACTAACAGGCAATAGCTTCAAGACTGTAACTTCTATCACTCCAAGTTCTCTAGGAAACCCTAAAGCTCAGTATATAGACTCTAGAGGAAAGACCAGAGCTCTTTTCTACAAAAATAACGTTTGTCTATTTACTCCACCTCTTGCCCCTTTTGACATACCCAGAAAGAGTAGTATTACTCCATGTGATATTGAAGCTGCGAAAAAGCTGTCGGCCAGACTAAATCTTCACATTGTATCGCAGGAGATATCGAACAATAAAGCCGTCGGGCTATGGTTTGAAGAGGGAAGTAGACGGCTAAACTCTCTCTATTATGCGTATATTCCTATACTAAGCGTGAAACCTATTAAGAAGGTTGCCATATCATCTCCTATGTTGCATGATCCACTTCGAACAACATCGGTATCTAAACTACAGGAGTACAGAGAAGGTAGAAAGATAGCAGCTCTGTTGGTTAGATGGGCTATCGAACTGTATGTATCGCAATCTGAAGAGTTTGGAGAGAGCTCATTTAGAGTGGATGGCAGTCTGAAAGGTTTTGATGCATACTATAGTAGATATCTAGAGGGAGATACGATAGTACCATGTCCTTCGAAGGAGATCATAAGAAGAGTACGAATGAGAGTACGGGTAGCTATATTGAACAACACAATCAGCGATACTTTCGACTTTCGTCGTTATGGAGATACTGAAGATTTCAGCTATCAGAAAAACACTACTATAGTTCGCGGTCTGAGAGGATTGGAGATACTGATGTTACAGAATGAGCTTTATCACCAGAGATGGTTTATTACCTCAGAGGCAAACATCACCACAACTCTACCTTACATACTTCATCATCCTAGCATATCTAGAAATCCTGTCATAATGCAGAATGTAAGTGAAGGAGATCTTGGAGCGGCTATAAACGTAGCAAGAGGTTGGATGACGTACAAAAAGAATACGGGCTACGATACTGAAACGGTTAATCCTAAAAAGTACGCATACAAAGTACTCTCTCTCGACGAACCGGGACAGTCTCCTTCTGGCGAGCTGAAACTGTTGAGATACGAGAATGGAAACTATGCTGCTATACTTGAGATGGTGCATTAAGTAAAAATGACTTATATAACAGTATACATATTGAAATAGTAAACTACGTGTATACTGTTATAACAGGTAGATGAACGTTAAGAATACCCCTCACTCTAGGTGTAATTGGCTTCTATCAAATCTTTTGGTAGGCGCCGAACCCAAAGATATAAGAGATGTTAGACTCATCAAAAAGATGTGTGATGTATTTGTATGTCTAACAGAGTATAGGCCATCCTATGCTGATAGATTCAAAATGGACGATAGTACCTTCAAACACTATCCTATCTCTCAGGGTAGAGCTCCTACTCTTTCAAGGGCGAAAGAAATTGTAAGAGAGATACTCGAGATCATGAGCGTAAAAACTGTTTACATGCACTGTAGCGGTGGACATGGACGTGTAGGAATGATAGGGGCTATGATCGTAGGCAAACTTAAAAATCTGGATACAACTTTGGCCATAGAGTATATAGAGAGATCCAGAGAAACAAGAGTGGATACGTCTCGTAACTTTATTCCTACACCAGAATCAACGGCTCAGGTTAGATCTGTAGCCAATTATCTAAAAGAGCCGAAAGATAGCAAACTACCAGATAGGTCAGATTGTAGCTGGCTAAAACGCGTAAAAAAGGAGAGAACCGGTCTTACCTCGATACTTGATACTTCAAAATATATACTATTCTATACCGCTGACAAAAGCCCTTACGCCGTGTTTAGTAACTACTATGTTCATCGTCAACCTCTGCTCATAGGGAATCTAACATACGCTAGTGTAGAACACTACTTTCAAAGTAGAAAATTCAACTACAAAGGAGCATCATCTTCCTCGAGAAAGTACTCTAGACTTATCAGAGAATCGTCTACACCTAACAAAGCGAGAGAGTTGGCAAGTCAAACAATAAAGGGAGGATGGCCCTGGAGAATAGAGCTTAACAAGGAGATACAAAAGTATGTAGATAGAGGTGTTACGCTACATAAGAATTGGGAAAATGTAAAAAACGGTGTTATGCTCAAAGCTCTAAGAGCAAAGTTTGCTCAGGACGAGGACTGTCGCAAAGTACTACTTTCTACCGGGGATAAAATCCTTGTAGAGCATACATCTCGTTGTAGATACTGGGGAGATGGAGGTGATGGAACCGGTCTCAACATGCTTGGTCATCTTTTGATGCTCGTTAGAGATGAGATAGTTCGTTAGAACTAAGATAAGTATAAGAGTCTTATGGGCTCTTATACTTGAATAGAATGTGATACTTACATGGTACCTACAAAGTTGGGGTTTCCGCGCACGACCTTGACCATCTTGCCATCTGGTCCAAACTCATACGAGGTATGAGTATTGCCCGAACCAATGTACATAGTAGTACCACTACCAACTGTAAGTACCCCATCGCTGCCAACAAGACCGCTCTGGCCCAAAGTGTTCCACGAAGAGGTGTAAGAGGAACGCTCCGTAGGAACCTTCTTGGTAGCTACAGTCTGACTCGGAACAGGAGCAGCCGGAGGAGGATAGCTAGGAGGAGGAGAGCCTCCTTCGGGCTTCAAGGCAGCGTCGGAGGTGTCCTCCTCGAACATACCCATCATCTCTCGATCCTTCTTCTTGGCCTCGTCACCGTAGTAGTCGACGCCGCCTACTGTGACTTTGAACGTAGACTTTGCAACATGAAGGGTACAGATAGCCTCCTTCGAACACTTGCCGTAACTTCCGTCCGGAAGAATACCTTCCCAATCCTCTTGAAAGGTCTTGGTTCCTGTTTTGGCGAACTCTTCGTCGTCAGCGAGATATTTGATGCTCATGGTAGTCTGTAGATATGTACCTGTTTTTCTTGTGAAAGGTGCGTTTTGCTGAGATACCTATCTCAACTTTTCACTTTTTTGAAAAGTTAGAACTTTACACTTTTAGAGAACTATATAATATCTCTAAAAACCAATGGATGACGATACACCTTTGAG
>Ga0214472_10004950_pt1 | contig 14007 bp, 11 predicted proteins | sample RVTome_6_FD_207662 | JGI IMG/M metagenome (GOLD analysis project Ga0214472, IMG submission 207662) | Soil microbial communities from uranium-contaminated site in the Upper Colorado River Basin, Wyoming, United States - RVT140D175 | ecosystem: Environmental > Terrestrial > Soil > Contaminated >... | reverse complement strand
TCCTCGGAGAGCATCCCGTAGATGCGAACGAATCCTGGCACCGGATCGTTGGAGCCAGAGCCCTCCGGCGAGTACACCCTCAGGAATGCCGCCTTGGTCATGCGGTCATCCTGGCACACCTCGGCCGACAATTCGCTGAGGCGCAAGGCCGGCATCGCCGGTAAGATCTGGGCCGTACCCTTTTTGAGAGCTCAGGAGGTCAGACCTTGGGTGTATTCGACGCGGTAGCCATCGAGGGCCACGAACAGATCCTCTATGGCTACGACAAGGTATCTGGCCTCAAGACGATTATTGCCATACACAGCACGGCATTGGGTCCCGCCTTAGGCGGGACTCGTTTTTTTCCATACGAATCCGAGGAAGCGGCGATCCACGATGTGCTGCGTCTCTCCAAGGGAATGACCTACAAGGCCGCCGCCGCCGGCCTCGATCTGGGAGGGGGCAAGGCCGTGATCATCGGCGACCCCCGAGAGGACAAGTCGGAGCGCCTCTTCCGCGCCTACGGCCGCATCGTCGACTCGCTGCAGGGCCGATACATCACGGCCGAAGACGTGGGCACCACCACACTCGACATGGACGTGGTTCGACGTGAGACTCGTTGGGCGCTGGGTAACTCGATCGCCCTCGGCGGGTCGGGCGACCCATCGCCCGTCACCGCTCGCGGCCTGTATGCGGCAACCCGCGCCGTGGCCCAGAGGTTGTGGGGCGACGCGGATGTCGCCGGTCGTCGCTTCGCCGTCCAGGGGGTGGGCAAGGTGGGATCGGCGTTCGTCCAGCTACTGGTGGAGGCTCGCGCCGAAGTGATCATCACCGACGCCTACGAGCCTGCCATCAACGCAGCCGTCGAGAACTTCGGCGTCAAGCCGGTCGAACAGGACGAGATCTATCGGGTCGACTGTGATTTCTTCTCACCGTGCGCACTGGGGGCGGGGCTCAGCGAGACGACCATCCCCCAACTCAATTGCCAGGCCGTGCTGGGGAGCGCCAACAACCAGCTGGCCACAGACGAGGACGCCAAACGGATTGCGGCGCGTGGCATCCTCTACGCTCCAGACTTCGTCGTCAACGCCGGTGGCCTCATCAACGTCTACGACGAGCTGCACGGCTATTCCAGGACACGAGCCCTGCATCGTGTCGATTCGATCTTCGACGCCACGACGCGCATTCTCGAGACCGCCGACGAAAACGGGGTCAACCCCAATGAGGCCGCCGTCATGGTCGCCGACGACCGGATCCGCAACATCGGCGACCTGCGTCGCTTCCGACGCAGTGGTGACGATCGGAACTGACGGGGTGCAGAGCGTGGCGAATCTCGACCATCGCAGCCTCGGGCTGAGTGATGCCCAGGTCATCGAGATGTATCGGCTCATGCTGCTGACCCGCCGGGTGGACGACCGGATGTGGGCGTTGCAGCGCCAGGGCCGGGCAGCCTTCGTCCTCGGCTCGTCGGGTCACGAAGCGGTCCAGGTGGCGTCGGTGTTCGCCCTCGACACCGATAAGGACTGGATCCTGCCCTATTACCGCGACATGGGTGTCGGCCTCGCCTGGGGTTTCACCCCCCTCGAGGTCTTCCTGGGCGTGTTCGCCAAACGGGATGATCCGTCGTCGGGAGGGCGTCAGCTTCCCAGTCACTGGTCCGACCCCGACCGGAACGTCTTCACTCAATCATCTGTGATCGGCACGCAATTCCCCCACGCCGCAGGCATTGCCCACGGTCTCAAGACGAAGGAGACCGGCGGTGTGGTCGTCGTCTACGGCGGTGAAGGCGCTACTTCGGAGGGGGACTGGCACGAGGCGATGAACTGGGCCGGCATCCACAAGCTGCCACTCATTTGTGTGATCGAGAACAACCAGTACGCCATCTCGGTGCCGACCAACGAGGGGGTGGCGGGGCGCGTCGCCGATCGGGCACCCGGATATGGCTTTCCCGGTCACGTGATCGACGGGAACGACGCCTTCGAGGTGCTCGCCACCATGAGAGCCGCGGTGGCCAGGGCGCGTGCCGGGGAGGGGCCGACGCTCATCGAGGCCGAGACCTACCGCTACTACGCCCACACCTCAGACGACAACGACACCCTCTACCGGAGCCGGGAGGAGGTCGAACGGTGGAGGAAGAAGGACCCGCTGAGACGGCTGAAGTCCTACTTGATCGAGAACCGCCTTCTCAGCGAGGCCGAGGAGGAGGAGCTGGACGCAGCGGTTGTCGAGAACCTGGCCAAGGCCGTAGACGAGGCAGAGGCTGCTCCTCCCCCCGACGACCCCACCAGTCGGGTCTACGCCCGGGTGATCGAGCCCGGTCCCGCCGCGACCGAGCCCGAGCCGGTCCCGGAGGGTGAAACCGTCAACCTCATCACCGCCATCAATCGGGCACTGCATGAGATCTTCGAACAACACGATGACGCCGTCCTGTTTGGTGAGGACGTGGCCCGTCGCAAGGGAGGAGTCTTCAAGGCGACCGAGGGCCTCACCGATCGGTTCGGCCCCGAGCGGTGCTTCAACACTCCCATCTCGGAATCCTCCATCGTCGGTTGTGCGATCGGGATGTCTGCCACCGGATTCAAGGTCCTGCCCGAGATCCAGTTCGCCGACTACATCCATCCCGCCTTCAACCAGATCGTCTCCGAGGCCGCCCGGGTCAGCTATCGCTCGAACGGGCGCTGGAACGTGCCCATCGTGATACGCACCCCATATGGGGCAGGCATCCACGGCGCCCAGTACCACTCCCAGTCGATCGAGTCGTACTACGCACACGTCCCGGGTCTCAAGGTGGTCGTCCCCTCGACACCTGCCGACGCCAAGGGCCTCCTCCACTCCGCGGTCGAAGACCCCGATCCGGTGCTCATGCTGGAGCCCAAGAAGCTGTATCGGCTGGCGAAGGGGCCATACCCCGAAGGTGAGTACAAGGTGCCGCTGGGAAGGGCCGCCATACGCCATGCCGGCACGGATCTGACGATGATCGCCTATGGGGCGATGGCCCATTTCGCCATGGCTGCGGTGCCATTGCTCGAAGAGCTCGGCATCAGCCCGGAGTTGATCGACCTCCGTTCGTTGAAGCCCCTGGACTGGCCCACGATCGAATCATCGATCAAGAAGACGTCCCGGGCCCTGGTCATACACGAGGACAACGAATTCGTCGGGTACGGAGCCGAGGTTGCGGCCCAGATCGCCGACAAGACCTTCGAGTGGCTCGACGCACCAGTAAAAAGGTACGCCTTGCCGGACGTCCCCCTGATGCCTTACGCCGGGTCGCTCGAGAACACGCTCTACCCGACCGCCGACTCGATCGTGGAGAAGGCCCAGGAGCTGGCCAAGTACTGATCTCTTCCTCAGCTCTGCGAACAGAGTTTGGGGCTTCACCCCGGAGTCGAGTTGGATAGCTTCTCGACGTCGCAAGAGGAGGAAATCCGTGATTCTCGACGCATTCGATGAGCTGAACTGGCTCGCCGTCCTGGTGGCTGCGGCCGCCTACTTCGTGCTGGGGGCGATCTGGTACTCAAACCTCTTGTTTGGCAAGCAGTATCGGACCGCCCTCGGAGTCCCCGACGAGCCGGCGACTCCGCCGGCGGCGGCCTTGGTGGTCAATTTCGTCGGCTGGTTCGTCGCCGCCATCGCCCTCGGCCTCATCTCCACCGCGATCGGCGCCGACGACGTCTGGGATGGAATCGTCCTCGGTCTGGTCGTCGCCGTCGGCTTCATTGGCACGACCAGCGTGGTGAACCGCATGTTCGGCTCCGAGAACCCGAAGCTGATGCCGATCAACGGCCCGTACACCCTGATCGGGTATGCACTGATGGGCGCCATCCTCGCCGTCATGTGACCTTCCTCTCGAAGAACGGGTCGAGTACGGGCCTCACCTAACCTGCCCGCCAATGTCGTTGCAGTCCCATCTGTCCGAGTTAGCGGGGAAGGCATTCGTCGACCTCGGCCTGCCCGCCGACCTCGGCGAGGTGCTTCCTTCCCAACGGCGCGAGCTCGCCCAGTACCAATGCAACGGCGCCATGGCGGCGGCCAGGCGAGCGGGCAGGCCGCCACGGGAAATCGCCGCGCAGGTTGCCGCGGCCCTGAGCACGAACCCCGAGATCCAATCTGCGGACGTCGCCGGGCCCGGGTTCATAAACCTCGACCTCACCGACGAGGCGCTGGCCGAGTGGGCCAACAGCACCTCCGGAGACGACCATCTCGGGCACCGGAAGGCTGACGACCCACTCACCGTCCTCGTCGACTACGCCGGGCCCAATGTGGCCAAGGCGATGCATGTCGGTCATCTCAGAGCAACGATCATCGGCGACTCGCTGGCGCGTCTCTTCGCCTTTGCCGGTCACCGCGTCATTCGCGATCCCCACTTCGGTGACTGGGGATTTCAGATGGGACTGCTGATAACGGCGGTGGGTGACGATGGAATCGACCCGGACCAGATCACTCTCGACGACCTCCAGCGCATCTACCCGGACGCCTCGGCGCGCGCGGAGGCCGACGAGACCTTCGCCGACCGGGCACGTGAGATGACGGTGCGTCTTCAGCAGGGGGACGAGGAGGCGCGATCGATTTGGCGGCGGATGAAAGCCGTGTCGGAGCAATCCCAGCGGACGGACTTCGCAGCACTCGGTGTCGAATTCGACCTCTGGTACGGGGAGTCCGACGTCGCAGACCGTCTCAACCCACTGGTGGAGGGGCTGGAGTCGGGCGGGGTCACAGAAGTGTCCGATGGTGCCCTGATCATCCGCGTCGACTTGCCCGACGACAACAAGGAGTGGGCGCCGCTGATCATCCGCTCCTCGGCCGGCGGATTCCTCTACTCGACGACCGATCTCGCCACGGTCGAGATGAGGGCGAACGACCTCGGGGTTGATCTGATGCTCTACGTGGTGGACCGGCGGCAAGGCGACCACTTCACGCAAGTGTTCCGGGCAGCCCGCAAAGCCGGCATCGTCGGCGACGACGTCCGGATGGAGCACATCGACTTCGGCACCATGAACTCTCCAGGAGGCAAGCCATTCAGGACCCGTGAGGGTGGCGTGGTCAGGCTCGGCGACGTCATCGACATGGTCAAGACGGCCGCCCGGAAACGTATCGATGAGGCCCACATCGCGGTGGGCTATCCCGATGAGGAGCGGGACCAGATCGCGGCACAGGTCGGAGTGGCCGCCCTCAAGTTCGGCGACCTGATCAACAATCGCTCCTCGGATTACGTCTTCGACCTCGAGCGCTTCAGCTCGTTCGAGGGCAAGACCGGGCCATACATCCAATATGCCGCGGTGAGGAGCAAGTCGATACTTCGCAAGGCGTCGGAGCGAGGGCTCGAGCCGGGCCCGATCATCGCCCCGAGCGTCGGGGTGGAACGTGACCTGGCTCTCGAGCTGTTCCGCTTCCCAGAAGTCATCGATCGGAGCATCGATCTACGCGCCCCGAATCACGTCGCTGAGTACGCCCACTCGTTGGCCGGGCAGTGGAATCGCTTCTACGGCCAGTGCCACATCCTCACCGAGACCGACCCGGCTCGCCGTGGGTCGTGGCTCGCCCTGGCAGAGTGGACCGGGTCTGCCCTCGCGACCCTTCTCCACTTGCTGGGCATCGAGGTGCCCGACCGGATGTAACGATGGGATTCACCGTGAGATCGGCGCGCTCAGAGGACATCGACTCGATCGTCTCCTGGACCACCGACACCTTCGAGTGGGGTGACTACGTGCCGGAGCGTCTGCCCGGATGGCTGGAGTCGGACATCTCCGAGGTCCTTGTCTGTGTCGATGAAGAGGGCGACCCCAAAGCAATTGCCCACGTGACCATGCTATCCGCCACAGAAGGCTGGATGGAGGGAGCGCGGGTTCACCCTGACTATCGCCGGTCCGGCATGGGCACAGCGCTGAATCGCGCGGGAGTGGCCTGGGCCAGGGAACAGGGGGCACGGGTCGTCCGGCTGGCAACCGAGAGGGACAACGAAGCGGCCAATTCACAGGTGAAGGGATTGGGATACCGCGTGGTTTCGAGTTGGATCCACGCCGAGCTCACCATTGATGCCAACCATCGTTGTGACGAGCGTTTCAAGCTGCGCAGGGTCCCGGGATCGGATGCCTCGGCGGCATGGCTGTTCTGGGCAGCCGGTGACCTCTCCCTATCCGGCAGGGAGCTGATCGCCATCGGCTGGCAGTGGAGGACCGCACGACCCGAGGACCTGACGGCGGCGGTGGCGACGGGTAACTTGCTCCAGTCGACCGCGGGCTGGGTCATCGTCGATCAACCCGCCGCCGACTGGCTGCGGACCGCCTGGGTGGCCACGACGCCCGACGACATCCTCGGCCTTCTCGACGGGCTCTTGGACCATGCTGCCGAGCGTGGTGTGGAGGGGATGGACGTCAAGCTGCCCAACCTCCCGTGGACATTGGAAGCACTCACCCGGGCCGGAAGTGAGCCACGTGAGGTGCTGGTCTACGCCCTGGCTGTGTAGGCGGCTCTTCTCGATGCAGTCTGACCTCTATGGAGGTCGTGCAACCTCAGGTTGAGTTTCTGGGTCTAGAGGATGACCATCGTCCCCACGGTCCACACCACGAACATGATCGGGATGTCGGCCGGGCGAGCCCAGGCGTAGGGATCAGGGGCCAAGCGGGCCAGGAGTGAGAGAGGCACCCCGAGCAGTGGCATGACGGTCATGCCGGCCACGCTGACGGCTCGGATCCCTTCGACACCTTTGACCACGGGGATGGGCACACCGTCGAGCGCCCCGGTGATCAGCTGATAGACGAGCAAGCCGAGGAGCCCGGCAACGAATACGGCGAGTGTCCGCCCGATTCCTATCTCCCATGGCTGAAACCCGACCAGCTGCCTACCCCGCCCCAACGGGCCCTCGGACGCCACACCCAGGCAGAAGAGCCCGACGACGGCGAGGACGATCGCCGAGATCAAGGTGGCTCCGGTCGAGAGCTCCTCGGTGATCGCGTCGACGATGCCGAAGCCTTCGAGCAGCACGGCGATGGAGAGCCCGACGAGAAGACTTCCCAGGACCATCAGACCGACGTCGCCCATCGTCCCGATCGTCCCGTACCCGAGGATGGCATAACGCTTGACCAACGCAGGGGTCGAATGTGTGTCCGTCACGATTCGACCATAACGCTCAGACGAGCCCCTCATCGGTCAACGAGCCGAGGTACCACTCGATCGGATGCCTGATCTCGTAGTCGATCCCCAAGTGGCTTCGCAGCTGCATCTCACAACCCGGATTCGCCGTGGCGACCCTGGTCGTGCCGACCGAGCGAACCTGGTCCGCCTTCTGGGCTCCCAACCGCTCCGACGCCTCTGGCTGGAGGACCGTGTAGAGCCCCGCGGCGCCACAGCACAGACCGTCATCGTCGATCTCCACGACCCTGTATCCAGCCGCTTCGAGGATCAACCTCGGCTCTCGGATCACCCTCTGCGCGTGACGTAGATGACACGGGTCCTGAATGGCGATGTCACCTTTGGCGATGTCCGACCGGGGCAGCCGCCCGGCCTCTATCGCCCGGGCGACCGCCACGGTGACGTCCAACGTCTCGGGGGAATGACCGGGCCACCGGTAACCGGCCAGATGGGCCGAGCAGCCGGCGGCGGTCGCGATGAGCTGGTCGAATCCACCAAAAACGTCGAAATTGCGTGCCTGATACCTCGCGGCCGCGGCGGCTTTGCCGTCATGCGCGGCCAGGGCGCCGCAACAGGTCTGGCGTTCCGGCACCACCACCCGATACCCGGCCATGCCCAGCAGCTGCACCGCCGCCCGGTTCACCGGCCGGAACCACTCATCCTGGACGCATCCGGCCAGCAGACCGATGATCCCGATATCACCCGGGCCCACAACATCGCCGACGACCGAGTCGCCTCGATCGCGCAAAGAGCGCAGACCGTTGCTCACCCGCCGATACTTCTTGGGGGCGAGGCCCAGGAGACCAAAGGTCTGAGCCATCGACACGCCAAAGCCGGCCAGACGCATCAATCTCCTCGATCCCAGGGCGGTGCCCACGGCCCAGCGCCGTTGACGCTCGCGACCCGGCAGCTGGGCAGCGATCTCGGCCCTGGTGCCCTCCAAAGCCCGCCCGTACGGAACCAGGCCGGGACACACCGGCTCACAGGCACGACACCCGAGACAGAAGTCGATGATCGATGCAAACGCCTCGTCGACTTCGACCACGCCGGCGCTGACCGCGGACATGGCTTGGAGACGACCACGTGGCGACGCCGTCTCCCGTCCGGTCAGCCGGAATGTGGGGCACACGGGGAGGCAAAGCCCGCATTGAACACATGCGTTCAGCTCGTCGGTCGTCGGGTGGTGCTCGGTGACCCAGCCCATCACAGGCCTCCGGGGAGACGCCCCGGGTTGATGACACGCCGGGGGTCGAACTCGGCGATGAGGCGGCGCTGGATGTCGAGCCCCGGAGGGAGGAGTGACCCCCACGGGTCGAACACGTCGGGTATGCCTTTGGTCACCACCAGATGGCCGCCCACCGATTCGGCCCAAGACCTCAGGTCCTCGGCTCCGAGAGGAGTCGCGGATGCGGCGCGCACATCACCAACACCATGAATAGCCAGGTAGCGCCACTTACCGGGGAGACGGGATACCGCAGCCCCGGTCAACGCCGGCGGGACGCGTAGGGACCACCGCCAGGTGCCCTCTGGATCCTCAGGCCAATCGAGGTCGGGCGTCGCATCACCGTTCAGCCGGCTCATCAGCGACTCCACCTCTCGCTCGGTGCCCCAGATATACACCTTCTTCTGCCCGTTGTCGTCGAGCACTGCCAATGGCCTGGCGATGACATCGGCCATCTCCAGATCGTCTATCACCACCGTGGCGGCAGCCGGTGGGGTGGGCCAGAGCTTGACGCAGACCGAGACAATCACACCAAGCGCGCCAAATGCACCCACCGCCAGCCGATGCAGGTCGTACCCGGTGACGTTCTTGACCACCCGGCCACCACTCCGGATGAGCCTCCCGTCACCCGTGATCATCGTCACCTCCAGCACCCGCTCCCGGACTCCATAGAGTCGGGCGCGGCGCAGAGGGGAGGTGCCCGCCGCGATGGCGCCACCGATCGTCCCGGGCCCGGGCCGCTCCGACATCACGAGACTTTGGTTGCGTTGGGAGAGCTCCGCCTCCACAGCCGCGATCGGGGCCCCGGCCCCGACCACGATGGTCAGGTCGTCCGGCTCCCAGACTTCGATCTGGCTCATGCGCTCCATCGACATCACCAGGTCGGGTTGCGGCGGGCTGCCGTACCCCGAGTGGGTGCCTCCACCCCACACCTGGACGACGAGGCCATGCTCTGTGGCATACCTGAGCGCGGCGGCGAAATCCTTGGTCGTCTTGGGGGCGATGCTCAACCCGCTCTCCGGGCCACCCTCTATTTCGACTTCGAGCCAGGCAATGTGACGTGGGTAGGTCACACCCAGACGCCCTCAGGCAACTCACGTCTGATCCCACCGAAGTCGAAGCATCTGGACCCTTCGGGCAGGACCTTGCTCGGGTTGAAGACACCCGCCGGATCGAAGACCTCCTTCAGCCTGGCCTGTGCGTCGAGATCCAAGTCGGAGAAGTTCGCCCTCATGAGGTCCCGTTTCTCCAGTCCGATTCCATGCTCGCCGGAGAGAGCACCACCGACCTGCAGGCACAGAGCCACGATCTCGTTCCCGGCCCGATGAACCACCTCGTTGAGCACGGGATCGCTCGCGTCGAAGGCGATCAACGGATGAAGATTGCCATCACCCGCATGGAAGACGTTTGCCATGGTCAGGTCGTGGCGTTCGGCGATCTCGTACAGGCCCTTCATCGTCTCGACGAGCCGGGTCCTGGGGACCACCGCATCGTGGAGGTAGTAGTCGGGAGCCAGTTGAGCGATCGAGCCAAAGGCCGACTTGCGGCCACGCCACAACAGGGCGCGGTGCTCCTCGGTCTCGGCTATATCGACGCTTCTGGCTGCATTTCGCACGGCGAGGTCGGCAATGAGCTGGGCTTGCGACGTCACTCCTTCGGTCTCACCGACCACCTCGGCCAGGAGCACGGCGGCGGCGTCGGTGGGAAGCCCGGCGTGCAGCCAATTCTCCACCGTCTCGACCATGCGTTGGTCCATGAGCTCGAGAGCGGCGGGGACGAGACCGGCAGCGATGATGTCGGACACGGTGCGAGCGGCGGTCTCGACGCTGGGAAAGTCCATCAGGAGGGTCCTGACGTCCGGGTCTGAGGGAAGGAGGCGAACCAGCACCCTGGTGACGATGCCCAGGGTTCCCTCCGAACCCACGATCAGGCCTTTGAGATCGAGCCCGGGCGGATCGGGTGCCTCCCCGCCGAGGGTCACGATCTCGCCACCGGCGAGCACGACCTCCATGCCGAGGACGTGACTGGTGGTGCTTCCTTCGGACAGACAGTGTGGCCCGCCGGAGTTGTTGGCAACATTGCCCCCGATCGTGCAGGCGGACTGCGAGGAAGGGTCAGGGGCGAAGTAGAGGCCGAATGCCGAAGCTTTCTTGGTGAGGTCGAGGTTGATGACACCGGCGCCCACCCAGGCGGTCCGATTGTCGGGGTCGATCTCGATCTCCTGGAGGGCGGTCGTCACGACAACGATGCCCCCCTCGGTGGGACTGGCCCCGGCGGCAAGACCTGTCCCCGCCCCGCGGGCCACGATCGGGACTCCATGGCGCTCTGCGATTCTCACCACCTCGGCCACCTCGAGCACGCTGTCGGGGAAGACGACACACACGGGTCTTCCCCTGATCAGCGACGCATCCTTCGAGAACAGATACAGCTCCACAGGCTCCGTGAGCACGTCTTCGGCCCCAAGAACCGCTCGTAGGTCCGCGACCAAGGTCATGGATTCAGGCTACCCCGGCGCCCCCCAACCCCCGCCACCGGGGGTGAGCACCAGGAGCCGGTCTCCGGGTGAGACCTCCACCGTGACCTTCCCGGGTAGCCGCTCACGCTCGCCGGTGGGGTGGATAAGCCAGTCCTCGCCGACCGCCCCCGGTTCACCCCCGGCCAGACCCCACGGCGCGTTGCGGCGACGCTCCCCCATCAGCGAGAGGATCGCCCGGGAGTGAAACTCCATCTCACGTCGGATGCCGTCGCCACCCCTGAAGCGCCCGAGGCCTCCGCTCCCTCTACGCAGCGTGTAAGCGGTGATCCGAAACGGGTAGTGGGTGTGAAGCGACTCGATCGGTGTGTTCTGGGTGTTGGTCATGCCGGTGTGGATCCCGGATTGACCGTCGCGGTACGGTCTGGCCCCCTGACCCCCTGCCACCGTCTCGTAGTAGGAGAAATCGTCGTTGCCGATCAGGACGTTGTTCATGGTCCCTTGGGAGGCCGCGGGGACACGGTCCGGGGCTGCCTTGGCCAGAGCCCCCAACAAGACGTCGGCGATCCTCTGGCTGGTCTCGACATTTCCCGCCGCCACCGCGGCGGGAGCATTGGCGTTGACCACAGTGCCTTCGGGGGCAATGAGGGACAAAGGCCGATAACACCCCCCATTGGCGGGGATCGTCGGGTCGGTGGCCACCCGGACTGCGTAGTAGAGACAAGAGCGCGTCACCGCCTCCACCGCGTTGAAGTTTGCTTGCACCTGGGGGTCCGAGCCGGTGAAGTCGGCGGTGAGCCCGCCACCGTAGACAGTGACCGCAACCCTGATGGCCACATCTTGGTAACCGTGCTCCATGAAGTCCACGAACTCAAAGGCCCCATCGGGCAGCTCGGAGAGGGCTGCGGTCATCCTTCGCTCGCCGTAATCGAGCAGGGCGGCCGCAACCTCGTCGAATCGGCTCAACCCCTCTTTGTCGATCAGCTCGGTGAGGCGGATCACCGCCACGCCGTTGGCACCCATCTGCGCGTCGAGGTCCCCACGTCTCTCCCACGGCGTCCGCGAGGCGCTGACGAAGGGCTGAAGGAACTCGTCGGACCAGACCCCATCCCGGACCGCGACCATCGGCGAGACGATGTGCCCTTCCTGGTCGAGTCGGACCGCATGCGCCGGCATCGATCCCGGCGCCTCCCCACCGACGTCCGAATGGTGGGCCCGGTTGGCAACCCAGGCGACATGACGACCCGATGCGAACACCGGGGCGACGACGGTCAAGTCATTGAGATGGGTGCCTCCCTGGTAGGGGTCATTCACTGCGTACTGCACACCGGGGACCGGCTCGAAGCGGTCGAGACACGCCCGAACCGAGGCGGGCATCGAGCCGAGGTGGACCGGGATGTGCTCGGCCTGGGCGAGCATCTCGCCGTCAGAGGTGAAGACCGCGGCAGAGCAGTCGGCCCGCTCCTTGATGTTGGGGGAGAGGGAGGTCCGACGCAGCACCACACCCATCTCGTCTGCGATGGCGGCGAAACGATTCCTGGCCACCTCGAGTGTGATGGGGTCGATCAAGGCCCCACCAGATCGACGATGTGCTTCGTTGCCTCCCGGTAGCTGAGCCCGGATAGCCGGCCACGATGTGTGTTGACGAAGGCGGCAACGGCTTTGGGGTCGGTCCTGGCATAGTCGCGGAGAGCCCAGCCGATCGCCTTGCGGATGAAGAACTCGGTCTCATGTGCCCGCAATGCGCAGAAGCGAAATAGTCGTTCGGCGTCGGTGCGTCCCTTCGCTCCCACCTGGCAGATGATGGCGGCGCGACGCAACCACATGTCCTCATCGCCGATCCACTCGTCCACGACCGGCCAGGTGTCATCGGGGTACTCGAGCACCAGCTTCCGAATCATGTGGGTTGCGGTCTCGTCGACGAGGTCCCACCACGCCCCCTCGACGATGAATAGCTCGTAGATCGGGAGCGACTCGGGGACGATGAATCGCCCGAACCCCGCTGCGACCCCTTGCGCCAGGTATTTCTCCTCCCGATGGGCCAGGCTCCACAGCCCGCGGACGAGGTCCTCGTACTCGCCACGGTCGGCCGGGGCAAAGTCCTCCATCAGCCGCCGCAGAATCGTGCTCCTGGCCGGTTTCTGCACCCCGTAGAAGGGCATCTCGGTCTTCATGTAGGCAGCCATCCCCAACGCTTTCTCCACGTTTGCCTGCTCGGCGAGCGCCCCGCCGACATATGCCCTGGCCGCCCTGGTCCGCTCTCTCACACGAGTATCTCCATGGTCCCGTCGTCGAGCACGGTGAGACGGTCGCCCACCTCGATGAGGGTCGCCGAGTTGTCCTCGACGATCACGGCCGGACCCTCGATGGAATACCCGGCTGGAAGCGTCTCGCGGCGCCAGGCCTCGCCCGACTTGACCGGCTCAGGCTCGATCTCGATCCTCGGGATGTCACCCCAGGACACCGGTGGCGTCCCCGTGGCCGTGGCTCTCAGGTTCACCAGCTCGATCGGCTCGCCGCTTCGGGCGAAGCCGTAACGCTCGGCGTGCATTTGCTCGAAGCGGGCGCCGATCTCGTCCCAGGACCCGTCGGCGTCGACCTCCAGCTCGTGGGACTGACCGACATACCTCACATCCGCACCGACGGTCACCGTGACCGGATCAGCGGCGAACATCTCACTGAACCGGGTCATGGCATCGTCACGCATCTCCTGTCTGCCCGGGCCCAAGTGAGGGTCCCCGACCGCCAGCATGACCGTCCTGGCCGAGTCGGCGCGCGGTGTGGCCATGAGCAGGCCCAGCGCAGAAAACACCCCCGAGTGAGGTGGAATCAGGACCTTGAGGATACCCAGACGACGGGCGAGCCGGGCAGCGTGCAGACCGCCGGCACCACCAAAGGCCACCAGGACAGACTCCCTGGGATCGGCACCCTCTTCGACCGATACCGAGCGGAGGGCGCGCTCCATATGTGCGTCGACCACCTCGAGAACACCTGCCACCGTCGCTTCGACACTCAACCCAAGCCGCTCCGCCAGGGAGCGAGCGGTCGTCTCGGCTGCCGCTACGTCCATCTCGAGTCGTCCGGCGAGCGCCAGATCGGCGGGCAGATGGCCGGCGAGGACGTTGGCGTCGGTCACGGTGAGCTCGGTGCCCCCTTTGCCGTATACGGCCGGCCCGGGCATCGCGCCCGCAGACCGTGGCCCGAC